>LNAP01000747.1_pt2 | contig 58780 bp, 55 predicted proteins | sample 602601 | NCBI WGS metagenome assembly LNAP01 (sample SAMN02440304, study PRJNA202911) | soil metagenome | biome: Subtropical and temperate rainforests or woodlands; isolation source: soil samples (1 kg each in a 20% v/v slurry with milli Q water) were... ...
TCATGACATCCTCTGGCCTTCTGCTGAAGGACTGGCTATCGGCACCGCGCGCAGCCGCGCAATTGCCTGTTGTTGTATGCCGCTACACCTTAACCCCGCTCGCCCCAGGCTCAATGACCGAAATGCTCAGGGCCATTGACCGCACTGCTCAGACGAACGGTGCTCGGCAGGCCGATGCTAAAGGTAAGGCGGCAAGGTGTCTGGCATAGGGGTTGCTCGCGGTCGAGGGCGCCGGGCATAACTGCCTGGTTTAAGCCGCGGGCTGCTAGAAACCAAGTCTTCTAAGGCGCTTGTGACTCGGCCCCTATCGTCTACAGAGCTAACGTTCAACGCGCTAGGGGCGTCGCTGCCGGGTTTTGCCGGAGCGATTTTCGACTGAGCCAAGGCGTGCCGGGCTGAAAGGGCCGCGCAGGCCAACAAGAACAAAGGCTGACCACCATGCTAAAACAACCCAAATTCCGCCAAGCGGGCTGGATACTTTTTGCCACTACCGTGGTTTTAATTCTTCCCAACCTCTCTCGATTGATCAGCTGAACGTAGGGTGTGCTACGCGCACCAGTGCATACACACAGGAGATCGCACAGGTGCGCGCACCGTACGCGGATCAGTACACCCTACAAAAGCAAGTTCAGCGCTGTGTTAGGGTTTGCGCATCACCCTTGGGAGCGGTTGTATGCGCGCACTGTTTGCTGGTTTTTTCCTGCTGTTGAGCCTGCCAGGTCTGGCCGCCGAGCTCACTCTCACCCTACCCTCCGGCACGCGCACGTTCAGCTCTGCCGAATTACTCCACCACCCACAACTGCAAACGGTAGAGATTGCTCAAGACGTCGCCTATAAAGGGCCGATGCGCTATCGCGCGATTCCTGTGGCGGCGTTGTTGGCGGAGGTTAAACCCAGTGATCACCTGCAGATGGTCGCTTTGGACGGCTTCGCTGCCGAGTTGCCAGCCGGACCTTTGCTACAAACCACCGGCAGCCGCGCTTGGCTGGCAATTGAAGACCCGGCGCAGCCCTGGCCCAAACTGGGCAAAGACAAACCCAGTGCCGGGCCGTTTTACCTGGTTTGGACCGCGCCCCAGGTTGACCATATCGGCCCGGAGCAGTGGCCGTTTCAAGTGGTGACCATGCGCACGATGGCATCGGTGGCCGAGCGTTTCCCTGCGCTGCTGCCCGCTAAAGACGCCAGCGCCGAGGTGCTGGCCGGGCTCGCCCAATTCGAGAAAAGCTGCCTGGCCTGCCACCGGCTCAATGGCGCTGGCGACGCGCAATTCGGGCCGGATTTGAACCTTCCGCATAACCCCACCGAATATTTAGCGGGTGACTTTCTCAGCCGCTATATCCGCGACCCGCAAAGCATGCGGCGTTGGCCGCAGGGCAAGATGCCGGGGTTTAGCCCGCAGGTGTTGAGTGATGGCGAGTTGCAGCAGTTGATTGGCTATTTGCGGCATATGGCCGGGCGTAAGGCGTTGTAGGGTGTGCACACTTTTCGTTTGCCGGTAGATCACTTGGTGCGCCCAGCACACCCTGCGTTGGCAAGCTCCGCAGCGTAGGGTGTGCGCACCACGCTCTATGTGCGTATACGCCGTCATATGAATTAACGCTGCAGCTTCAAATTGCGCGCATACCACGGCCTACGCGGGCTGCGTTTGAGCAAATCCGCCACGTCTTTCTCGCCACTCAAGGCAATCCGCAGCGCCAGCTTCATCACTTCAATTTCCATCTCTCCAGCCACCTGACTGGCAAACCCGGCGCTCCCCGGTTCGGCACAGCCATGGGTCAGCGGCCCCAACCACGGATCTGCCACTTCTACCCAACGTCCCGGCGCAAACCAATTCACGCCATTCACTTCCCGACGCAGTACTTCGCCGGGGTGATGGCGCTCATGGGCGCGGTACCAGTCTTCGATGCGTGCATCCAGCCAGCCGTGAAAGCGCCAGAACACCGGGTTGATATGGGAGGAGAACGGGTCGCCGAGAAAGTCGTTTTCCGCGCGAAACCAGCGTGCGGCGTAGTCGGCCTGTTCACGGTCGTCAGTTACCGGCTGGCCGTTGGCAGGGTCGCGCGTCACTGTGGCCCAGCGCATATGCAGCCAATCGTGGATATTCAGCTCCACCTCCGAACCGAACTGGGCCAGGGTCAGACGGCTGAGGTATTCGGGGTCTTGGTACTGCGATTCCCACACCTGAAAGTTGCTGAAGTGGGTGTTGCTGGCTTTGATCTGAGCCAGCCATTGGCTGAGTTCCTCGTCGTCACTAGCCACCCAGGCTGGCGGTACCGAGTTGCCGTCGCTGTTGTCGTGGTAGCGGATAAACCCCTGGCGGTCGTGCTCGATAAATACCGGCGGTTGCGGCAGTTCATACCAGGTGGGCAGGTCTGGCTGCAGGGTTTTAGCGTGGGCGAGCATATGCCGGTGCATAAAAAAGAAGTCTTCGCCGGAGCCATTCAAATGTTTGCGCCGCCCGCGTGCGCCGCGTTCGGCCTCACGCGGGCCGGGTTGCCAGCCCAGGCCACGCAGGGCGTTGCGTTTGTCATTGTCCAGGCGCCGCCATTTATCTCGACTGGCGTGCCAGAGTTGATGAAACAAGCGGTGCTGCGGCGAGACCAACCAGGCCAGCAACGCCGGCGCCAATGGCGTGCGCTCGCGGGCTTCGGGGAAGGCGCGTTTAATCGCGACGAATTGGCAATCCTGCTCGGGCATGGTGAGCGGGCGTTTGAGGTCGCGGATGCGGCCATTTAACGAAGCGCTGCCAGCATCGCTCCACGACCCCCATACCTCGTCCAACAGCGCGCTGAATTCATAACGCGGTACACCGTCGACGCCGAGCAAACGCCAGCGCAATTGCCCCTGGGGCATGCCGGTCAAATCGCCTTGCACGCGGTATTCCGCTGGCGCGTTGCTGCGCAAGGTATCGGCTAAGCCCAAGTAACCACGGACCGCGCGGCCGCTGGCGCCGACATCCAGCAACAGTTCAACCGTGGCCGGCAGGCCGAGCATGTCCCGCTCCGCGCCGGTAAAGCGCACATCCCAAATACCGCGCAGTTGATCGGCAAAGCGCGCAGCCGGAGCTGTGGCGGCCTCTACAGTGGCTTCGTCAGGCGTCAGGTATTGGCCTGGCTGCAACTGCTCGTCGTAATCCGGCGTACGGCGTGCGTACAGCACAGCGGGCACGGCAGCACCAGCCACCGCCAGCCCGGCAATAAAACCACGTCGGGTAAACCTCATCGCGCACTCATTACGTTCGGACTTATCAGGCTAGAACGTTGCAGGCGGCGAAAAATTTAACGCGGGCGTGCCCGGCCCCGAGCGTATATCAGAGGCTTTTTCCTACCGGGTTGACCGTGGCCTGTAATTCACTGAAGCCCGCAGAGCCAGCGCCGCCATTGGCACTCGGGCTACCGCCGACAAACACCAAGCGGAAGGCCCGATAAGGCGCACTAATGGTGGTGGGCAACGGCGTGCCAAAACTTAAGGGTCGCGCAGCGGCGATAACGCTGCGGTAGTTGCATTGCCAGTCGCTACAACCCTCCAAGCGCCAACTGCCGAGCGTGCCAGCTGCTGCCTGGCGCCAGTAGCCGCGCAGGGTCAGGCTGCTGAGTTGCACAGGGGTTGGGTAGGCGAACTCGATATAGGTCTGTTCTGGCACAAAGCCCAGGCCGGCAGTCAATGCATAGCTCAGGCAGTTGGCGCCATAAGCGTCGGCGGTCTGGCCATCGAACAGGCACTGCGCGCCGCCTTTATTGGTCAGTCCTTTTCCTACCCGTAGCAAGCCACCAGGGAAGTGATAGGTGGGCAGCGGCACGCTCAGACTGGCCAGCGCCTGCTTGTTGCCAGGCAATCGGTTCAGCAGTGCTCGCGCGTCTACGGAGCGCATATCGCAGGCTTTAGCCGGCACACCGTCGAACGGCGCCACGTAGTGATTACCGCCCTCTTGCAACTCGCCAAGCATATGTTTCCAGGTTCCCGTCAGTAGGCATCCGCCGGTGCTGCTGGCCTCGAAGGCGTTGTTAAACACCAGGAAGTTAGTGGTATCGATGTATTTGTCAGGCGAGTCGGTAAAGTTCTGCCAATAGTCCACGCCGGCGTTACGCAAATAGTTGTTGAACAGGTAGCTATTGCGCATTAGCAAGGTGGCGCTGTTGTCGTAGGGGCGGGCCATAAAGTTGATGCCGTCGAGGTAATTGGCGGCAAACACCAGGCCTTCGGCATTGCGGAATTTTAGGTGGCCACTGGCGTCTGCGGACCAGCCGGCGAAGTAGTTCTGGTAGATATCGACGTCTTGGTATTGCTTGATATAAAGCGCATGGTCGCGACCAATGTCGTAGCGATTGGTCTGCGGGTTCCACAACGCTGGCAAGCGGTTGCCGGAGATAAAGTTGTGGGCGAACGTGGCGCCACGCAGGTTGCTGGTCGACGTCCAGGCGGTGATGTAATTACCCTGATCGGCGTCGAGGGCTACCCGCCCCTGCGCCACCAGAACCGCCAACTTACTCAGCAACAGATCCGCCTGTTTATCGATATAGGCCTGGGCCAATTCCTGCTCACCCGGCGAGCCGAGAAAATTGCCTTGTATCAGCAGGCCCGGTGCATTGCCGAGGTTATCCAAGCCTAAGCCCGGGTAATTGCGCCCGCGCATAAACACGTTGCCGATGATTTGCGCGGGCTGCGAACCAAAGGCCAGTTGCGGGCCACGGGAGTTGGTGTTGATAAAGGCGTTGTAACGGATCGCGTCACGCATTTTGCGGCCATGCATCAGTACGCGCACGTTGTCGAAAATCAGCCGCTCAATCACCAGGTCGTTGACGTAGGTGGCATAGGTCATATCACCCACGGCAGGTGCGGCCATGGCGGCCGGCGCGGCAATGATTGTTGCCCCTTGCGACGAGCCAACTAGCGACACATAGCTGCGTAGCGCCAAGTCTTGCTGGATTTGGTAACGCCCGCTGGGCAGAAAGATGCCTTTGCGTTGCCCGGCGGCGTAGTTGATACCGGCCTGCAGCGCAGCAGCGCTGTCCACAGCGGTATCGGGCAATACGGGCTGTGGCAAGTAAGCCGAACACAACAGGTCGGCACGTGGCAGCGCTTCGCCCAAACACTCATCCGCCAGCGTGGCCCCGGAATAGCCAAGCAATAACAACGCGAACGAAAAGGTGGAAATCGCGGCAGTTAGTCGTACACACATGCGGCCTCTAGCCATAGCAAAAAACCTGTAATAAGCGCAGATCACAGCCTACCCAGCCGGCACAAGGCGGTAAGTAGCCTGGCGGCGCGTATCGGGTAGGAACCGTGTGCAAGGGCTTGCCTAAATTTCTCCCAACCAGGCTCGTTTCTCCCTGACAGGAAGCCTTGCCCTCGCAAGCTCGCCCGCTGTCGACTGTTCGGGAACCCCATCGCATGACGCGCTACCGCAAAACGCTGCTTATTGTCCTGGCCTCACTACTGGCCATTGCCGTTATCGCTACGGCCACTTGGCACTTCTTGTTGCGTGCCCCTGCGCCCTATCCGCCGGAGGTGATGCGCCACGCCAGCGAGCTGCAGGAGCGCATCGTGTCGTTTGATAGCCATATCACCGTGCCGGTGGATTTCGGTACCGAGGGCAACGAGGCCGATAAAGACGGCGACGGCCGTTTCGACCTGATCAAGGCCGCGCGCGGGCGGCTCTCCGGCGCGGCACTGACCGTGTTTGGCTGGCCAGAAATCTGGAATGGCGCCAATGCTCCGCATCGCCCTACCCCGGCGTTTGTCGATGAAGCGCGGCACCAGCAGGAGCTGCGCTACAAAATCATCACCGGCATGGTGCGCGACTTTCCTAATCAGGTCGGAATCGCCTACACCCCGGCCGACTACCGCCGTCTGGCCAACGAAGGCAAGTTTGCGATTTTTATCAGCATGCTCAACGCCTACCCGCTGGGCGATGACCTCAGCTTGCTCGACGCCTGGGCGGCGCGTGGCATGCGCATGTTTGGGTTTAGCTATGTGGGCAATAACAGCTGGGCCGACTCGTCGCGGCCGCTACCGTTTTTTAATGACACTGCCGACGCCCTTGGCGGGCTGTCAGCGTTGGGCGAACAGGCGGTGGCGCGGCTGAATGATTTGGGCGTGATCATCGATGTGTCGCAGATGTCGACCCAAGCCCTGGAAGACGTCGCCCGCCTAAGCCGCACGCCAATGGTCGCCTCGCATTCGGTGCCACGGGCGTTTGTCGATATTCCGCGCAACCTCAGCGACGCGGAAATGCAGCTGATAAAAACCAGCGGTGGCGTGGTGCAGATTGTCGGCTTTCCTGCCTACTTGCGCCCGTTGAGCCAAGCGACCTTGGACAAGCTCAACAGCCTGCGCAAACAGTTCGATCTGCAACCATTGGACGGCTTGGCCAATGCGCTGATGCCGGGTGATGCGGTGATTTCTATCTGGCCGGAAAAACGCTTCGGCGAGTACGCAAGCGGGCTGTACAAAATTCTCGAGGAGGAGCCGCTGGCCGGCCTTAAAGAGTACGGCGACGCCATTGACTATGCGGTGAAAAAGATCGGTATCGACCACGTTGGCATCGCCTCGGACTTTAACGATGGCGGCGGCCTGGAAGGCTGGCACGACGTGGGCGATACCCGCAACGTGACTGCGGAGCTGATCAGCCGCGGCTACTCCGATGCCGATATCGCCAAGCTCTGGGGCGGCAACTTTTTGCGCGTATGGGAACAGACCCAGCAGCGAGCCAAGCCTTGAAGCTCAAGCGCGTGGCGGCTAAAGCCCCTCTCCCCGGAACCGCACTTCGCAGGATGACCCATAGGGTGTGCTCTGCGCACCTGGCGATTTTCCCGTACACGCAACGGTGCGCACAGCACACCCTACGAGCCCATCCGACCCTATGACTAACCGCCGCACCTTTCTCAAACAGGCCGGTGTACTCGCGGCCAGTCTGCCTTTGGGTAACGCTGCTTGCGCCGACGATGCCGCGCCTATTTTCACCAACAAGCCCAGCGAAAAATGGGCACAACTGCGCACCTTGTTCGAGCTCGATTACCGCCTGGCCCACTTCGCCAGTTTTCTCATCACCGCGCACCCCAAGCCGGTGCGCCAGGCCATCGAACAGTTTCGCGCCGAGTTCGACCGCAACCCCGCCCTGGCGGTGGATTATGAAAGCGAAGCCATCTGGAAGCATGAGGACAACGTGCGCAATTGGGCGGCCAATTATCTTGCGGTCAAGCCGGCGCAAATCGCCCTGACGGGCAGCACCACCGAAGGCTTGGCGCTGATCTACGGCGGCATCCATATCAAGCCGGGTCAGGAGCTGCTGACCAGCGCCCACGAGCACAATTCCACCTACTCGGCGTTGCGCTTTCGCAAGCAAAAAGACGCCACGCTGATGCGTGAAATTCCCCTGTACAAAGACCCGCAAGCCATCAGCAAAGACGAAGTGCTACAGGCGATCAAAAGCAACCTGCGGCCCAACACCCGTGTGCTGGCCATGACCTGGGTGCATTCTGGCAGCGGCATCAAACTGCCTATTGGCGAAATCGGCGCGCTGCTGCGCGAGCACAACAGGGGCCGCGACGAGGCCGACCGCGTGTTGTTTTGCGTAGATGGCGTGCATGGTTTTGGCGTAGAAAATGTCAACTTCGCCGACCTCAACTGCGACTACCTGATTGCCGGCACACACAAGTGGCTGTTCGGCCCACGAGGCACCGGCATCATCTGCTCCGCCACGCCGACCATGGCCAATATGACCCCCAGCGTTGGCAGTTTTTCCCGCCCCGACGACAGCTTTGCCAGCGTGATGTCGCCCGGCGGCTACCACAGTTTTGAACACCGCTGGGCACTGGGCAAAGCCTTTGAACTGCACCTGCTACTGGGCAAAGCCGATGTGCAGGCGCGCATCCACCAGCTCAACAGCTATCTGAAGCAACGCCTGCAAACCGTCAAAGGCGTACAGCTGGTGACGCCCATCAGCCCGGGGCTGTCGGCCGGCTTCACCTTCTTTAAAACGCCCCATGTCGACGAAGACGCCATCGCCGCCTACCTCACCCGCAATGGCGTGATTGTCGATGCGGTAAACCGCGATGTCGGCCCAGTGGTGCGCATGGCGCCGGGGCTGCTGAATACCGAAGCGGACGTCGACCGTGCCATTAACCTGCTGGCTAACCAGTTGTGAGAGCCTTGCCTATGAAACGCCTTTTACTCGCCGCCACTTTGCTGCTGACACTGCCTGTTCATGCAGCGGACAAACACGCCGTAGGCGACGTTTTCAGCGACTGCAAGGAGTGCCCGAAAATGGTCGTGCTGCCGGCCGGTACGTTCACCATGGGCACCCAGGATGAAGAAGTCGGGCGCCAACCGGATGAAGGGCCGCTGCACCCGGTCACCTTTGCCAAAGCCTTTGCCATCAGCCGTTTTCAGATATCGGCTGGCGAGTGGGATGCCTATGTGCAACAAGCCAAGGTGACCATCGCCAACGGCGACGAACGCCCCGGTCGCGAGTGTGTGGCGAGCAAACCGCGCTACCCCCAAGGCCCGACGCAGCCGGCTGTGTGTATGAGCTACGACGACGTGAAAGGCTATGTCGCCTGGCTGTCGAAAAAAACCGGCAAGCACTACCGCATGCTTAGCGAAGCCGAACGCGAATACGCTGCCCGCGCCGGTTCGCCGGGGCCATTCCCCTTCCCCTTCGACGAAGGCGCCGACTACAGCATCGCCAAACACGCCAACACCTACGGCCCTGTCGACGGTTATAGCTTTACCTCGCCAGGCGGCAGCTACCCGCCTAATGCGTTTGGTGTGTACGACATGCACGGCAACGTTTACGAATGGGTGGCCGACTGCATGCACGACAGCTACAACGGCGCGCCGAGCGACGGCAGCGCATGGCTGGAAGCCAGCTGCGAATACCACATGATCCGCGGCAACGACTACACCGAAGCGCCAATCTTCTCCCGCTCGGGCAATCGCAATTACCGCGAACCCTACGTGCGCGGTGATTGGTTGGGGTTTCGTGTGGCGCGGGAGTTGTAACCGACCGCAGATCCGCGACGTAGGTTGGGTTGAGCCGTAGGCGAAGCCCAACAGGGAGCCTGCAGGGCTCCGCGTGTATATCCTCTGAAGACCGATACGCGCCGTCCTGGCGGACGGCCTGTTGGGCTTCGCTGCGCTCAACCCAACCTACGAGACCGGCGCGTGCTGGGCCATTAATGCCACTACCCAATCGATAAACACCCGCAGTTTCAGGCTGACGTGGCGATTGGGTGGGTAGGCGATGTACAGCGGCATCGGTTCCATCTGCCAGTCTTCAAACAGCGGCAGCAATTGCCCGTTGGCCAGCGCTTCTTTGGCCATATAGGCCGGAAGCCAGAGCATGCCGAGCCCGGCGATACCCGCCGAGAGGTACGCATTGCCGTCGTCCACTGCCAGCACGTAACGGCCCTGCATATGAATATGTTCATCGCCTTTGCGCATGCTGTAGGGCAGCGTTTTGCCGGTTCGCGCCCAGGTAAAACCGACCACACGATGCGCCGAGTCGTCCAGTTCACGCGGGTGCGCGGGCCGGCCCAGGCGTTGCAGATAGGCCGGCGCGGCATACACGCCGAGCTGCAAATCGGCGACTTTACGCGCCATCAGCGACTGGTCGAGCAACTCACCGCCACGCACCACGCAGTCGACCTTTTCGCCGATCAGATCGACCATGCGATCACTGACGCCCATATCGATCTGAATATCCGGATAGCGCGCATGAAACTGCGGCAGCGCCGGGATCAGCAGCGTACGCGCTAGCGGGCTGGGCACGTCCACGCGCAATCGCCCGCGGGGCAACGCGGTAGCGCTGGACAGACTGGTTTCGGCATCGTCCAGATCGCCCAGCAAGCGCACCACCCGCTCGTAATACACCGCGCCGTCGGCCGTTAGGTTGACCTTGCGGGTGGTGCGGTTGAGCAATTTCACCCGCAGCCGCGCTTCCAGTTGCTGCACCAACTGGGTCACGGTGGTTTTGCTCATATGCAGGGTGTCGGCGGCCTTGGTAAAGCTGCCCGCCTCCACCACCCGGGCAAAGGCGAGCATTGCGTCGAAACGGTCCACGGCGTGGGCTCCTCGGTGTAGATGGCGGGCCGATAGATTGTTTGGAATACTCAAACAGTGATGGCCAAGATTGCGCGTTTATCGCTCAAAGTCCAAGGCCTAGAGTGGCGCCATCACCCACTGATGGAGCGTTCCCATGAACACCCGCGACGTTGTTTTCCCTAAAGGCCGCCAAGCGCTTTACGAGCGCAACCGCTATTCGCCAGCCGTGCGTTCCAACGGCTTTTTGTTTGTTTCCGGCCAAGTTGGCAGCCGCGAAGACGGCAGCCCGGAAGCCGAGCTGAAAACCCAGGTACGCACCGCCTTTACCAACCTCAACGCGGTGCTCGCCGCCGCTGATTGCAGCTTTGATGATGTGGTGGACGTCACCGTATTTATCGTCGACCCAGCGACTAAATTCGAAACCATTTGGGAGGTGGTGCCGGAGTTCTGGGGCCAAGCGCCGTTCCCCAACATCACCTGCGTAGGCGTTACCTGGTTGTATGGCTTCGACTTTGAAATCAAAGTGATCGCCAAGCTGCCACAGGCGGCCTAGCCCCCCTGCCTTCATCAAGCCGTAACAAAGCGAGCCCACCTTACACACACGCAATCTATGTGCGTGTGTGCTCACTAAATTGCCGACCCTGTGTTGGCATTTTTTTTGGCTGACATTTTTTCTGATCTATTTTGATCAACAGGGCCCCGGCCGCAGGAGGCAAAGATGGAAATCGCAGTGCAAAAACAAACCAGCGAAAGCCGTGAAACCTGGCTAGTCAAAAGCGGCAGCATGGCCATTTCCTTCTCCGACCAGAGCTCGGCCATGACCTTTGCCGACAAACTCAAAGAACGCGTGGAAGCGCCGCATCCGCTGTTGGGTGAGGTGTTGTTGTCCAGTTATGCCGGGTTGAATGACGTAAGCCAGTAGTTGTGTCTGCGGTTCCCCCTAGCCCTCCCCCCCCGAAGGGCTATAGAACTGCGGCGCTTAGCTCCCCTCGCCCGCTTGCGGGAGAGGGGTTGGGGGTGAGGGCAGGCTTTGCCGTCCTTCCCAGGTACATCCGCCCAACAATTTTCCTGCAACCAATCTCACACCCCTCCGGTCTGTACTGCCAATCGATGGCAACCGAAACGGCATCTGCCCGCCATCAAACCGCAATATCGGCGCCCTACAGTGCAGCCTCGAATTCAGGAGTTACCCGTTGTGAGCCGCACCATTCGTACTCTTTGCAAAACCCTTGACCACGTTGCCGGCAATAACGAAGCCGCTGCCATCGCCGTAATGCGCGCTGCCGAAGCGGTGAGCGATCAGTTGCTCAAGCAGCAGTTGCTCAACGTGATCCATCGCCTGAATGTCGATGCCACCTTGCTGCAAGCCGCCCGTCATGAGATTGCCAGCGAAGGTTTAAAGCGCGCCTGAGCCCGGCCTTGCCGGCTATTTTCAATTCACCGCACTAAGTGCTTGCTCGCGCACCGACTTTTTCCCTGCCCCTGCCAGCGCTCACCCTCTCCTCTCGTCTGGCCCTTTGCCCAGACGCAGGAGAGCTGCCATGTCCCGCCTTACCCTTCGCTGTTTTTTTCACTGCCTTGATAACGCCCTCGCCCAACTGTGGAACACCTGCGTTCGCGCTGCCGCCGCTGGTACTCCCTCGTCGTACCGCGCCGCGCTCGTCCCCATCGATACTCGGGAGGATGCGCAATGACTATCCAACGTCTGGATCACTTCACCATCCGCACGGAACGCTGGGATGAAACCGCCGCGTTTTTTGCCCAGGTAATCGGTTTGCAGCCTGGCCCACGCCCGGCGTTTCGCTTTCCGGGGCATTGGCTGTATGCCAGCGGCAAGCCGATTCTGCATATCGTGTCCCTGACCGAAGACCGCGCGGAGTTGGAGGCGTACCTGGGGGTTAAAACGCCGCAACCCGGCGGCGGTTCCATTGACCATGTGTCGCTGCGTGGCGAAGACCTCGGCGCTACCCAACAACATTTGCTCGCGCTGAATATCGCCTTTCGCGAGCGGGTAATACCCGAGGTTGGCGAACACCAGTTGTTTGTCGAAGATCCCAACGGCATCACCGTAGAAATGATCTTTCCCTACTCCCCTGATGCCCACATCGTCGGCCAGGCCATGCCCACGCTCGAGGTGGCCGAACCCTGGGAGCAGCACCATGAATAAGGCGCGTAGCATCCATTTGGGCATCACCGACCTGTCGTTCCACCGCGCCAGCGGCGCCATCGTCAGCCTGGTATTGCAGCGCATGGGTTTTGCGGTGCAGTGCAGCTTCGCCCTGCACCAAGCCAACTTCGAGCGCTTACGCACCGGCAGCATCGATATGCTCGCCTCCGCCTGGCTGCCCCATAGCCATGGCGTGTATCGGCAGGAAGTTGAATGCGAAGTCGCCACCCGAGAACTGGGTCTGCACTACCAGCCTTATGCGCTGTGGGGTGTACCGGACTATGTGCCTGAGGCTGAGGTGGCGAGCATTGAAGACTTGCTTAAGCCTGCCGTGTGGGCGCGGATGAAGCACAGCATTCAGGGCATTGGGCCGGGCGCCGGCATCACCCGTTTTTCCCTGCGCATCATGGAGGAATACGGGCTGTTGGCGGCTGGCTATAGCTTTCACACCGGCAGCGAGGAGGACTGCACCAGCGCCTTTGAACAGTTGGTGGCCGAACAGGCCTGGGGCGTGGTGCCGCTGTGGCACCCGCAGTTTTTGCACCACCGCTACCGCATCCGTGAGCTGCAAGACCCCAAAGGCTTGCTGGGCGGTGTCGACCGCGCCGTGCTGTTGGCCCGCGAAGACCGTTTGGCCATCTTTACCAAGCAACAAATCCAGGTGCTGGGCAATATTCGCCTCTCCAACGCCATCGTTGCCGAGTTGGATTACGCCATCAATCGCGGCGGTAAAAGCCCGGAACAGGCGGCGGCTGACTGGTTGCTAGAGCATGCCGACATCCTAGCCAGCTGGCTGGCGCCGCTGCCTACCCACGCAGAACAACAGCCATAATCGTGGAGCCGAAGCTATGAGCCTTACCCCCGAACAGCGTCTGCTTAACGCCGGCCTGAACCTGCCCACTTGCCCGCCAGCGCTGGGCAATTACGTACCGTGGGCGATTGTTGGCAATACGCTCATGACCTCCGGTCAATTTCCCTGGGTCGATGGCACGCTGCATTACCAGGGGCGCCTGGGCCGTGAGCTGAGCTTGGAGCAAGGCTACGCGGCCTGTCGCCTGGCCGGCTTAAATGCCATCGCACAGCTTAAAGACGCCCTCGGTGACCTGACGCGCGTCAAGCAGATCTACCGCCTCGAAGGCGTTCTCAACGTGGCCGAAGACTTCCACAACCACCCCAAAGCGCTAGACGGTGCCTCGGACCTGATGGTAGAAATTTTCGCCGAACGCGGCCGCCATACACGGATGATCTGGACCAACCCGGTAATGCCCATGGACGGCTTTTGCCTGGTATACCTGTTCGCCGAAATCGAGCCCGCCTAGCGCCGTTAAAACCACCCGAACCTAAACGACGCCTCGGCCCTCTTACCTGTACGTCCCTTGCCGAGGCGCCTGCATGGAGCTGGTGATTGCCCGACCCGAAGGTTTGTACTGCCCACCTGGTGATTTCTATATCGACCCCTGGCGTCCGGTAGAACGCGCGGTTATTACTCACGCCCACGGCGACCACGCGCGCACCGGTAACCAGCGCTACCTGGCCGCCGCGCCCGGCGAAGGTATTTTGCGCTCGCGCCTGGGCCAGGACATCAACCTGCAAACCCTGGCCTATGGCGAGCGCCTTAACCATCACGGTGTCACCTTGAGTTTTCACCCCGCCGGCCATGTGCTCGGCTCGGCGCAGGTGCGCTTGGAATACGGGGGCGAAGTCTGGGTGGCCTCCGGCGACTACAAGGTGGAAGCCGACGGCACCTGCACGCCGTTTGAGCCGGTGGCGTGTCATACCTTTATTACCGAATCGACCTTTGGCCTGCCGATCTACCGCTGGCAGCCGCAGTCGGAAATTTTCGCCGGCATTGATGACTGGTGGCGCGCCAATGCTGCCGCCGGCCGCGCCAGCGTGTTATTCGCCTATTCGTTTGGCAAAGCCCAGCGAATTCTGCATGGCATCGACGCCAGCATCGGGCCCATCCTCGTGCACGGCGCGGTGGAGCCGTTAAACCAGGTGTACCGCGCCGGCGGTGTGCGTATCCCCGAAACCCTATACGCCGGCGATATCGCCAAGACGGACCCGCTGCTGCGCCAAGCGCTGATCATTGCCCCACCCTCTGCATCCGGCAGCACCTGGATGCGCCGTTTTGGCGAGTACAGCGATGCCTTTGCCAGTGGCTGGATGTTGCTGCGCGGCACCCGGCGCCGGCGTGGCGTGGACCGGGGTTTTGTGCTCTCCGATCACGCCGACTGGCCAGGCTTGTTGTGGGCCATCGAACAAACCGGCGCTGAACGGGTAATGGTCACCCACGGCCAGGTCAATGTGTTGGTGCGCCATCTGCGCGAACAGGGTTTGGACGCGCGCGGTTTTGAAACCGAATACGGCGCCGAGGAAGACAGCGAGGCACCGGCATGAAGGCCTTTGCCGAACTCTATGCACGGCTGGACGGCACCACCTCCAGCAACGCCAAGCTGCACGCTTTGCAGGAGTACTTCGCCAGCGCCGATCCTGCCGATGCGGCCTGGGCGGTGTATTTCCTTTCCGGTGGCAAGCCTCGGCAAGTGGTGCCAACGCGCTTATTAAGAGAGTTAGCCAGCCGCCTGGCTGGGCTGTCGGAATGGCTGTTTGAAGAGAGTTATCAGGCGGTCGGCGATTTGGCCGAAACCATTTCCCTGCTGCTGCCCGAAGCTGCCCATAGCACCGAACACGGCCTGGCCTGGTGGCTGGAAGAACAGTTGCTGCCGCTACGTGGCCTGCCGCCCGAAGAATTAAGCGAACGCCTGCCGCCGTTGTGGGCGCAGCTGGATCGGCAGAGTTTGATGGTCAGCCTCAAGCTGCTAACCGGCTCCTTTCGCGTCGGCGTGTCCAAACTGCTGGTCACCCGCGCCCTCGCCGGTTTGGCCGGTATTGATGCCAAGCGCGTGGCCCAGCGCTTGGTGGGCTACACCGACCTCTCCCATCGCCCCAGCGCACAACGTTATTTGGCGCTGATCGCCGCTGAGTCGGATGACGAGCACGCTCAGCGCGGTGGCCAGCCCTACCCGTTTTTTCTCGCCCACCCGTTGCAGCAAGACAGCGAGCAATTCGACGCCGTGATAGGCCCAGTGCAGGACTGGCTAGTCGAGTGGAAGTGGGATGGCATTCGCGCGCAATTGGTTAAGCGTGACGGCCGCTTATGGATTTGGTCGCGCGGCGAAGAGCTGGTGACTGAGCGCTTCCCAGAGCTGCATGAACTGGGCGAAGCGCTACCCGACGGCACCGTGCTGGACGGTGAGTTAGTGGTGTGGAAGCACGACAGCTTCAAGGCCTTTGGCATCCAACCCTTCGCTCTATTGCAACAACGCATCGGCCGCAAAACCTTAAGTGCCAAGTTATTGGCCGATGTGCCAGTGGTGCTGCTGGCCTACGACCTGTTGGAATGGCGCGGCGAAGATTGGCGCAGCCATAGCCAAAATGAGCGGCGTGCGCGCCTGGAATTGTTGGTGGCAGAGATGGCCGATGAGCGCCTGCGCTTGTCGCCAGAGGTGACCGGCAGCGACTGGGCCGACCTCGCGAGGCAACGCCAAGCCTCTCGCGAGCTGGGGGTCGAAGGCATGATGCTCAAGCGCCGCGACTCGCTGTATGGCGTTGGCCGTACCAAGGACATGGGCCTGTGGTGGAAGTGGAAGGTCGACCCGTTCAGCATCGACGCGGTGCTGATCTACGCCCAGCGCGGCCACGGCCGGCGCGCCAGTTTGTATAGCGATTACACCTTTGCCGTATGGGACGACGCCGCCCCTGGCGAGCGCGTATTAGTGCCGTTTGCCAAGGCCTACTCCGGGCTGACCGACGAAGAAATGCGCAAGGTCGACGCCATTATCCGCAAGACCACGGTGGAGAAATTCGGCCCGGTGCGCAGCGTGACGCCAAGCCTGGTATTTGAGCTGGGCTTTGAAGGCATCGCCCTGTCCAAGCGCCACAAGAGCGGCATCGCCGTGCGTTTTCCACGCATGTTGCGCTGGCGAACCGACAAGACGGTCGACGAAGCCGACACCCTGGCCACTTTGCAGGGCCTGCTGTGAGCAGTGCCTCCAGCGCCTGGTTTGCGCTGCAACAGTGGAAGCCGTTTCCCTTTCAAAAAGAGGTGTGGCAGGCAGTAAAAGCCGGCGAGTCCGGCCTGCTGCATGCCACTACCGGTGCGGGTAAAACCTATGCGGTGTGGTTTGCCGCACTAAACCGTTTTGCCAAACCTGGCGTTGCCGCGCCGCTAGATAAACCGCAGAAACGTAAACCGGCCATGGCGCCGCTGACGGTGCTGTGGATTACGCCGATGCGCGCCTTGGCCGCCGACACCGCGCGGGCCTTACAAGCTCCACTGGATGACTTGCATATCCATTGGAGCGTGGGCCTGCGCACGGGCGATACCAGCGGCGCTGAACGCGCACGGCAAAGTCGCAAACTGCCGACAGCGCTGATCACCACACCGGAAAGCCTGACCCTGTTACTGACCGGCGCCAACGCCCGCGAAGCCTTCGCTAACCTGCGCATGGTGGTGGTGGATGAATGGCATGAACTGCTCGGCAACAAGCGCGGCGTGCAGCTGCAATTGGCCTTGGCGCGGCTGCGGCAGTGGAACCCGCAGCTGATGGTCTGGGGCCTGTCCGCCACCCTTGGCAATCAGCCCCATGCCCTGGAAGTGCTGATGCCGGAGGGCCGTTTGGTGCAAGGCAAGATGGCCAAAGACCTGCGCATCGACACGCTGTTGCCACCCGGTATCGAACGTTTTCCCTGGGCCGGGCACCTGGGCCTGCGCATGTTGCCGCAGGTGGTCGCCGAGTTGGAAAGCAGCAGCACCACGCTGGTATTTACCAACACCCGCTCACAGGCGGAAATCTGGTACCAAGCCTTGCTTGAGGCGCGGCCGGACTGGGCTGGGCTGCTGGCGTTGCACCATGGCTCGCTCTCTCGCGAAGTGCGTGACTGGGTGGAGTTGGCGCTAAAGCAGGGTTCACTCAAGGCCGTGGTCTGCACCTCCAGCCTGGACTTGGGCGTGGACTTTTTGCCGGTCGAACGGGTGCTGCAAATTGGCTCGCCCAAAGGCGTAGCGCGGCTGATGCAACGCGCCGGGCGCAGCGGCCACGCGCCGGGGCGCCCTTCCCGCGCCACCCTGGTGCCGACCCATAGTTTGGAATTGCTCGAAGCCGCAGCCGCGCAAACGGCTGTCGCCGAGCGCCGGGTTGAAGGCCGCCAATCGCCGGAAAAACCGCTGGACGTGTTGGTCCAGCACCTGGTCAGCATGGCCCTGGGCGGCGGCTTTATCGCCGAACAATTGCTTGCTGAGGTGCGCAGCGCCTGGGCCTACCGACACCTGAGCGATGAAGAATGGGATTGGGCGTTGGCCTTTGTCCGCCATGGCGGCCACTCGCTGACCGCCTACCCCGACTACCGCCGCGCCGAGCCGGATGAAAACGGCCGCTGGCAGGTGCCCGACGCCCGCTTGGCGCGACGCCACCGCATAAGCATCGGCACCATCGTCAGCGACGCCAGCCTTAGCGTGAAGTACTGGACCAAGCGCGGCAGCGGCGGTTCGCTGGGCAGCGTCGAAGAAGGCTTTATCGCGCGCCTGCGCCCCGGCGATAACTTCCTGTTTGCCGGGCGTTTGCTGGAGCTGGTGCGGGTGGAAAACATGACCGCCTATGTGCGCCGTGCCAGTGGCAAAAAGGCCGCTGTGCCACGCTGGAATGGTGGGCGCATGCCGCTGTCCAGCGAGCTGGCCGATGCTGTGGTGGACAAATTAGGTGCTGCCGCCAACGGTCATTACGACAGCGCGGAAATGCGTCTGCTACAACCGCTGCTCAAGGTGCAGGAAGACTGGTCCGCGCTGCCCACAGCGCACACCCTGCTGGCCGAAGTGATGAAATCGCGCGAGGGCTGGCACCTGTTTCTCTACCCCTTCGCCGGGCGCTCAGTGCATTTGGGCCTGGCCAGTTTATTGGCCTGGCGCTTGGGCCGGGATACGCCGTTAAGCTTTTCCATCGCGGTAAATGACTACGGTCTGGAGCTGCTATGCGCCAGCCCTATCGACTACCTCGAGGTACTAACCCCGGCGCTATTTAGCAGTGAACAGCTGTTGCAAGACGTACTCGCCAGCCTGAATGCCGGCGAGCTGGCGCGCCGACGTTTTCGTGAAATCGCCCGTATTGCTGGCCTGGTGTTTTCCGGCTACCCGGGCGCCGCGAAAAGTGCGCGGCAGTTGCAGGCTTCCAGCGCGCTGTTTTTCGATGTGTTTCAGCAGTACGACCCGGACAACCTGCTGCTCACCCAGGCTCAACAGGAAGTGCTGCGCCAGGAATTGGAGGTCGAGCGTTTGCAACAGAGTTTGCAGCGCTTACAAGGCCGGCGGCTGGATGTGCACGGGATCAAGCGTGCTACACCGTTTGCGTTTCCACTGTTGGTGGAGCGTTTTCGCGAAAGCCTGAGCTCGGAAAAACTGGCCGACCGGATTAAACGCATGGTTCAGGACTTGGAAAAAGCTGCCGGCCCTGGCGCCTTTGCCGCCGATACCGACGCTCGCTTTGCCATTGACGATGAACGCCCGGCACCGCGCAAAGGCCGTGCACCGCGTCAGGGTAAAGACGGCCTGCCACGTAAGAAGAAAGCCAAACAATGAGTGAGCACGTTGCCGTGCAACTGGCCGGTTGCGAACTGTGGCTGCTGGCCGATAAAGCCATTTGGTGGCCCGAGCAGCAGGCGTTGCTGATTGCCGACCTGCACCTGGGAAAAGCTGCCACCTACCGCCATCTCGGGCAGCCGGTGCCCCATGGCACCACGGCGGAAAACTTCCAGCGTCTGGACCGCCTGTTACAGCGCTATGCCTGCCGACGGCTGATTGTACTGGGCGATTTTCTGCATGCCCGCCAGGCACAAAACCCGGTGACCATGGCAGCCTTGAGCGAATGGCGCGGGCGTCACACTGAGCTGGCCATCACCCTGATTCGCGGCAACCACGACCGCCATGCCGGCGACCCACCGGCGGCCTTGAATATCGAAACCGTAGCCGAACCCTTGTTGCTTGGGCCGTTTGCTTTACAACACGAACCTGATCCGCATCCCAGCCACCACGTACTCGCCGGCCATGTGCACCCAGCCTATCGGCTGCGTGGCAAAGGCCGGCAGAGCTTGCGTTTGCCGTGTTTTGTCCTAGGTGAGCGCCTAAGCCTGCTGCCGGCGTTTGGCAGTTTTACCGGCGCAATGAGCGTGTTCGCCGAACCTGGGCAACGGATTTATGTGCTGGGCGATGGCGGCGTGTGGCAAGCCACGTAGGGGGTGCCGCCCCTCGCACGGTGTGCGCACCGGGCGATATCCGTGCTTGCGCCGTGATACGCACAGCACACACGCCGGGCGGTCATTTTTGCGGCCAATGCGCAACGCCATAGAGCGCTCGCCTGGCTATTTCAACTTGTTGTAACTGGAGTTTCCGTCAATCCAGTCCTGCCGTTGCGGCGCGAAGAAATCGACATTCACTGTCCCGTCCTCCAGGGAACGAAACTCATGGGGCACATTAGGAGGGAAGATAATGACCTGCCCAGCATTGACCACATAACGTTTGCCTTGTGAAAAAACCTCCACTGCGCCCTTGAGTATCCAGGTCACCTGTTCGTGGGGTTGATGGTGCAAAGGCACTATGGCGCCCTTGGCAAACTCCCAGCGGGCGATCGTGCTCTGCGAACCATGTATAACTTGCCGAGTGACGCCGGGTAATGTCTGTTCGATCGGCGCTTTATCGAAGTCGTAAAGGTCTGGGAGTGTATGGCGATACGGAGAAAGCAGCGGCAGTTTGCCGCGATCCGCAGCATCGCTAATGTTAGTCGCCGTTTCAGCAGCCAAAACAGGCCCGGTTATTAGTGTTGAGAACAATAGCGTGGTGAGTGTTTTTTTCATGGCATGGTTACTCCAAAGAAAGGTTCGATTGATCGAACCGAGGGAAAACATTGACACTCTAGCGTTAAGGTAAAACCAAATTACTGCATGTACTTGCGCATCAGTTATTTATTAAATGCGCGGAAAACCCTTAACCCCACGCCATCGACTTATTGCGCCAGCCTGACTTTGTATATTCGGTAAGGATAAACCGTGCCGTCCCGCCCTTTATTCCAGTAAGGGCTATTTTGATATTGCGCCGCCGTCAGATAGAGATAGCCGTCAGTGCCGATACCGAGCGAGTCTGGCCATATCAAGCGGGAATCCTGAACCAATGTATGAAGTTCACCACCGGGCGCCAGATAGCGAATGCTGTAATCCAAGGATGAAGTCAGGTAAATATTGTTCTGTGCGTCGGCTATTAAGCCATGGCTGACGGCGGTATTTCCCATGCTTTCAACTTTACTAAGCAGATCTTTGTCACTCAGACTGTTATCGGCTAAAAAGCGGGTTTCAACTCGGTACAACTTAAGTGTGTTAATGGGTTTGAAATAGAGATAGCGATTGTCTTTGCTCAGGGCGATGCCGTTTACATTGGAGCGAAACGGCTTTCCTTGCGGGTCACGCATTTCCTGACCGTTATAACTGAGGATCAAGTCGGGATTGGCTGTGGTGGCAGAGCTATTGCTGAACACCGTGCGTGTTGCGCCACTGCTCAAATCCAGTATCACAATGGCGCTTTGACCTGGATCAGAAAGGTAGGCCAGGTTTTTTTCAGTATCGATATTGACGTCATTCAAACTGGACAGCGTTTTATCAAGCCCGGCAAATTCATATTGTTTTTCTACCCTATTGGTCGCAAGGCTGATCTTCACCAGTTTGAAATAACCTTGCGCTATTTTCTCGGTAATTGGCCCATTAGCAGGCTGTGAATCAAGCACCCAAAGATTGTCGTGAGCATCAACCGATACGGCTTGAGGACTAACAAAGCGCAGCCGCTTATCGCCGGCATGACTATTCCAAGCGATATTTGGATAGGCCACCAATTGACCCTCCACCACTTCAGCCAAGGCGAATGGGTCATTTGGGGCTCGGCCGGGAAACGTTACGAACAGGCGGTTAGTGGACGAGACACTTAAACCAACGGCCCTAAGCCTGCCGAGGTCGGCCACGGGAATAAGTTTTTCACTGAAGTACGACGGCGAGTCCGTTGCAGCGCTAGCCAACGGGCTGAGCAGCAGCGGCAATAAGAGCACTACGCGCGACTGTTTTAGCTTATACCGCGCCCCCCTGGTAAAAGAGAAAGCCATATTGCGAAAAACATCGACTATCGCGTTGCTGGACATAATTCACGCTCCGACCTGTGACAACACGGTCGAGCTTAATTAAGCGTAGGCGACGTTTAAACCAGCATGAGCGCGATACAACTTCTATAAAATATTGAAGATCTAAAACAGCGGCGCCTGCCGCGGTTAAATAACGGCTATTTAAACGGCGGTACCGTATGAATAATCCGAATACTCTTTCGGATTAACACTCGGCTCATCATCGAAAGAGTAAAAAAATCGCCCACACGGTGTGAGCGCTTACTTCGTGCCTCAGGCGTAGGACTGACGCCTGAGGCTTGCTGGTTTTATTGGCGGAGTGACATCAGAAATCCAACGTCAAACCGGCATACAACGCGCGTCCATCGGCCGGTGCATGCAGCGATTGCTGCACGCCTGCGGTCGAGTCGTACCAGACGTATTCGCTGTAGCGGTCGGTGAGGTTTTTCAGTTGCAGATCCACGCTCAGGTCCGCGCTTATCTGGTAGGTCGCGCCCACGTTGAGCAGCACGAAATCGCCATACTTGCCGGTGCTGTTGGTGCGCTCCAGGTAGTAATCGCTTTGCCCGTTCAACCACGCAGACAGTTGCAACGCCTCGCTGGCTTCGTAGGTTGAGCCCAAGGCGTACAGATGATGGGGTACGTGGTCCATTTCCTTACCCTTGCTGGCAGGCAAGTTGGGGTTGGGCTTGAGGATTTCCGAGAACTGCCGCGAGTACGACAGCCACAGGCTGGTGGCCTCGGTGGGGTACAGGTTGACCTGAATGTCGTAGCCGCGACGCAGGGTTTCGCCAACGTTTTGCGAGTCGCCCACGGCGTCGTTGAGTTTGCGCTGCACCTCGTCGGAGGCCTTTTGCTCCCAGTAGGCAATGCGCCCGTCCAGCCACGGCACCGGGTTGAACTTGAGGCCGGTTTCCCAGCCGTCATTGATCGACGGTTTCAGGTCCTCAGCCTGGCTGGCCAAACGATAGCTGGCCGACCCAACACCAATCTGAAAGCTGCGGCCCCAGTTGGCATACAGGCTGGCGTGTTCCCAAGGGGCGTAGACCAGGCTGATTTTCGGCTGACGGATCAGGCCGTAGTCGTTGACGTCGGCGCGCTCACCGGTGAGCTCGTTGCTGTAGTCGCCGTAAACCTTGTCGACCCGGTAGGCGGGGATGATTTTCAGCGATTCAAATGGCTCGATCACTGCCTGTACGTAGCCGCCGTACACATTCAGATCGAACTGTTGGTCGCGGGTTTGTGCGGTGCGTACCCGCTCGCTGGTGCGATAACGCAGGCTTTCGTTTTCCTGGCGCTGCACGTCTACCCCACCCTCCAGGGCAAAGCCATACAGGTGCTCTACTTCTGGCCGCCAGGTCAGGGTGCTGAGGGCGCCGTATTGGTGTTCATCGGCTACCCGCTCCTGCTGTGAAACCGTGCGCCAGTACTGGGTCCAGCGTTCATCTTTGAAGGTATTCAGGTAGGCCTTGGCGGCCCAGGACAGGTCATGCTCGAAATTGACATCCAAGTGCAGGCTGACCTGGTTCATCTCGCGATTGCCCTGGTCGGTGGCGTTGTTGGCGTAGCTGTCACGCGGATGGTCGTGGGCATCTTCACGGCTCAAATACCCGGCTTCATCGGCGTCGCCCTGATAGTGGCGAACGATCAAGCCGGCGCGCCAAATGTCCTCATCGGCGGTGTAAAACCATTTGCCGGCGAAGCTCTGACGATCGGCATTGGCGTGGTCGCGGTAACCGTCGCTTTGTTGGTAGGCAAGAAAGTAGTTCTGGCTCCAGTTGCCGCTTTCAATGCCTTTGACCACCTGCACTTCCTGCGTAGCAAAGCTGCCGTAACGCACGCGCAGCTTGCCCTCGTTGCCGCCGATGCGGGTGTTGATGCTGGCGTTGCCGGCGATGTTATGCAGGCCATAACGCGGGTCATTGGTGCCGCGCACCACTTCAATACTTTCGATATCCAGCGGCAACAGCATGTCGATAAAGGGCATGTTGCCGTCGTTGCTATTGCTCGGAATGCCGTCGATCAGCAGCTTGACCGCATTCACCTCGCCCTCGCCGTTAAAGCCGCGAAAGGACAATTTGCCCGAGGTGGTGCCCTGGTTGAACTGGGTGAGCATCACCCCTGGCACGCGGTTGAATAGCTCCCAGCTGTACTGCACCGGCTGCTTTTCAATAACGTCGCTGCCGAGCACATCCACCGAACTGAGGATATTGCGGCTGGCCAGCGGGCCGGTGTTGGGCGCAGTGATGGTTACCGTACCGAGGGTCAGGGTGGAGTCGGCGTCGTTGCTGTCGGCAAGGGCAACGGCGCAAGGGATAAAGGCAAATACGCTGCACAGCGACAGCCGCGAAAAAGGCGAAAAAGGCGAAAAAGGCGAAAAAGGCATCGAACACAATCCTGTAAACCAAGAAAACACAGGTGCCCGGTAACCGTGTATGCGGCTTGTCAGCCGGCACACGCCGGGCAACACAGAGCACAGGGGCAGCCACTTTTATCCGCAAACGGAAATGGCTAAGGATAGGTTCAGGTGACGGGCGAAGCGCGGGGGTTAAGCGAGGGCCAGCTATATCGAGGCGGCGGTTGCGCCCAGCTGCGTTCAATAAGAGGCGCTACGGGGTTAGCTGGCAGGTAGTCGAGTAGCCAGGCGTGGGCGTTAAGGGCAACGGCGGCGGAAAACGATGAGCACAGCGGACAGCTGACTTGAGCGAGGTGCGGGGTTTGCTGGTTCGCGCCATTGGCGTCGATAGCAGCACCGCTATCACTAACCGAGCAAAAGCCGCCATTAAGACCGCTGAGGCTTAGCCCGCTCATTTGCCCGTGATGAATGCCGCAGGCGAACACACTGAACAGCACGCTGGCGTACAGCATCCATGCAGTCAGTGAGCGCGTGTGGCGGGCAATTTTCATGGGGTGCGACTCTAGCACCGGCGGTTTATTCAGCAACAGCTGACAAACGTGGCTGATTGCCGCAGTGCACGCAGCAGGCGTTTAGTGGCTCAGGTGCGTGGTTAGGATGCGCCGCCAAGCACACGGCGGCGCCCCCTACTGCACACGCTTACACGCCTTTGGTCGACGGCAGCAACACGGTCAAAATACCCAGCAGCGGCAGAAACGCGCAGAGGTGGAACACGTACTCAATGCCATGGATATCCGCCAGGTAACCCAGCAGCGCACCACCAATACCGCCAAAGCCAAACATCAGGCCGAAGAAGATTCCGGCGATCATGCCGACATTGCCCGGCACCAGCTCCTGGGCAAAAACCACGATGGCCGAAAACGCCGACGACAAGATAAAGCCGATGATCATGCTCAGCACCGCGGTCCAGAACAGGTCGACATAGGGCAATGCCAGGGTAAAAGGTGCGGCGCCCAAGATGGAAAACCAGATCACTTTTTTCCGGCCAATCTTGTCGCCAATCGGCCCGCCGAAAAACGTACCCGCCGCTACCGAGCCCAAAAACAGAAACAGGTACATCTGCGAGCTGGTCACCGAGAGGTCGAACTTTTCGATCAAGAAAAAGGTGAAGTAGCTGGTCAGGCTGGACATGTAGAAGTACTTGGAAAACACCAGCAGCGCCAACACCACCAGAGCCCCAATCACCCGCTGCTTGGACAAGCCATGGGTGGCTACACCGCCGCTCTTGAGCTTGAACAGGTTGAGGTGATTGCGGTACCAGCGGCTCAAGCCGTAGAGCACCAGAATGGCAAACACGGCAAACAGACCAAACCAGGCGACATGCCCTTGGCCATAGGGAATCACGATGGCCGCCGCCAGCAACGGACCAAACGCGGTGCCAGCATTACCGCCGACCTGAAAGGTGGACTGCGCCAGGCCGTAACGCCCACCCGAGGCCAGCCGGGCAATGCGTGAGGCTTCCGGGTGAAAGGTCGACGAGCCGATGCCCACCAGCCCGGAGGCCAGCAGAATGGCCGGAAAGCTGCTAACAAAGGCCAACAGCAAAATCCCCACCAGGGTGCACAGCGACCCCACTGGCAGCAGCCACGGTTTCGGATGGCGGTCGGTGTGATAACCGACCCAAGGCTGTAGCAGCGAGGCGGTCAGTTGGAAGGTCAGGGTAATCAGGCCGACCTGGGCGAAGGTCAGGCCGTAGTTGGCCTTGAGCATGGGATAGATCGAGGGCAGCACGGCCTGGATCAGGTCATTGATCATATGCGCCAACGCGCAGGCGCCGATCACGCGCATCACCAGCGGGCTGGCTTGTTGGGCAACGGTGGCGGCAGCTGACGGGCCAGCGGCGACAGAGGGTGAGGCAGTGGTACTGATAGACATAGGGCAGCTTCCAGACAACCCGGCGCACGGAAACATGCGCTGGCAATTTCGGGGGTCGGCGCTATCCTACGGGGCGCTAAAACTGCCTGTCTCGCGAAATGCAGACAACACCTATCGCAAAACGGACAACATGATCAAACCCTGGGATGAACTACCACTGGATGCAAGACTGCTGGCCATTGATGCTGCCGCCTGGCGCGTCAGCAGCAGCGCCACCGACTACCCAGCCGACTGGGTGATCCCGCCGCATAGCCACAACAAGCACCAGCTGCTTTACGCCATTCAGGGCGTGATGGTGGTTAACGCCGCCCTGCACCAATGGATTGTGCCGCCCAGCCGCGGTATCTGGATGCCCCGTGGCCAGGTGCACTCGCTGCGCTGCATTGGTCCGTTGAAAATGCGCAGCGTGTTTGTGCAGGCCGAGGACAACCTGGGGCTGCCCAGCGAAACCAAAGCGGTGAGCATTTCGCCGCTGCTGAGCGAGCTGATCCAAACCTCCATCAGCATCGCTGAGCCCTACGCCAACGACTCGCGTGAGGCGCGGGTGATGAACCTGATTCTCGACGAGCTGAAAATTCTTCCCGCCCTGCCCCTGCACCTGCCGCAACCCAGCGACCCGCGCATTGCGTCCATCTGCACCACGCTGCAGCAAAACCCCGGCGACAACGCCACCCTCGCCGACTGGAGCGCGCGCCTGCACTTGGACGAAAAAACTATCCAGCGTCTGTTCCAAAAAGGCACCGGCATGACCTTCGGCCAGTGGCGCCAGCAAGCGCGGTTGCTGCTCGCCCTGGAGCGCATTGCCGTAGGGGAAAAGATCATCGACGTGGCCGGCGCCCTCGGCTACGAAAGCCCCAGCGCATTTGCCACCATGTTTAAAAAACAGTTCGGCACCACGCCAAGCCAGTTTTTTAAATAAAACGCGTCGCGCCGTAGCGTGTGCTGTATGCGCCAAGCGAGCGCGGCTTAATTCTCCACCGCTATGCCATGGCGCTCAGCCACCTGCCGGTACACACCGTTGCGGCGCAACTTGCCTAAGGCGTGGTTAAACCGTTCCAGCAACTGCTGCGTCTGCGGGTAGCTGCGTGAGGTCATCAGATAGTTGTGGCCCACGGCCAAAGGCTTTTCCAAGGCGTGGAAGGCGGCTCGCTCCTCAGCCGGAAAGTTCTTGCGGATAACGTCCCAGCCCACGCTATCGACGGCCGGAACCAAGTCTACTCGCCCAGCGCGGAGTTTTTTAAAGCTGGAGTCTTCGCTGGTGGTCAGTTCCAGGTTCAGCCCAGCCTCATTGAACAGCGCTTCGTAGTAATAGCCACGCACTCCACCGATTTTGAAGCGCTTGAGCTCCTCCAGGGTGGTGAAGGTACGCGGGTAGCCCTGGTCGGTTGGGCTGTAATAAAACAACAGGGTTTGCTTGGCATACAGCGGCTCGGAGAAGAGAAACTTCTGTTCGCGCTCGGGCGTTGGCACATAAGGCATGGTCGCCCAAACCTGCAGGTCTTCCACCGCGCGCTCGCAGCGCGGCCAGGGCATAAAGCGAAACTCAAACTTCACGCCCATTTCCTTGGCCACTTTGGGCAACAGCTCGCTAAGAAAGCTGTCTTGGTCGCTGGCGCTGACATAAGGCGGCAGCTCGCTGGTGGCAATAATCAGCACCTTAGGGGCGGCTTGGGTTGCGCCACAGAAGCTGGTTAACAACGCGATGGCCAGGGCGGCAGCGTTGAGAGCGGGTTTGAGTGCCATGGAAGCCTTTGGAAAAAGCTGGGGGCTTTAAAACTCTAGACAGTTATTGGCCTAAAGCATTGGCCTACTCCCTTTTACCCGCCCCGGCAGAACGCCGCCCCGCAGCAGAGTCTTAAAACGTAGATCGTGTCTCAGTTAGGAGACAGCGCAGCCAGGCGAGCACGGCCAATTTCTCCTCCTAGTTGTCTCATGGTAGAGACAAAGACCTGTAAAACACGCCTTGATTTTTTATAAAAACCTTTATTTTCAGTGTGTTAGCCACATGGCACATATCTCGCTATAGCTCCTGCCGCGGCCCAGACCGCAGCCGAAAAACAACAACAATATCGTCGCACGCTATGCGCACTGATCCTGCGGGACGCCACGGCATCGTCCTTAGTCGCACAGCTGCCACCAGGAGATCTGTTATGAGCTACCCGCTCAGCCATGCCATGGTGCTCGCTACCTTCGGCACCGGCCTTTGCCTTTCCCAAGCCGCCCAGGCCGATTTCATCAAAGACAGCAAAGCCAATCTCGAACTGCGTAACTTCTACTTCAACCGTGATTTCCGCCAAGACGACGCCGCCCAATCCAAGCAAGACGAATGGGCGCAGGGCTTTCTGCTGCGTTATGAGTCGGGCTATACCGCTGGCACCATCGGCGTGGGTGTCGATGCCATCGGCCTGCTCGGCCTGAAACTCGACTCCAGCCCCGACCGCGCCGGTTCCGGCTTGCTGCCACGGGGCCGCAGCGCACCGCGGGAAGCGGCGGACGATTACAGCCAGCTCGGGCTAACCGCCAAGCTCAAGGCCGCCAACAGCGTGCTCAAAGTAGGCACCTTGATGCCGAAGCTGCCGACCACCTTGGCCAACGACTCCCGCCTGCTGCCGCAAACCTTCCAGGGCGCACACCTGAACTCCACCGAGTTTGCTGGGCTGACCCTGGACGCCGGGCGCCTGACCCAGGTGAGCATTCGCGACTCCTCAAACAGCGAGGACATGACCATCACCACAGGCGGTGCCAAACGTATCGTCGCCAGCGGCACCAGCGACCAGTTCGACTTTGCCGGCGCGAGCTACAAGTGGAACGAGCAACTCACCACCGGCTACAACTACGGCAAGCTCGACAACCTCTACAGCCAGCATCTGCTTAACCTCACCCACATACTGCCCATCAGCGCCGGCCAAGCGCTGAAAACCGACCTGCGCTATGGCCGCTCTGACGACGAGGGCCGCAGCAATGTCGACAACCGCGCCGTCGGCGCCATGTTCACCTACAGCCTCGGCGGCCATGGGTTTGGTTTGGGCTACCAGAAAATGAGCGGCGACACCGGTTTCGCCTATATCGGCGGCACCGACGCGTTTCTGGTCAACTTCGTGCAAATCGGCGATTTCGCCAACGCTGACGAGCGCTCCTGGCAGGCCCGCTACGATTACAACTTCGCCGCTCTCGGTGTACCGGGGTTGACCTTTATGACCCGCTACCTCAGCGGCGACAACATCAGCCTGGCCAACGGCGCCGAGGGTAAAGAGTGGGAGCGCAACACTGATATCGCCTATGTGATTCAGGACGGTCCGCTGAAAAACCTCGGGGTGAAATGGCGCAATGCGACGGTGCGCTCAACCAACTTCGGCAACGACCTGGACGAAAACCGCCTGATCGTCAGTTACAGCCTGCCGTTGTGGTGACAACAGGTGCAAAAAAGCGGCGAATCAATCGCCGCTGCGCTACTCCATAAAACACAGCCTTTACCCATAACAATAAAACCATCTGGCGGCCTTACCGCCCGGTACCAGGAGAACGCTTTATGAGTGTGATCATCGCCCTCGCCGCCCTCGCGCTGTTGATGCTCGCGGCTTACCGCGGCTACAGCGTTATTTTATTTGCCCCCATCGCCGCCCTTGGTGCGGTATTGCTCACCGACCCATCTGCTGTGGCGCCGGCCTTTACTGGCGTGTTTATGGAAAAGATGGTCGGCTTCGTCAAACTGTACTTTCCGGTGTTTTTGCTCGGTGCGGTGTTTGGCAAGCTGATTGAGCTGTCGGGCTTCTCGCGCTCCATCGTTGCCGCCGCCATCCGTTTGCTCGGCACGCGCCAGGCGATGTTGGTGATCGTGCTGGTCTGTGCGCTGCTGACGTACGGCGGCGTGTCGCTGTTTGTGGTGGTGTTTGCGGTGTACCCGTTTGCTGCGGAAATGTTCCGCCAGAGCGATATTCCCAAGCGTCTGATCCCCGCCACCATCGCCCTTGGCGCCTTTAGCTTCACCATGGACGCCCTGCCCGGCACCCCACAAATCCAGAACATCATCCCCACCACCTTTTTCGGCACCACCTCATGGGCGGCACCGTGGCTGGGTTTGGTTGGCACCGTGTTCGTATTTATCGCCGGTATGCTCTACCTGCGCCGCCAGCTGCGCAAAGCCAAGGCTAACGGTGAAGGCTATGGCACTGAACTGCGCAATGAGCCAGAGACGGCCGAAGATATTGCCCTGCCCAATCCCTGGCTGGCGCTGTCGCCGCTGATTCTGGTGGGCGTGGCGAACCTGGTGTTCACCCGCTGGATTCCGGAAATCTACGGCAAGACCCACACCCTGCAACTGGCCGGCATGGCGCAACCGGTGACCAGTGAAGTGGCCAAGCTGACGGGTATCTGGGCCGTACAGGCAGCGTTGCTGCTGGGCATTTTGTTGGTGTTGATTTGTGGCTTTCGCGCGATTAAATCCAAGCTTGCCGAAGGCACCAAAACGGCGGTCGGCGGCGCACTGTTGGCGTCGATGAACACCGCGTCGGAATACGGTTTTGGTGCAGTGATCGCTTCCCTACCGGGCTTTCTGGTGCTGGCTGATGCGCTGAAAACCATCCCCAATCCGTTGGTTAACGAAGCCGTCACCGTCACCTTGCTGGCCGGTATTACCGGCTCCGCGTCGGGCGGTATGAGCATCGCCTTGGCGGCCATGTCACACACCTTTATCGAAGCCGCCAACGCCGCCAATATTCCCTTGGAAGTGCTGCACCGCGTGGCCGCCATGGCCAGTGGCGGTATGGACACCCTGCCGCACAACGGCGCGGTCATCACCTTGCTGGCGGTAACCGGCCTCACCCACCGCGAAGCCTATAAAGACATTTTCGGCATCACCATTATCAAAACCCTGGCCGTGTTTGTGGTCATCGGCACCTTCTACGCTACTGGCATTGTTTAACTGACGTGGTGCGGGCCCGGAAAGCGGCCCGCCTACCCGAGGAGAGCGTTATGAGTCTGCAAGGCAAAACCGCATTGGTTACCGGCTCTACCAGCGGTATTGGCTTAGGGATCGCCCTGGTCTTGGCCAAAGCCGGCGCCAACCTGGTGCTCAACGGCTTTGGCGATGCCAGCGCGGCCATTAGCGAGGTGGCAGCCTTTGGCGCAAAGGTCGGCCATCACCCGGCTGACGTGTCCAAGGTGAATGAAATCGAAGATCTAGTCGCCTACGCCGAGCGTGACTTTGGCGGCATCGACATTCTGGTCAACAACGCCGGCATCCAATACGTCGCGCCGGTAGAAGAGTTTCCCGTCGAGCGCTGGGACGCCATTATCGCCATCAACCTTACCTCTGCCTTCCACACCACACGCCTGGCCCTACCCGGCATGCGCGCGCGCAACTGGGGGCGCATCATCAATATCGCCTCCGCCCACGGCCTGGCCGCCTCAGCCGGCAAGAGCGCCTATGTCGCCGCCAAACACGGCCTGGTTGGCCTGACCAAAAGCGTGGCCCTGGAAACCGCCACCACGGGCGTCACCTGCAACGCCATCTGCCCCGGCTGGGTACTTACGCCACTGGTACAAAAACAAATCGACGACCGCGCCCAAGCCACCGGCGATGCCCAGCAAGCACGGCATGACTTGCTGGCAGAAAAGCAACCGTCGCTGGACTTTGTCACCCCGGAACAATTGGGCGAATTAGCGTTGTTTCTGTGCAGCGATGCCGCCGTGCAGGTGCGTGGTGCGGCGTGGAATATGGATGGCGGGTGGTTGGCGCAGTAAAACCGGTAGATGCTGGTGCGCACAGCACACCCTACGCACGCAGCTCGTAGGGTGTGCTGTGCGCACCAAGGACCAATGCCTGATCAGCAGGCTGATCCGTTATTTTGCAGGAACCGGCTCAAGCGAAACGGCGTCAACTACGGTGATGTTTAGCCGCTAAAATCACGCCATGCCAAGCCAGGACTCCGCTATGACCAAGCCCCTCTGGACACCCTCCCCAGCCCGCGTCGCCGCGACCCAGATGGACGCCTTCCGTAGGTTTATCAATAGCCGCCATCACCTTGAGCTGGCCGACTATCCGCAGCTGCATGCGTGGAGCGTGTCTGAGCGCGAGGCGTTTTGGCAGGCGATTGCCGATTTCTTCGAGGTGCGCTTCAGCCAGGCCCCTCAGGCCGTGCTGGAAGAAGGCGCACAGATGCCCAGTGCGCGCTGGTTTCCGGGCGCGACGTTGAATTTTGCCGAGCACCTGTTACGCCGCCGCGATGAGCACCCGGCGCTGGTGGCCATTGCCGAGGACGGCGGTCGTGAGGTGCTGACCTATCGCGAGTTGGCAGCGCAGGTGGCGGGACTGCAAAAGGCGTTGGCCAAGGTTGGCGTTGGTGAGGGTGATCGGGTGGCGGCGGTGATGCCCAACACCTGGCAAACGGTAGTGGGCATGCTGGCCACCACCAGCCTCGGCGCGACTTGGTCGTCCTGTTCGCCAGACTTTGGCACTCAAGGTGTAATCGACCGTTTTGGCCAGATCGAGCCTAAGGTGCTAATCGCCGCTGGCGGTTATCGCTATGCCGGCAACAACGTCGACCAGACCGACAAGCTCAATGAAATTCTCGCGCAGATGCCAAAGCTGCAGCAGTTGGTGGTGGTGCCTTATTCCCGCCCCGAGGCGCGAGTTGAGGACTACCAGAGCTGCGCCAACGTGGCGTTGTGGAGCGAGTTTTTCCAGCCCGATGGCGAGCCGCAGTTTACTCAGGTGGCGTTCGATCATCCGCTGTATATCCTCTACTCCAGCGGCACCACCGGCGTGCCCAAGTGCATCGTGCATGGCACCGGCGGTGTGTTGCTGCAGCACCTTAAAGAACACGGCCTGCACACCGATCTGACGGCCGACGACACGCTGTTCTACTACACCACCTGCGGCTGGATGATGTGGAATTGGCTGGTTTCCGGTTTGGCCATCGGCGCCACGCTGGTGCTATTCGACGGCTCGCCGTTCCAACCGGGGCCTGAGCGGTTGATGGACCTGATCGACGCGGAAAACATCAGCATTTTCGGCACCAGCGCCAAATACCTCGCGGCATTGGAAAAGGCCGAAGTCGAGCCCGCCAATAGCCACGCCCTCAAGGCGTTAAAAACCATACTGTCGACCGGCTCGCCGCTGTCCCATGAGAGTTTTGATTACGTGTACCGCGCCTTTAAAGCCGAGGTGTGCTTGTCGTCCATTTCCGGCGGCACCGATATCGTGTCCTGCTTTGCCTTGGGCAACCCGGTGTTGCCGGTGTACCGCGGCGAGATTCAGTGCAAGGGCCTGGGCATGGCGGTTGAGGTGTGGAACGACGACGGTAAACGCCTGATTGGCGAAAAAGGCGAGTTGGTGTGCAGCAAGCACTTCCCGAGTATTCCGGTGGTGTTCTGGAATGACAAAAACGACGAGAAATTCCGCGCCGCTTATTTTGAGACCTTCCCCGGCATCTGGGCCCATGGCGACTACGCCGAAGAAACCCCGCGTGGCAGCCTGGTTATTCATGGCCGCTCAGACGCCGTGCTTAACCCCGGTGGCGTGCGTATTGGCACCGCGGAAATCTATCGGCAGGTGGAAAAGGTAGAAGAGGTGCTGGAGTCGATCGCCATCGGCCAACAATGGCAGGGCGATGTGCGCGTGGTGTTGTTCGTGCGTTTGCGCGAGGGCGTGACGCTGGATGAGGCACTGCGAAGCCGCATCTGCGAGGTGATACGCGCCAACACCACCTCACGGCACGTGCCGGCCAAGGTGATCGCCGTAGCCGATATTCCCCGCACTATCAGCGGAAAAATCGTCGAGCTGGCGGTACGTAATATGGTGCATGGCCAACCGGTGAAAAACACCGATGCCTTGGCCAACCCTGAGGCATTGCAGTTGTTTGCAGACTTGGATGAATTGCAAACGTAGGGTGTGCTATGCGCACCAAGCGTTTTTCGCGCACAACACACCATTTGCAAACCCACGCTACACCGGCGGCGGCAGATCGCCCAGCGGCACAATTGCCATGGTCAGCCGCGAGATGCAGCTGGGTTTGCCGTCATCACCGCTGAGGCGAATATCCCAGACATGGGTGGTGCGCCCCAGGTGCACCGGCCGCGCCACGGCGGTCACCCGACCGCTACGCACCCCGCGCAGGTGGTTGGCGTTGACCTCCAGGCCCACGCAGTAGAACTTGCTGCTGTCGATGCACAGGTAGCTGGCGGTGCTGCCGAGCGTTTCCGCCAACACCACCGAAGCGCCACCGTGCAGCAAGCCATAGGGCTGGTGGGTGCGCGAGTCGACCACCATGCTGGCGGTAATCGACTGGTCATCAAAGGCCTCGAAGCGCACATCCAGTGCTTCATTAATGGTGTTTTTACGCAGGCCGTTAAGGGCCTCAAGGTCCGGGGTGGTGCGCCATAAACTCATGCCAGCTCCTCGTTAATCAGTCGTGCCAAACCAGCGCTTCGCGCCGCTCGGACCATTCAGCAAAACGCCCGGCATAGGCGTCTTCGACCACGCTGCGTTTGATCTTCAGGGTAGGTGTCAGGAAGCCGTTGTCCACGGCCCAGACTTCTTTGATCAGCACCAGGCCACTGAGCTGCTCGTGTTTGTCCAGGGCGGCATTGACCTCGGCCAACAGCGTTTTAAAGCTGCCTTCCAGCGCCGGGCGTGCGCCGTTAAGGGCTTCTTCACGGCCCACATCGGAGAGCACACACAGCGCCATCGGCTGCGGCATACCATCGCCAACCACACACACTTGTTCGATACGCGGGTGCACGGCCAGCAGGTTTTCGATCGGCGCTGGCGCCACGTACTTACCCTTGCTGGTTTTAAAGATTTCCTTGATCCGCCCGGTCAGGCGCAGGTAGTGCTCGGCGTCTTGCTCGCCTTTGTCGCCGGTGCGCAGAAAGCCGTCTTCGGTGATGGTTTCGGCGGTGCGTTCGGGGTCTTTGTAATAACCCTGCATGGTCGCCGGGCTGCGCACCTGTACTTCGCCAAGCTCGCTGATGCGCACTTCAACGCCGGGGCTGGCCTGGCCGATCCAACCTGGGCGGTTTTTGCCTTTGCGGCAGATATGCGAATAGCCGCAGTTTTCGGTCATGCCGTAGACCTCAAGCACATCCAGGCCCAGGCGCTGGTACCACTTAAGCAGTGTTTCTGGTACTGGCGCGGCGCCGGAGAGCGCGTAGCGCACAGCGTCCAGGCCCAAACCGGCAAGCACTTTGTGGCCGACGCGTTTGCCGATAAAAGGAATTTTCAGCAGGAAGTCCAAGCGTTCAGCGGGCATTTTGCTGTACACGCCCATCTGGAATTTGGTCCAGATACGCGGCACGCCAAAAATCAACGTCGGCCGGGCGCGGCGCAGGTCGGCTAAAAAGGTGTCGAGGCTTTCGGCAAAAAATACCGTCTCGCCGGCATACAGCGAGTTCAGCTCCACAAACATGCGCTCAGCCACATGACACAGCGGCAGGTAAGACAGCAGGCGATCGTCTTCGGTGGCGTTGAACAATTCGGTGCCGTGGCCGGCAGCAAAGGCGAAGTTGCCGAAGTTATGCATCACCCCTTTGGGCGTGCCGGTGGTTCCGGAGGTGTAAACGATGGTAGCGAGTTGGTCGTGGGCGCCAATCGGGTTGTCGCGGATTGGCGTGCTGGCCTGTAACTCGCTCCACTGCACGTCAAAGCTGCCTTCGGGGTGCAACGGTAAGGCGATGGTACGAACGCCCTCAGGAATGCCTGGGGCCATGGTTGCCCAATCATCAAGCTTGCCGACAAACACCAGCGCAGCCTCAGAGTGGGTCAGCACCTGGCGTACCGATTCGGCGGTGAGGTTGGGGTATAGCGGCACCGACACATGGCCGGCCATCCAGATCGCCAGATCGGTGATGATCCAGTGCGCGCAGTTTTTCGACACCAGCGCGATACGGCTGCCCTGCGGCAACTCTTGAGCACGCAGCCAATTGGCGGCACGGCGGGCCTGATCGCCAACGTCCGACCAACTGAGCTCCAGTATCTGCCCGCCGGGCAACGGCTGAACCATGTAGCGTTTGTTGGGGTGGCGCGCTTCGCGCTGGAAGAAAATCTCTAAGGGCAACGTTGCAGCATTAGTCACAGGGCCTCCTCCTAATTATTTTTGTGGGGAAACAACCAAGCACTTCCACGCAAAACCTGCAACGCGCAAGAGGAGAAATGTTTAGAACTGTAGCCGCAGGCAAAGCCCGCAACCCACGTCATAAAACTGCGTCATATATGCAGCGTCCCCTCAAGGAGTTTTCTGAGGCACAATACGCGACGCATTTTTTTAGCTCGGACCCTCCATGTTCAAAGCATTTCCTCTGCAGTGCGCCTTCGTGGCGCTGGTGCTGGCAGGCGCTGCCGGCTGTACGTCGAACAATACCGCTGTCTATGAGCACGAAGCGTTCGCTGACTCGGGCACTTTTTCGCGCAATTACGGCGCCACCGACGCGCAATCATGCGAAGCCGCGCGCCGTGCTCTGCTCAGCCAGGGCTACATCATCACCAGCAGCGACCCCAAGCAGGTCAGCGGCCATAAAAGCTTTCAACAGAGTGACGGCGACCACCTGGAAATCACCTTTAACGTGGTGTGCACCGACGCCGGCACGGTCGATCATCACTCCACGATGTTCGCCAATGCTCTACAAGACCGCTACGCGCTGAAAAAGCTGAACAACTCCGCGAGCCTTGGCGTGGGTGTATTGGGTTCGGTGTCGATGCCGATTGGCTCCACCGATGACTCGCTGGTGAAAGTGGCCAGCGAAACCGTATCGTCGGCCAAGTTTTACGAGCGCTTTTTTGGTCTGGTGGAATTGTTCCTGCCGCCGCCGGTAAAAAACGCTGAACCGGCAAAAGCGCCAGCGAGCGAACCGGACCTGGGCATTCCCGAACCGCAGGCCCTGGCGCCAGCCACCGCGCCCGCGATTCAGGAAGTGGTCACGCCAGTCATTGAGCCGGCCGCTGCGCCTGCGGTAGAGCCAGTCACCGAGCCGGTGGTAGCGCCGATGGCGAGCGAATTGCCGATCAGCGCACCGCCCCCCGTGCAAGCTGAGCCAACGCCGGACGCCGCCACCTTGCAAGCGGCGCCGCCGGTGGTTGAACAGCCGATGACGGAAACGCCGGCGCAAGTAATTGAGCCAAGCTCGGAAGCCGAGCCGCCAGCGCAATAACCGTGTGCTATGCGCACCATGGGATATCGGGTTGATCGCTGTGGTGCGCATAGCACACCCTAATGGCGTGCCTGGTTATTGCGGGTGCACCAACGCCAGTAGGTTCATCAACCCCGCGGCAGCAAAATCCCCTTCCAGCTCGGCCAGGCTCGCGGTGCGCATCGACACCGGTTGCTGGCGATGGCCATGAATCAGCAGGCCGGCCAGCTCACCCAAAAACGGGTTATGGCTGACCAGGAGAATCTCCCCTTCTTCCCGCTCGTCCAGGTAGCTCAGTGCTTCACGCGGGTCGCTCTCGGGCGTTGCCCAAGGCGCGGTGCCGACCGCCGCACGAAAGCCGATGGCCTGGCGAACCAATTCGGCACTCTGCTCGGCGCGCAGGTAAGGGCTGGCGAGGATGGCGGCGATTGGCCGTCCTGCCAGTTGCACCGCGCTGCGCAGTACCTCGTCGCGCCCATGGGGCGTCAGTGGCCGCTCAGCATCGGTGGGTGCCTCGGGAAAGGCTTCGCCGTGGCGCAATAACCACAAGCGCATCAGAACTTGGGCTCTTCGTCGCGCACCGGGTGCGGCGCCGGGGGAATGCTATGGGCAACCTCACCATCCGGCGCGCGCGGCGTTGGCCAATCGGCAAACGGCCAGGGTTTTTCGTCGGTATTGAAGGTGCCGAAACGGCCGATCTGCGCCAGGTATTGGCTGAGGCTGTCGCCAAAGCTCAGCAAGCTGGCATTCGGTGCGGTGTAAAACAGGCGATAGCCCAGTTGCAACAGCACCACAAAGCCCAAAATGGTTGCCGCCACTTGCCAGCACAAGGTGAACACCAACATCCAGACGATGCGCAGGCCAATGGACTCGCGCTCGAAGTTGTCGCTCATAGCACTCTCCCTTCTAGAAACCAGTGGTGGAAATAAAGTCGACGTCGGTTTTCGGCTCGGCCAGCATCAGCCGCTCAATCACCTGGGCCAAGGTACGCCCTTCAAAGAGGATGGCGTGCAGGCCAGTAACCAACGGCATATAGGTCTGTAATTGTTCAGACTTCACTTTGAGCACTTTGAGCGTATTAACGCCCTCCGCCACTTCGCCTAAGCGAGTAACCGCATCCTCCAGGCTCAAGCCTTCGCCCAACGCATAGCCCACTTGGAAGTTGCGGCTTTTGGGGGAAGAACAGGTAACGATCAGATCGCCTACCCCAGCCAGGCCCAGGAATGTCATGGGGTTAGCGCCGAGCTTGACCGCGAAGCGGGTCATTTCTGCCAACGCGCGGGTGATCAGCATGCTTTTGGTGTTTTCGCCCATTTCCAGGGCAGCAGCCATACCGGCAATGATGGCGTAGACGTTTTTAAGCGCGCCGCCCAGTTCCACGCCAAAGCGGTCGCCGCTGGCATACACGCGGAAGGTACGGCCATGCAGGGCCGCTTGCACGCGCTGGCAGAGTTCGTCGTCTTCACTGGCGACTACCGTAGCCGTCAGCTCATGGGCGGCGATTTCTTTCGCCAGGTTCGGCCCGGACAACACGCCAATGCGCGCCTGCGGGGCGATTTCTTCAATGATCTGGCTCATTAACTTGAAGGTTTGCGCTTCTATGCCTTTAGTCAGGCTAACCAGCAATTTGCCGGCGAGCACATCGGCGAAGGGCTGCAACACCGTGCGCAAGGCGCTGGATGGCAAGGCGACGAAAATCAGTTCACAGGCTTCAAGGGTGGCGGCCAGGTCGGTAACAGCATCCACATTGGGGTGAATTTTTACGCCCTTGAGGTAACGCGGGTTTTCCCGGTTGGTGCGGATCGCTTCGGCCTGTTCGGGGTCGCGCATCCATTGCCGCACCGGGTTGCCGTTCTCGGCCAGAAGGTTGGCAATGGCGGTGCCGAAGCTGCCGCCGCCGAGAACTGCAATAGGTTGCTGTGCTGTCATAACCGATCCGTAGTGAGCCATTTGGGCATGGCGGGCTGGCCGCATTATTACGGAGCCACCGCGCTGCGGCCAGTGTTGCGCGCTACGCTTTGCCAGGTGTTAAGTAAAAACCGGCACGGATGGACAAAAGCCGCAGCGCCAGGTGCCGTCTGAACAGGTAGACTTGCCCGCTTTAAATAACGTCCCGCAGCACCAGGCATAAACATGGTTGTTTTATGCGATGGCAGCGAAGGAGAGCACAGAGCCCATGAACCTGCGCCGAGGATGGGACATTCATACCCGCACACAGCTGATCAGCGTAGGCCCAGCCCTGCTGCTGACGTTGCTGCTGACCGGTTTTTTTACCTTTGTGCGTCTGCAAGATTTACGGCAGGAGTTGAACCACACCGGCCAACTGATCGCTAACCAGTTGGCGCCGGCTACCGAGTACGGGGTAATCGCCGGCAATATCCAAGTGCTCAACACCCTGCTCAAGGCCACGCTCGATACGCCCCATGTGCGCTTTATCGAAGTGCGCGACCGCCAGGACAATATCCTCGCCTATGAGGAGCAAGCCTCGGCGCAGGACAAAAGCGCCAGCCAGGTGGAAATTTTCCACGCGCCTATTCACCTGCAACGCCTGGCCCTGAGCAAAGATCTGCCCTACTCCGCCGGCAATGGCGGCAACCATCTGGACAACGACTACCTCGGCCGTGTGGTGGTGGGCATGTCCAACGATGCCTTTAACAGCCAGCAACAAGCGATTCTGCTCAAGGCCACCGTGCTCGCGCTGTTTGCCCTGCTGCTGACGTTTTTCGTCGCACGGCGCCTGGCCCTGCGCTTGTCACAGCCGATCAGCACCATGGCCGACGCGGTCAAGGCGATTCAGGCCGGTAACTACCGCACCGCGCTGCCCGAGGTGGATGACAACGAACTCGGCGGCCTCGCCCGGCATATCAACAACCTCGCCAGCGGCCTGGAAAAAGCCAGCCTGGAGCAGCAACAGAGCATCGCGCAGTTGGTGAAGGCGCGGGAGGAATCCGAGCAGGCCAACCGCGCCAAGTCGGACTTCCTGGCGATGATGAGCCACGAATTACGCACGCCCATGAACGGCGTACTGGGTATGTTGCAGTTGCTCGAGACCACCGAGATGACCGATGAGCAGGCCGAGTATTCGGCGCTGGCCACCGAATCGACTGAACACTTGCTGAAAGTGATCAACGACATTCTCGACTTCTCGCGCATCGAACGCGGCGCCCTGGAGCTGGAGCGCATCACCTTTAATCTGCTGGAACTGATCCAAAGCTCGGCCCAGGTGTTTCAGCACAGTGCCCATCAGCGTGGCCTCGCGCTGCAACTGGACACCCAGCCGGGGCTGGAACAGTTGGTGGTAAAAGGCGACCCCACACGCATTCGGCAAATTCTGGTCAACCTGCTTGGCAACGCGCTGAAGTTCACCGAAGAAGGCAATATCCGCATCGAAACCCGCTGGCAGGCGCTGGACAACGAAGTGCTGTGGTTTAGCTGCGCGGTGCATGACAGCGGCATTGGCATTTCGCCGGAGCGCTTGGAGCATATGTTTGATGCCTTCCAGCAGGCCGACAATTCCATCTCCCGTCGCTACGGCGGTACCGGTCTGGGCTTGCCGATTGCGCGCACCCTGGCGGAGCGCATGGGTGGCACCTTGAATGCCGAAAGCCAGGAAGGCCGAGGGTCCATCTTCACCCTGGAAATTCCGTTGCCCTTTGCCCGGCAAACCGAACTGGCGGCCGAGCGCAGCGTAGATGAAGCCAGCTCTGGCAAAGGCCATAAAGTGCTGCTGGTGGAAGACAACCCAGTCAACCAAACAGTGATCGAAGCCATGCTGCGCAGCCTGGGTTACCAGGTCAGCCTGGTTGGCGATGGCGCCCAGGCGCTGAGCAGCGTTGAGCGTCATGACTATGCCGCAGTGTTGATGGACTGCCGCCTGCCGGTTATGGATGGCTACGAAGCCACCCGCCAGATCCGCTGCTTGCCGAACAAAACGGCGTTACCGATTATTGCCCTGACCGCCAACGCCCTGCAGGGCGACCGCGAAGCGTGCCTGCAAGCCGGCATGAATGACTACCTGGCCAAACCCTTTAAACGCGCTGACCTGCAACGCATTCTGCAGGCCTGGGTGGCACCCCGACCTTTGGCGAGTAGCCAGAATGCGAGCTGAAAAGTGAACATGCCAAGCTGTCATAAAGTCGTAATAGGGTTACCACCTGAATGGCGCCTGGCAAAAGCCAGCAGCCGCTGACAGTGATAGAGTGCGTCAGCAGTGCCGTGGTAGCTGGTCCGCTTGAGGTTTTAGCGGTGAATGGAACGCTGGGTGTACATGTGTACTCAGAGTCTGTGACTTTCATTTCAACGCAACAGTCTATGACTACGCTGGTGGGTAGAAGTCCTTACATACCCATGTAATCGGAACGTGCTCAAGCACCGCGCCACCAGCCTAGATGATTCGCTTAGCCCTGCCGCACGGGGATTATTGAGGAGCTCGCATGTCCAAACAGAACGCTTACACTCGGGAAGACCTGCTGCGCTGCAGTCGTGGCGAGCTATTCGGCCCAGGTAATGCGCAACTGCCCGCCCCCAACATGCTGATGGTTGATCGCATCACGCATATCAGCGACACCGGCGGTAAATACGGCAAAGGCGAGTTAGTCGCCGAACTCGATATCAACCCGGACCTGTGGTTTTTTGCCTGCCACTTTGAAGGCGACCCGGTAATGCCAGGCTGCCTGGGCCTGGATGCCATGTGGCAGCTGGTAGGTTTCTACCTTGGCTGGCAAGGCAACCCCGGCCGCGGCCGTGCCCTGGGTTCGGGCGAAGTGAAATTCTTCGGTCAGGTACTGCCGACCGCCAAGAAAATCACCTACAACATTCACATCAAACGCACCATCAACCGCTCCCTGGTGTTGGCAATTGCCGACGGCACCGTGAGCGTTGATGGCCGCGAGATCTACAGCGCCGAAGGTTTGCGTGTCGGCCTGTTCACTTCCACTGACAATTTCTAAGGGTTATCCGCATGCGTCGCGTCGTGATCACCGGTCTGGGCATCGTTTCGTGCCTGGGCAATGATAAAGACACCGTCTCCGCCAACCTGCGTGCTGGCCGTGCCGGTATCCGCCACAACCCGTCCTACGCCGAAATGGGGCTGCGCAGCCACGTTTCCGGCTCTGTAGACCTGAACCTCGAAGAGCTGATCGACCGCAAGGTGTTCCGCTTTATGGGCGACGCTGCGGCCTACGCCTACTTGTCGATGGAACAGGCAATCAAAGATTCGGGCCTCACGCCTGAGCAGATCTCCAACCCGCGTACCGGCCTGATCGCCGGTTCCGGTGGTGCCTCCACCATCAACCAGATGGAAGCCATCGACACCCTGCGCGAAAAAGGCGTCAAGCGCATTGGGCCGTACCGGGTTACCCGCACCATGGGCAGCACCGTATCGGCTTGCCTGGCCACGCCGTTCCAAATCAAAGGCGTGAACTTCTCGATTTCCTCCGCTTGCGCCACCATCGGTCAGGCCATGGAGCAAATCCAGTTGGGCAAACAAGACGTCGTGTTTGCCGGCGGTGGCGAAGAAGAACACTGGAGCCAAAGCTGCTTGTTCGACGCCATGGGCGCCCTCTCCACCCAATACAACGACACCCCGGAAAAAGCCTCTCGTGCTTACGACGCCAAGCGTGATGGCTTTGTCATCGCCGGCGGTGGCGGCATGGTGGTGGTTGAAGAACTGGAACACGCCCTGGCCCGTGGCGCGAAAATCTACGCCGAAATCGTCGGCTATGGCGCCACGTCCGACGGCTACGACATGGTTGCACCAAGCGGCGAAGGCGCGATCCGCTGCATGCAGCTGGCGCTTTCCACCGTTGACGGTCCTATCGACTACCTGAACACCCACGGCACCTCCACTCCGGTGGGCGACGTCGCGGAAATCAAAGGCGTGCGCGCCGTGTTCGGCGACAAGGCACCGCCCATCAGCTCAACCAAAAGCCTGTCCGGTCACTCCCTGGGCGCCGCCGGCGTACATGAAGCGATCTACTGCATGCTGATGATGGAGGGCAACTTTATCGCCGGCTCCGCCAACATCGACGAGCTCGACCCGGAAGTCGCCGACCTGCCGATCGCCACCAAAACCCAAGAAAACGTCACCCTCAACAACGTGATGAGCAACAGCTTCGGTTTTGGCGGCACCAACGCCACGCTGGTACTGAAGCGCTGGGCTGGTAAGTGATCTAACGCTGTAGGGCAACACAAAGGGAGGCTTCGGCCTCCTTTTTTATTGCCGGCACCTGGGCGTCACAAACGCCACGCAGGGTGTGCTGTGCGCACCTTGTCACCCCCATAAAAAAAGGAGGCCGAAGCCCCCTTTCTCAACTACCGCGAGTAACCAAAGCCTACTTAGGCTTGCGGCCAAACCCTGGACGCTGACCCGCGCCACCGGCTGGGCCGCTGCGCTTAGGCGCAGGCTTACGCGCCGGACGATCTGCCAACTCGATACCCACCCGTACAGGCTTGCCTGCTGGACGTTTCTTGTTGGTGTCGCTCGGACGCTCGGCTACAGGCGTACCACGACCGCGCGGAGCGGAATCCGGACGCGGGCCGCTGCGCTGTGGACGCTCGCCATTTTCCGGACGCGGTGTACGTGCTGGGCGGTCTGCACCCTCGCCACGCGGTGCACGTACAGGACGTTCTGCACCGTCACCACGCGGAGCACGCACCGGACGTTCAGCACCTTCACCACGTGGAGTACGTACCGGACGCTCAGCACCGTCACCACGCGGAGCACGCACCGGACGCTCAGCACCTTCGCCACGCGGCGCACGCACCGGGCGATCTGCACCCGCATCATGAGCCGGACGCAGGGTACGCGCCGGGCGCTCACCACGACCAACCGGCTTGGCCGACTTGCGCTGCAAGCGGTCGAGCTTTTCTTTGGTTTTCAGCTTCATGCCAGGCTGCTGCACGGAAGTCAGGCCCACTTCGGCGGCGAGAATATCCACCTCGCGCTGGCTCATTTCGCGCCAGCGACCCATGGTCAGGTCGGAGGTAAGAAACACCGGGCCGAAACGCACGCGCTTCAGGCGGCTAACCACCAGGCCCTGGGATTCCCACAGGCGACGTACTTCGCGGTTACGGCCTTCCATCACTACGCAGTGGTACCAATGGTTAAAACCTTCACCGCCAGGGGCTTCCTGAATATCGGTGAAACGCGCGGGGCCGTCTTCGAGCATCACGCCGGTCTTCAGGCGTTCGATCATTTCTTCATCGACTTCGCCACGCACACGCACCGCGTATTCGCGGTCCATCTGATACGAAGGGTGCATCAGGCGGTTGGCCAGCTCACCGTCGGTGGTGAACATCAATAGGCCAGTGGTGTTGATGTCGAGGCGACCGATATTGATCCAGCGGCCATCTTTAGGGCGCGGCAAACGATCAAATACGGTAGGACGACCATCGGGGTCGTCGCGGGTGCAGATCTCGCCGTCGGGCTTGTTGTAAATCAGCACACGGCGGGTTTCTTCGCTGGCTTCTTCGCGTTTGAGCAGGCGCCCATCGACAACGATGGCGTCATGCAGGTCAACGCGTTGACCCAAGGTGGCGAGGTTGCCATTAACCTTGACCCGGCCTTCGGCGATCCAGGCTTCGACGTCACGACGCGAACCCATGCCAATACGGGCCAGGACTTTCTGCAGTTTTTCCCCTGCTGGGCTGTATTCTTCTTGCGCACCTCCCGGTGTATTAACGCTATGTCCGCCGGCGAAACCGCCAGCGGGCGCGCATCATACGCTGCGCCGCCTTGCAAGCCTAGCGCAGGATTGCCGGAGCGTCAGGGCAAACGCGCCCTACGCGGCACTACGTGCGCTGGATCCCCGCCTACGCGGGGATCCAGAAGCCAAGGCTTTACGGCCAGGCCTGCACAAACTCATCAATCGGCAAATCTTGTGGCGTGCGCAGTTCGCGCTCCGGGGTGCCGAGGTAGAGAAAGGCAATAATCTGTTCGTTGTCCGCCAAGCCCAAGCCCTTGGCTACCCGCGCGTTATAGGACAGATCGCCGGTGCGCCATACCGCACCAACCCCCTGCGCATGCGCGGCGAGCAAAATGCCATGGGCCGCACAACCGGCGGCCAATACCTGCTCCTGCGCCGGCACCTTGGCGTGCTCCTGCACGCGGGCAATCACCACCACCAGCAACGGCGCACGCAGCGGCATGGCCAGTGCTTTAGCCAGCGCCTCCGGCGTAGCATCTGCGCCCAGCGCTGAAGCAAACAGCTCACCCAATTGATCACGCGCCCGCCCTTCCACGGTCAAAAAACGCCAGGGCCGCAATTGGCCATGGTCTGGCGCTCGCAGCGCGGCGCGGAACAGGACTTGGCGTTGCAGTTGATCAGGTGCAGGTTCGGTCAAACGGGGGGCAGAAACACGGTTGAGCAGAGCGTCGAGCGCGTCCATAGGGGGACCATCTCCAAATAAGTACAGCGGCCATTCTAGTGGTGGAAACGAAAAATAGCCGGTGCGATTTAGCCGTAGCGCCCGCAATCTGGCTCGCCAACATGAGCGAAATTCATGTAAACCCCCAGCCCGCTCCAGGCCCCTGCGCGTTTGCTATTATCGCCGCCACTTAATTCCGCGCTTTGTCAGGTAACGCCTCCATGTCCGATCGCCACGCTCGTCTCCAGTCTCTTCAGCAAGCTCTCAGCGAGCGCATTCTGATTCTCGACGGCGGTATGGGCACCATGATCCAGAGCTATCGCCTGGAGGAAGAGGATTATCGCGGCAAGCGCTTTGCCGATTGGCCGAGCGACGTTAAAGGCAACAACGACCTGTTGCTGCTCAGCCGCCCGGATGTGATTCAGGCCATCGAAAAGGCCTATCTGGATGCCGGCGCGGACATCCTTGAAACCAACACCTTTAACGCCACCCAGGTGTCCCAAGCCGACTACGGCATGGAAGCGTTGGTGTATGAGCTCAACGTTGAAGGCGCGCGCCTGGCCCGGCAAGTGGCGGATGCGAAAACCCTGGAAACCCCGGACCGTCCGCGCTTTGTCGCCGGCGTGCTCGGACCAACCTCACGCACCTGCTCCTTGTCGCCCGACGTTAACAACCCGGGCTACCGTAACGTCACCTTTGACGAACTGGTGGAGAACTACACCGAAGCAACGCGCGGCCTGATTGAAGGCGGCGCGGATATGATTTTGATCGAGACCATCTTCGACACCTTGAACGCCAAGGCGGCAATCTTTGCCGTGCAAGGCGTGTACGAAGAATTGGGTTTTGAATTGCCGATCATGATCTCCGGCACCATCACCGACGCCTCGGGCCGCACCTTGTCCGGGCAAACCACCGAAGCGTTCTGGAACTCCATCAGCCACGCCAAACCTATCTCGGTCGGCCTCAACTGCGCCCTGGGCGCCAAAGAGCTGCGCCCGTACCTGGAAGAGCTGGCCGGCAAGGCCGACACCCACGTTTCAGCCCACCCTAACGCCGGCCTGCCGAACGAATTCGGTGAGTACGACGAAAGCCCGGAAGCGATGGCCGTGGTGGTGGAAGAGTTCGCCGCCTCGGGCTTTCTCAATATCATCGGCGGTTGCTGCGGCACCACGCCAGGCCACATCAAGGCCATTGCCGAGGCCGTCGCCAAGTACAAGCCGCGCGTCATTCCGGACATTCCCAAAGCCTGCCGTCTCTCGGGCCTGGAGCCGTTCACCATCGACCGTAGGTCGTTATTTGTGAACGTCGGCGAGCGCACCAACATTACCGGTAGCGCCAAGTTCGCCCGCCTGATCCGCGAGGACAACTACACCGAAGCCCTGGAAGTCGCCCTGCAGCAGGTAGAAGCCGGCGCCCAGGTGATCGACATCAACATGGACGAGGGCATGCTCGATTCGAAGAAGGCCATGGTCACCTTCCTCAATCTGATCGCCTCCGAGCCGGATATCTCGCGCGTGCCGATCATGATCGACTCCTCGAAGTGGGAAGTGATCGAAGCGGGCCTCAAATGCATTCAGGGCAAGGGCATCGTTAACTCGATTTCCATGAAAGAAGGCGTCGAGCAGTTCATTTATCACGCCAAGTTGTGCAAGCGCTACGGCGCCGCCGTGGTGGTGATGGCCTTTGACGAACTCGGTCAGGCCGACACCGAACAGCGCAAAATCGAGATCTGCAAACGCTCTTACGACATCCTTGTTGACGAAGTCGGCTTCCCGCCGCAGGACATCATCTTCGACCCGAACATCTTTGCCGTGGCCACCGGCATTGAGGAGCACAACAACTACGCCGTCGACTTTATCAACGCCTGCGCCTATATCCGCGACAACCTGCCCTATGCCTTGAGCTCGGGCGGCGTATCCAACGTGTCGTTCTCGTTCCGCGGCAACAACCCGGTGCGCGAAGCGATTCACTCGGTGTTCTTGTACTACGCGATCAAAAACGGCCTGACCATGGGCCCAGTTGGAGATCTACGACCAAATCCCACAAGAGCTACGTGACCGCGTTGAAGACGTGGTGCTCAACCGCACGCCGAACGGCACCGACGCCCTGCTGGCAATTGCCGACAACTACAAAGGCGATGGCAGCGTTAAAGAAGCCGAGACCGAAGAGTGGCGCTCCTGGAGCGTTAACAAGCGCCTGGAACACGCGCTGGTGAAAGGCATTACCACGCACATCGTGGAAGACACCGAAGAGTCGCGACTGTCGTTTGCGCGGCCTATCGAAGTGATTGAAGGGCCGCTGATGTCCGGCATGAACATCGTCGGCGACCTGTTTGGCGAGGGCAAAATGTTCCTGCCGCAGGTGGTGAAATCGGCCCGCGTGATGAAGCAGGCCGTGGCCCACCTGATTCCATTTATCGAACTGGAAAAAGGCGACAAGCCGGAAGCCAAGGGCAAGATTTTGATGGCCACGGTAAAAGGCGACGTGCATGACATCGGCAAAAACATCGTCGGCGTGGTGCTCGGTTGCAACGGCTACGACATCGTCGATTTGGGCGTGATGGTGCCGGCAGAGAAAATTCTGCAAACGGCGATTGCCGAGAAGTGCGACATCATTGGCCTGTCTGGCCTGATCACGCCGTCGCTGGATGAAATGGTTCATGTCGCCCGCGAAATGCAGCGCCAGGGCTTTACCCTGCCGCTGATGATCGGCGGCGCCACCACCTCGAAAGCGCACACCGCGGTGAAGATTGAGCCCAAGTACCAGAACGATGCGGTGGTGTATGTCACCGACGCCTCGCGCGCCGTGGGCGTGGCCACGCAGTTGCTGTCCAAAGAGCTGAAAGCCGGCTTTGTCGAAAGCACCCGTAAAGACTACATAGAAGTACGCGAGCGCACCGCCAACCGCAGCGCCCGCACCGAACGCTTGAGCTACGGTGCTGCCGTGGCGAAAAAGCCGCAGTTCGACTGGGCCAACTACCAACCGACCGTGCCGACTTTTACCGGCGTGAAAGTGCTGGAAGATATCGACCTTAACGTGCTGGCCGAGTACATCGACTGGACGCCGTTCTTTATCTCCTGGGACCTGGCCGGCAAATTCCCGCGCATTCTGGAAGACGAAGTGGTCGGCGAAGCGGCGACCTCGCTGTACAAAGACGCCCGCGAAATGCTCAGCAAACTGATCGATGGCAAACTGATCAAAGCCCGCGCGGTATTTGGTTTCTGGCCAGCCAACCAGGTGCAGGACGACGACCTCGAGCTGTACGGCGACGACGGCAAGCCGCTGGCCAAACTGCACCACTTGCGCCAGCAAATCATCAAAACCGACGGCAAGCCCAACTTCTCGCTGGCCGACTTTGTCGCGCCGAAAAGCAGCGGCATTACCGACTACGTGGGCGGCTTTATCACCACCGCCGGCATCGGTGCCGAGGAAGTGGCCAAGGCTTACCAAGACGCGGGCGACGACTACAACTCGATCATGGTCAAAGCCCTCGCCGACCGCCTGGCCGAAGCCTGCGCCGAATGGCTGCACCAACAAGTGCGGAAAAACTACTGGGGCTACGACCCGGAAGAAACCCTGAGCAACGACGAGCTGATCAAAGAAGCCTACAAGGGCATCCGCCCTGCCCCAGGCTACCCGGCCTGCCCGGATCACACCGAGAAAGGCACCCTGTTCGAACTGCTCGACCCGACTGCCGAAGAGCTTAAAGCCGGCGTCAGCGGCGTGTTTCTCACCGAACACTACGCCATGTTCCCGGCCGCCGCCGTTAGCGGCTGGTACTTCGCCCACCCGCAGGCGCAGTACTTTGCCGTGGGCAAGGTGGATAAAGACCAGATCGAAAGCTACACCGCGCGTAAAGGCCAGGACTTGGCGGTGACCGAGCGCTGGTTGGCGCCGAATTTGGGTTACGACAACTGATCGGTTAACCCAACCGACGAAGCGCTCCCTCTCCCCTAGCCCCTCACCCCTAGCCCCTCGCCCGCGTGCGGGAGAGGGGGACTGATCGGCGTAATTTTTTAGCTATGCATACCCTTGAACAACTTCGCCGTGGCGAACTGGCTGGCATCAAGCGCCTGGACTTGTCCTGTGCGCTGACCGAGTTTCCAGAAGAAATCTTCGCCCTGGCTGACAGCCTCGAAGTACTCAACCTCTCCAGTAACCAGCTCACCGCCCTGCCCGCCGACCTGCCACTGCTACGCAAACTGAAAGTGCTGTTTTGCTCGGACAACCCCTTCACTGAAGTGCCCGAAGTGCTGGGCGAATGTGCGGGCCTGGAGATGGTTGGCTTTAAGGCCAACCGCATTCAACACGTCCCGGCGGCCTCGCTGCCGCCCCAACTGCGCTGGTTGATTCTGAGCGACAACCAAGTGGCGGTGTTACCGACGCAATTGGGCGAACGGCCGCGCCTGCAAAAGCTGATGCTGGCGGGCAATCGGCTGAGTACGTTGCCAGACAGCTTGAGTGCGTGCGCCAATCTGCAACTCCTGCGCATTGCCGCCAACCGCTTTGAACAATTGCCAACTTGGTTGATGCAACTGCCGGCGTTGGCCTGGCTGGCGTTTGCCGGTAATCCGGTGAGCGATGCCGGCGAAGCCAACGCGTTGGCCCGCCACGCGATGGCGGCCATTCCCATGGCGCAGTTGCAACTCGGCGACGTACTGGGCCAGGGCGCGTCGGGGATTATTCGCGCCGCCCAGTGGCAAGGGCGCGCGATGGCCGCCAAATTGTTTCGCGGCGACGTAACCAGCGATGGCTTGCCTCACAGCGAAATGGCGGCATGCATCGCAGCGGGCAATCACCCGCACCTGATTGGGGTGGCTGGGCCGCTGCAGAGCACACCGCCTGGCTTGCTGCTGGAGCGCATCAGCACGGACTACCAGGTGCTGGCTGGGCCACCGTCGCTGGCCAGTTGTACCCGTGACGTCTATGCCGACGCGCGCCGTTTCACACTCGACGAAGCCTTGGCCATCGCCCGCGCCGTCGTCTCGGCGGTCGCCCATTTGCACAGTAACGGCATTGTGCATGGGGATCTGTACGCGCATAACCTGCTGGTGAACAACGTTGGCCATTGCCTGCTTGGCGACTTCGGCGCGGCCTCGTTCTTCGACCCAGCCAGCGCCCACGGCCAAGCCCTGCAACGCATCGAAGCGCGGGCGTTTGGCTGCTTGCTGGAGGAGTTGTTGGGGCGCTGCGACAGCGTGCCGGAGCGGCTGTGGCAGTTGCAACGGGCTTGCGTGGCGCCGGTGGTGGCCGAGCGGCCGGACTTCATTGCGATCAGCGCCGCACTTTAGCTGTGCTGCACGCACCACGGTGTAGAGCCGGAAACTCTGCGTCCCCGCCTGCGCGGGGATGACGCAGATTCAACCAATCAGCGTAATGCTCACGAAGGCGCGGATCGGCGGTTCGCAATCCACAATCGCCGAGCAAACGCAAAACATCAGCGCAACTGCGACGGCGACTTACGCACGATTTTGATCGAGTGTTTCAGCGTCGGTTTGCGCGTCACGCTGATGGCTTTTTGAGTAACTGTGTCGATGGTGATGTTCCAGAAGCCGCTGCTGGGCACCACGATTTTTGCCGGGAAGTCTTTAAAGGCGCCGCCATGGTAGGTGTGCCGGCCACCGTTTTTGAAGCTGCGGAAGTTCGCGTCGTTCATCAGGCGGATGTTGCAGGTTTGCGAGCACTCGATGATGACGATGTCGTCTTCGTTAAGGTGTTCGCGCTGGTGTATGAACTTCATGAAGGCTCCGCACTGTGTTGCTGAAACAAGGGGTATTGGCACCGGGGCGCTAGTATGGCTGAGCACGGGCCAGGTGGCGATCTTCAGCTATGGTTGCTGCAAGGGATGCCACTGAGGACAAGCTGATGGACGATTCAAACAATAACGAACAACCCCCTACCCTTTGGCAGGTGCTGCACAGCGTAATGGCCGCTGCTTTCGGCGTGCAGAGCGGGAAAAACCGCGCGCGAGACTTTCGCCATGGCAAGCCAGGCCAGTTTATTTTTATCGGCGTGCTGTTTACCGGCATTTTTGTGCTGGTGCTATTTGCGTTGGTGAAACTGGTGCTGCACCTGGCCGGGCTGTAAACCCCCAGCTCAGTCAATCAAGGGCCGCAGCGAGAAATTGTATTCGCGCAGCTTCGACTGCTTTTGCAGGCTGTAACGGCGAAAATCCAGGCCGAAGTTGTCTTGGCCCACCACCCGCTTGGCCAGATGCGCGGCTTGCTGCTCGTTGAGGCTGATATAGATCGGTAACGTGCGGTCTTTGCCGCCATGTTTGGCATAGTCCAAGCCTGCATCGTAATCATGCAGCAGCACCAACGCCCAAGCGCCCATAGTGAATTGGCCACTGACCAGCACGCTCAGGCGCCCGTCGATACGCGCTTGCAGCGCTTCGCTGCTGGAATTGATGGCGGCCACGAGCATGTCCTGCCCCGGCACATGGCCCAACTCTTGAGCCGCCTGCATCGCACCAAAGGCCATTTCATCGCTGGCCGCCCACACCATATTGATAGCCGGGTAGCGCGGCAGTAGCGTGCGCGCTTGGTCGTAAGCGCGCTGACGCTGCCACTCGCCATACGCCAGGGAGCGCAGGCGCACATCGGGATTTTCCGCCAAGGCCTTGTGCAGACCTTCTTCGCGCAGTTGGCTGGAGGGCGTCTGCTTGACGCCGGCAAAGGCCAGCATTTCCAAAGGCCCCTGAGGCGCGACGGCGCGGGCGCGGCGAATCAGCTCAATAGCCAGCAGGTAACCGGAATCGGCATCGTTGGGCACCAAAGTGCCGATCCAGTTGGGGTAGGTTTCCCGGCTGCTACCGAGCACGCGCTGCTGGTCGGGGGTCAGCGTGTTGCTGACGGCGAATAGCTTGACGCCAGAGTCTTTGGCCAGGCGGAGGATTTCCGGCGCAGCGTACTGCTCGTTGACGAACAGCAGATAGTCCGGCTTGTGCGCGCCCTGCAACACGCTGCGGGCTTGTTCGAGCATTACGTCGCGGTCGCGCTCGGCATTGAACACGCGCAATTGCATGCCCAGATCGCCAGCGGCGGCCTGCATAAAGCTGACATAGCTATCCCAGAATTCCTCACCGGTTTTGCCCGGGTTAAGGAACACCACGCTAGCTGCATTGACGCAATTCCATGCGAGTAAACCCACTACCGCTACTACGGTGCGCAATGACCCCTTCAACTTCATGCACTCACGCCTAAAACAGCGGCGGAGTATACGCTGACCAGTGATATCAATCTGTCACCATTTGTCAGCCCTTTCCTACAAAAGCGCCGCCTCAATAGCTGAAAGCGGCGCCGATGTTTTACTGATGGCTGACCCAAAACACCGCGGTGGAAACCGCCAAGGCAATCAGAATAAAAATGGCCCAGGCATCGACCTTGCTGTCGGGGCTGGAGGATTGCAGGTGGGAGGTGTCTGACTCAACGACGGTATGCGTATGCTCGCTCATGGCTGCCCCTGTTGTTGTGCTTATAGGAAAGACCGCAGTTGCAGTTAAGACCACCCTCAGCCAGCCGACAAATCCGCGCCAGAAACCATCCATAGGGGTGTGCTGTGCGCACCAAGCGATATCGGCGTTTCGCCCGTGGTGCGCACAGCACACCCTACCTCCCGCTTATAGCTGGCGGTTCTTATCTCCAGAAGTTTCGTTCTTATACTAAAACATCACTTTTGCGCATAAACCTGAACTGGTATCTTCCCCCGGCTCCGCGAGGAGTGCGCGGCCGTGCGCGCTGATTTAACAGGACAGTTCATGTACGTCTACGACAGTTACGATCAAGACATCATCGAGAGCCGCGTTAAGCAGTTCCGTGATCAGACCCGCCGTTATCTGGCTGGCGAGCTTTCTGGCGAAGAATTTCGCCCGTTGCGCTTGCAGAATGGTCTCTATATCCAGCGTTTCGCGCCCATGCTTCGCGTGGCTGTGCCCTATGGCCTGATGTCTTCGGCACAAGTGCGCATGATGGCCAAAATCGCCCGCGACTACGACAAAGGCTACGCCCACATCAGCACCCGCCAGAACGTACAGTTCAACTGGCCGGAACTGGAAGACGTGCCGGAAATTCTCGCCGAGCTGGCCACCGTGCAAATGCACGCGATCCAAACCAGCGGCAACTGCATTCGTAACACCACCACCGACCAGTTCGCTGGTGTGGCCAAAGACGAAATCGTCGACCCACGCCCCTGGTGCGAAATCATTCGCCAGTGGTCGACCTTCCACCCCGAGTTCTCGCACCTGCCGCGCAAGTTCAAGATCGCCGTCAATGGCGCCGTGAGCGACCGTGCCGCCATTGAAGTGCACGACATCGGCCTGGAAGCGGTAAACAACGAAGCCGGCGAACTGGGTTTCCGCGTTTCCGTCGGTGGCGGCCTGGGCCGTACGCCAATCGTTGGCAGCTTTATCAACGAATTCCTGCCGTGGCAGCACCTGATCAGTTACCTCGACGCCATCCTGCGTGTGTACAACCGCTATGGCCGTCGCGATAACAAGTACAAGGCACGCATCAAGATTCTGGTTAAAGCACTGACCCCTGAAGTGTTCGCTCAGCGCGTTGAAGCTGAATGGGCGCACCTCAAAGACGGCCCGACTACCCTGACTGAAGCCGAAGTTGCGCGCGTTGCCGGGCACTTTATCGACCCGGCTTACAAAGCCCTGGACGATCAAGAAGACGCCTTGAGAGCACTGCGCACTGAGCACGCCGGTTTCGACCGTTGGGCCAGCCGCAACGTGTTCGCGCACAAAAAGCCTGGCTATGCCGCTGTTACCCTGTCGCTGAAACCGACTGGCGTGGCCCCTGGCGACGTCACCGACAAGCAACTTGACGCCATCGCCGACCTGGCCGACCGCTACAGCTTTGGTGAAGTGCGCAACAGCCATAACCAGAACATCATTCTTGCCGACGTTGAGCAAAGCCAGCTGTTCACCCTCTGGGGCGAGCTGCGCGAACTGGGTTTTGCCACGCCTAACGTGGGCTTGCTCACCGACATCATCTGCTGCCCAGGCGGCGACTTCTGCTCGCTGGCCAACGCCAAGTCGATTCCGATTGCCGAAGCCATTCAGCGCCGCTTTGACGACCTCGACTACCTGTTCGACATCGGCAATATCGACCTGAATATCTCCGGCTGCATGAACGCCTGCGGCCATCACCACGTCGGCCATATCGGCATTTTGGGCGTGGACAAGAAAGGCCAAGAGTTCTACCAGGTCTCCCTTGGTGGCAGCTCCGGTCGCGACGCCAGCTTGGCGCAGATTCTCGGCCCATCGTTTGCCGAGAAAGACATGGCCGACGTGGTCAGCAAGATCATCAACGTCTATGTAGAAACCCGCACCGACGAAGAAAGCTTCCTCGACACCTTCCGCCGTGTCGGCATCGACCCGTTCAAGGAGCGCGTATATGCAGCGAATCATTAAGAACGGTCAGCTGGTGCACCTGCTGCCCAAGGACGCGACCCTGGAAGGCGTTTCCAACTGCGACGACCTGATCGTGCCGTTGGGCCTCTACGTTGAACACAGCAGCGCCCTGAAAGCCCGTGACGGCGGCCTGGGCGTATGGCTGGAAGCCGGCGAAGAGATCGAAGAAATTGCCGATCAACTGGATAACTTCCAAGTGATCGCCCTGAACTTCCCCGCCTTCACCGACGGCCGCCATTCTTCCACCGCCTACATGCTGCGTACCCGCTACGGCTACAAAGGCGAAGTACGCGCCATTGGCGATGTGCTGCGTGACCAGCTGTGGGCCTTACAGCGTGTGGGCTTTGACGCCTTCGCCTTGCGTGAAGACAAAGACCCGGAAGACGCGTTGAAAGCCTTTAGCGAGTTCAACGAGGTGTACCAGGCCTCGGCTGACCAGCCGCAACCGTTGTTCCGTCGCCGGGCTTGACTGACCGGTGAACAAAAAGCCCCGCTTAGTGCGGGGCTTTTTTATGGGGTAACCATCTGTAGGAGCGTGTCTAGGCGCGGACACTTTCCCAGGCTATTTGCGCCAACAACTCGCGGCACGCAACAAACTCGGTCTGCGCCCGGCCCGCCAGCCAGTTTCGGGCAAAATCATGAGTCGGCCCGATGATCACCGAGGCAAAACAATCGGCCGGCATGTCACGAAACAGCCCCTGCTCGCGGTAGCCGGCCAGCGCCGCCAAAATCCGCGCGAAGTGCTCACGATTGGCCTCACGCAACTGCTCGCCCATCTCGCTCGCCTCCACCCGCCCCCGGCTGTGCAACACAAATCGCGCCCAGTCCGGATTGGCCACCACCCAATCGATATAGCTAGTGACCAGCAGCTTTACGCAGTCTTTAGCGCTTTTCGCCTCGGCAAAGCCCTGCTCCAACATTGCCGCGTATTCGCCCGTGCCGGCCAAATACAGCGCGCCGATGATGCGTTCTTTGTTGCCGAAGTGGTGATACAGGCTGCCGATACTGGCGCCGGAGCGGTCGCGGATCATTTCGATGGTGGTGGCGTCCACACCGATCTCGGTAAACAGCGCCAACGCAGCTTGCAGGATGTCGTCTTTACGGGAAGCTCGGGCCATGGGGGTCTCAGCAAACTAGAATATAGTTCTAGAATTAATTTCTAATAGTGGTAATACTGCCCGGGCGCGCACTTCTCTTCAACCACTAAATCGTCAGGAAATTGCCATGAGCCAAATGATGCAGATGTACCAACAAGCTGGCGCCGCCCAATTCAGCGGCATGATCGGCCAGGTCGCACCCTACTTCGCCAGCATTTTTCCGCAGTTCGTCGAGCTGCGCGCAGGGTATGCGGAAGTGACCGTCGCCAAGCGCCGCGAGGTGCTGAACCATATCGGCACGGTGCATGCGATTGCGCTGTGCAACTCGGCAGAATTGGTGGCGGGAACCATGACCGATGTATCTATTCCGGCTGGGTGCCGTTGGATTCCCAAAGGCATGACCGTCGAATACCTGGCCAAGGCCGATGGTGACGTACGCACCGTAGCGGATGGCAGCGCGGTGGATTGGACGGTGCTCGGGGATGTGAAAGTGCCGGTAATGGCATACGTGGGCGAAAAGGCGGTGTTTCGCGCCGAGATCACCATGTATGTGAGCAAGGCATAAATCTAGGGGGGCTATACGCACCCTCCATGTGCTGCGCGATTCTGGGTCCCCGCCTAGGCGGGGACGACAGAGGCGGTTGCAGGTATTACGTCATCCCCGCGCACGCGGGGATCCAGAATCGCCAAGTAAACGTCGCAGGTGTGCGCAGCCCTGATGGTTAGCTGAGGTTTACCAACACCCGCCCAACCATCTTGCCGGCCAGAATGCGCGTTAACGCTTCCGGCAACTGCTGCAAGTTCACCTCTTCCACCAACGGCTCGAGGTCAAGCTTCCACTGCACCGACAGGCGATCCCACATCGACGCCTTGACCACCATCGGCAGTTCCACCGAATCCACGCCCAGCAGGTTCACGCCGCGCAGAATAAACGGCATCACGCTGCCCTTAAAGCCGACGCCTGCGGTCAGCCCGCAACAGGCTACGCTGCCGCCGTATTTCATGGCTTTAACCACGTTAAACAGAATGTCGCCACCCACGGTATCCACCGCGCCGGCCCATTGTTCTTTCAGCAGGGCTTTGTCAGTGCCTTCCTGCAAGGCTTCGCGGCTAACAATCTGATCCGCACCCAGGCCTTTCAAAAACTCAGCCTGTTCCGCCTTACCGGTAGACGCTGCCACCGTGTAGCCCTGACTTTTCAGCAGCACCACCGCGATGCTCCCTACACCGCCAGTAGCGCCAGTCACCAGCACCGGGCCGCTATCGGGGCGCAGCCCAGCCTGTTCCAGCTTGTCGACACACAGCGCCGCCGTTAGCCCTGCCGTGCCGAGCACCATCGACTCACGCAACGACAGCCCCTTCGGCCGCTTGATCGCCCACGCTGCCGGAATGCGAATGTACTGGCCAAAGCCGCCAGCGGTGTTCATGCCCAGGTCGTAGCCGGTAACGATCACTTCATCGCCAACGGCAAATTCGCCCGCGCTGGATTGCTCCACCACGCCCGCGGCATCAATGCCCGGCGTATGCGGAAAGTTGCGGGTCACGCCCTTGTTGCCACTGGCCGACAACGCGTCTTTGTAGTTAAGCGAGGAGTACTGCACACGAATCAGCAACTCGCCGGCGGGAAGGTCCGCGGTATCACGCTCAACTACCTGCCGACTTCACTGACCTGTAGTGCGTTGAATTTACTCATCTCACTCTCCTCTGACGGTGCCGGGAATTACCAAAACCGCTGTTGCTGCAAACGGCTGAGCCAGTTCAACAGCAGGCGGTCGATGGACAGGCTGGCAGCAAGGCCAACGCGCTCCGGCAAACTTTTCTTGTGCGCATAGTGCAGCTGGTAAACGTCTGCAGTTTTCGCCTTGGTGGCGATGTATTCGTCGCTGGTCATCAACTCATCCACCAGCTTTTTACCCAGAGCCTGCTGGCCCAGCCAGACTTCACCCGTGGCGATTTCTTCCATCTGCAACTGCGGGCGGTAGCTGGCGACGAAGTCTTTGAACAGCTCATGGGTAATTTCCAGGTCTTGCTGAAATTTCTCCCGGCCCTTCTCGGTGTTTTCGCCAAATACCGTCAGCGTGCGTTTGTATTCGCCGGCGGTGAGCACTTCAAAATCGATCTCGTGTTTTTTCAGCAAGCGGTGCACGTTGGGCAACTGCGCCACCACGCCAATAGACCCCAGAATGGCAAAGGGCGCGGAAATAATCTTCTCGCCAATGCACGCCATCATATAGCCGCCGCTGGCCGCGACTTTATCTACACATACCGTCAGCGGCACACCAGCCTGACGAATACGCGCCAATTGCGACGAGGCCAAGCCATAACTGTGGACCATGCCGCCGCCACTCTCCAATCGCAGCACCACTTCATCTTTCGCCGTGGCCAGGCTCAGCAGCGCCGTGACTTCATGGCGCAAGGCATCGGTGGCCGAGGCTTTGATATCACCATCGAAATCCAGCACGAATACGCGCGGCTTCTCCGACGGCTTCTTTTTCTCCAGTTTGTCGGCCTTGGCCTGCGCCTTGTGCAGAACCTTCAGTTGGTCTTTGGTCGACAACGCGCCCTGTAAACGCTCATGCAAGGCCTTGTAGAAGTCATTAAGTTTATGGACCTCCAATTGCCCACTACGTTTGCGCCCTTTGCCGCGCACCACAGCAAGGGCCAGCAGCACCACCACAATGGCCACGACCACCGTCAATGTCTTGGCCAGAAAGCCAGCGTAATCGGCTAAAAACTCCACGCGTATTTCCTCGAGTTGCCCGTAAAGCGCCCAGCGTTGGGCGGCGGTTAAGTGGGGGTCAGCATACCGACGCAGGCAGTTATCGACCAGCGGCCCAGAGCGCACTCATGGTTACAAGCTGCGTGGTAGAACGGTGCTGCGCGCATTCAAACAAGCGTATGTTTTTTCGTTGACAGGCCCCACCTATCCTCATACCCTCGCCAAACTTTCACCGTAGCGGGATGACGCTCACGTGGGCAGCATTTACATGATTCGCCATGGCCAAGCCTCCTTCGGCGCCGACGATTACGACGTGCTCTCCGACCGTGGCGTGCAGCAGGCCG
>LNAP01000495.1_pt1 | contig 58768 bp, 49 predicted proteins | sample 602601 | NCBI WGS metagenome assembly LNAP01 (sample SAMN02440304, study PRJNA202911) | soil metagenome | biome: Subtropical and temperate rainforests or woodlands; isolation source: soil samples (1 kg each in a 20% v/v slurry with milli Q water) were... ...
ATCGCTCGGCGGCCTGACGGCGGTTGGCCTGCAAGCCGATGCCCGCCGCATCGCGATCGAGGCGGCGATCCTCAGCGGTCTCTGATATCTGGGTCGGCGTCGCCCGTAGGAACAGCGAAGACAATCATGATTTCGGCGCATCTCGACGCTTTTCTGGAAATGCTGACAGCGGAACGGAATGCCGCGCTCAATACGCGCGCTGCCTATCGTCGCGATCTCGAGGATGTCGGGCAATTCCTTGGCAAGCGCCGCCGCGACCTGACAGCTGCCAGAAGCGAAGATCTACGCGATTATCTGTCGATGCTGGCGGCCACCGACGCCAAGCCCAGCACGGTGGCGCGGCGGCTGAGCGCACTCCGGCAATATTATAAATTCGTCGTCGGAGAAGGGTGGCGCGAAGATGATCCGACGGCGACGCTGGACAGTCCGCGGCTCGGCCGGCCCCTGCCGAAATTGTTGGATGAAGAAGAGATCGCCCGGCTGATCGCGGCTTGCGGCATGCTGGAGGCCGCCGAGGGTGCACGGCTGACCGCGCTCACCGAGTTGCTCTATGCAACAGGATTGCGCGTCTCCGAACTCGTGGCCTTGCCCCTGGCTTCGGCCTTGCGCGATCAACCTTATCTCATCATCCGTGGCAAAGGCGGCAAGGAACGCATGGTGCCGCTCAATCCCGCCGCCAAAGCCGCTTTGGCTGACTATCTCGAATCCCGGGTGAAATTCCTGCCCAAAGGTGCCAAATCATCACCCTGGCTGTTCCCGTCGCGTGGCGCGGCCGGGCATTTGACGCGGCAACGTTTCGGCCAATTGTTGAAAGAGGTGGCGCTCAAGGCGCAGATCGATCCGGCGAAGATTTCGCCCCATGTCGTCCGGCATGCCTTTGCCACCCATCTGCTGGACCATGGCGCCGATCTTCGCACGCTGCAGAAGATGCTCGGCCATGCCGACATATCGACGACTCAAATATATACCCATGTCGTTTCCGGGCGGTTAAAGGATCTGGTGACCCGGCATCATCCTCTGGCCAAATCCGTCTCCGAAACCTCGGTTGATCCAGGTTTCGACCCGTCGGAACGGCCCGAACCGGATAAAGCTAAAGATTGACAGGGCCGGTCCGGTCGGGCCAATAACGGGCAACCGGGAGACGGAGGGGGCGTTCTGCAACCGCCATCGAATAGGGACAGCTATGAGCTTCAAAATTGTTGAACAGGCACCCGCGCGGCTCAACCGCAGTGAATTGGCCGTGCCGGGAAGTCAGCCTCAACTATTTGAAAAAGCAGCAAATTCTGCCGCGGACGTGATTTTTCTGGATCTCGAAGATGCCGTTGCGCCGGATGATAAGGCCCAAGCCCGAAAGAATATCATCGCCGCGTTGCGCGACATCGATTGGGGCACCAAGACGATGTCGGTTCGCATCAACGGACTCGACACCCATTACATGTATCGCGACGTGGTCGACGTGATCGAACAAAGCGGCGAACGCCTGGATCTGATCATGATCCCGAAGGTCGGCACCGCCTCGGATGTCTATGCCGTCGACATGCTGGTGACGCAATGCGAGGCGGCTGTCGGCCGCAAGAAGCGCATCGGATTCGAGATGATCATCGAAACGGCGCTCGGCATGCAGAATGTCCACGAAATCGCCGCCGCCTCGAAGCGCAATGAAAGCCTGCATTTCGGCGTTGCCGATTACGCCGCATCGACCAAGGCACGCACCACCAATATCGGCGGCGCCAACCCGGCTTATTCGGTTCTCACCGACAAGGATGCCAGTGGCCATCGCGACGTTCACTGGGGTGATATGTGGCACTATGCCGTTGCCCGCATGGTCGTTGCGGCGCGCGCCAATGGGCTGCGGCCAGTGGACGGCCCGTTCGGCGATTTTTCCGATCCGGATGGTTACAAGGCGGGCGGCAACCGGGCCGGCGTGCTGGGCTGCGAAGGCAAATGGGCAATCCATCCGAGCCAGGTGGCGCTTGCCAATGACCTGTTCACGCCGAGCGACGCCGAAGTGAAGAAGGCAGAGCGCATTCTCGAAGCCATGGCCCAGGCGCAGCGCGAGGGCAAGGGTGCCGTTTCGCTGGATGGGCGTCTCATCGATCTGGCATCGATCCGCCAGGCTGAAGTGCTGGTCGCCAAGGCAAAGCAGATTTCAGCAGCATAATAAGAACAAGACGAGGTTGATGCAGTAAATGGCGACTTTCCTGGATTTCGAAAAGCCGATAGCGGAGCTTGAAGGCAAGATCGCCGAGCTGCGGCATTTATCGAATGGCGATGACATCAATATCGCCGAGGAAGTCGCCAAGCTGCAGACCAAAGCGGAAAGGCTGCTGCGCCAGACCTATGGCAAGCTGAGTGCCTGGCAGAAGACGCAAGTCGCGCGCCATCCGGAACGGCCGCATTTCGTCGACTATGTCGGTGGGCTGGTGACCGATTATGTGGCGCTCGCCGGTGATCGCAACTTTGCCGATGATCAGGCAATCCTCGGCGGCCTCGGCCGTTTCCGTGGCCAGCCGGTGGTCATCATGGGCCATGAAAAGGGCAATGATACGACCAGCCGGGTGCGGCATAATTTCGGCATGGCGAAGCCGGAAGGCTACCGCAAGGCAATCCGCCTGATGGAGCTGGCCGAACGCTTCCAATTGCCCGTCATCACACTGGTCGATACGCCGGGTGCCTTTCCCGGGGTCGAAGCCGAGGCCCGCGGCCAGGCCGAAGCCATCGCCCGGTCGATCGAATGCTGCCTTAAGATTCAGGTGCCGCTAATTTCCGCGATCATCGGCGAGGGCGGCAGCGGCGGTGCCATCGCGCTGGCCGCCGCCAACCATATCATCATGCTGGAACACTCCGTCTATTCCGTGATTTCGCCGGAAGGCTGCGCGTCGATCCTCTGGCGCAGCGCCGAACAGGCACGCGACGCCGCCGAGGCGCTGAAGCTGACGGCGGAAGACCTGCGATCGCTGGGTGTGATCGATGAAATCGTGGCCGAACCCTTGGGCGGCGCTCATCGGGGCAAACCGCAGATCATCGATGCCGTCGGCGATGCCATCGAGCGTGCCATGCTGCGTTTCGCGGGGATGCCGGGACTGGCCGTGCGTGACCAACGGCGGCAGAAATTTCTCGAAATGGGTCGTCAAGGCCTGGATAACTAGAGATCCCGATAACCGAGCTATCCCCGGCAAGTAGCCGGTAGGTAGTCCGGCAATTTCCAATCGATAACAGTCGCTTGGCGTTGATTTGACCCGATTCCTGGGCGGTCAACGCAGGATTCCCTTTCCTGTACCGTTAGACCTTCTGGAAGCGGCGATTTTGCCCGGTTTCAGGAAGACGGACCATGCAACGGCTTGTTTCTTTGCAGATTTTATCACTGGCTGCTGGATCTCTGCTGATTCTGGCGATGCCGGCGCTCGCTGATACGGCCCCGTCGGCAGGCGCGGTAAACCCCAACGATTCCGCGACGGCCGGCAGCCGCTGGCTTGCCCGGCAGGACAAGAACGGCGATGGAGTCATCGATCGTCAGGAATTTGACGCCTCGCGTCAGGTCATTTTCAGCAGACTTGATACCGATGGAAATCAACTGCTCAGCCAAGCCGAATGGCAGGCCATGCAAGACAAATTGCATCAGCGTCGCCGTAATGTCTCCAATGACAACGCGGCTGGCAATAATCCGGCCAATGGGTCGACGATGGCGGAGCGCGGCCAGAAATTGTTCCAATTGGCGGACAAGAACGGCGATCAGCAGATTTCTGCCGATGAATGGCGCGCGATGAGCGATCGGATGTTCGATCGGCTGGATGTGAATAAGGATGGCAAACTCACACCCGATGAAATGCGGGCGCGGCGCGGCCTCACCCCGGTGGAACCGATTCCGTAACAGCCGTCTTCCGCAATAGTCATCGGCAAATGAGCGTGAGAACGACAGGCCGGTAGAGAAGATGCTGGCGGAATGTCAGGTTGGTGCGCGACAATGGCTGAGGGAGTTTGACCTGCGGTGATCGAATGCGTGATGCAGACATGGCGGAGACGAGACCGGATGAGCGGTGACGCCACCGTCAGCAATCGGCTGATATCCGTCGTATCCGATGATGATGCATTACTGGCCGCGATCGCGGATGGTGACAATGCGGCTTTTGCGCAGCTTATGTCGCGCCATGCCGACCGGGCCTATAGTTTGGCATTTCGCATCACCGGGCGTCGAGGCGATGCGCAGGATGTGGTGCAGGATGCCTTTTTGCAGGTTTGGACCCGGGCGCGCGAATGGCAGCCCGGCCGTGCCAAATTCAGTACCTGGCTCTATCGCGTGATCGTCAATCGCTGCCTCGATCTCAAGCGACGGCCGAGCACAACGGATATCGAGGCGATCGAAGAGCCGGCGGATCCCGGTGCGGATGTCGTCAGCCGCATTGAAGCCTCGCAACGCCAACAGGCGCTGGCAGCGGCGGTGGCGGCTTTGCCGGAACGGCAGCGCGCGGCCATTGCCCTCACCTATACGACCGGCCTGAAGAATGCGGCGGCCGCGGAAGCTATGGGCATGTCGGTCAAAGCTTTTGAAGGTCTTTTGGTGCGTGCCAAACGGACATTGCGGGAGAAATTGACGGGGATCGATGGCGACGTCGGTTGACGGCGTTACAGGAAAGGCACCTGTGATGAAGAAGAGTGCCGGCAGGCAGATGGGACAAAGCAGATGAAGAACGACGATTTCAATTTGGATCAGGATCTGGCGCAGGTGATGGCGCCGGTCGAGATGCCGGTTGCCTTGCGGGAGCGGCTGGCCCGGATTCCGCAACAACATCCTCAGCGTCCCCGCCGCTTTTTTTCGGGTCTGATGGCCAATTGGCTGAGACCCCGGCTGGTATCGTCGCAGCCTCGTCTGGCAATCGGCATGTCGACGGGCTTCGCAGCCGCGGCTGCGTCGCTGGTTCTTGGCATCTTCCTGGGGGCTGGCGATTTGTTGCCGGCTCAGACGGAGGTGGCGCAGCAGGCCCAGCCGAGCCAGTTTCAGATGGCCAGTGCGGCTGATGAAAATGATGCCGTCGCAATGGTCTATGGCGCCGCCGACCTGCCGGGTGAGCTGCCATGACGCCCACATCTGAGACCGGCAGGGCGCTCCCGGATGTCGGGCTGTCTGATGGCATGACAGCCCGGGCGTGGAAGCTGCCATGACCTTGAGCAACCGTGGCGCCCTCCTCATCACGATCGGAGCAGTCGTCTCGCTCTGCATCAATCTGTTCCTGATCGGTCTCATGGTGGGCAGCCATTGGCAAGAAGGGCCTCCTCATTTGCGCGGGCCGGGGCCGATGGCTTACGAGGATGGAATGCAAGGCGGCGAGAGACCCGGCGAACGGCCGGGTGATGCCGGCAGGGTTGCTGGCTTGATGGTGCCCGTGCCACCGGAAATCCGCCAGCAGCTGAGGATGATCTTGGCGCCCCACGAGGCGGAAATCGAGCAGTCCCGTAAGGCCATGCGTGCCGCACGGAGCGACGTGGCCAAGCAATTGGCCACCGATCCGCTTGATCTCAATGCTTTGAAACAGGCCCTGGATGTCTTGCAGCAGCAAAGCGTGACGGTGCAGCAGATGATGCACGATATGTTGCTGGAAGCGGCACCGAAACTAAGTCCCGAGCTGCGTCAGCGCTGGGCTGAACGTTGGGCGGCTCGCCCCTATCAGCAGCGTCCGGGTCCGGATAAACAAGGCCCGGGTGATTCTCCGCCACCTCCACCACCACCCGGCGAGAATTAATCGGCAGGAGCAGCTGCCATGGCTCAGATCGATACCGTCATTGCAGCGCAACGCTTCGGCCTCGGTGCAAGACCGGGCGAGCTGGCGGCGATCGGAGATGATCCGCGGGGCTGGTTGATGGCGCAGCTTCGGGCGCCGGAAGTTATCCCGGCGGCCTTCGGCAATATGCCATCGGCCGCCGATCGGTTTGTCGGCTACCGCGAATTGGTGCAGGAGCGACGTCTCGAGAAACAGAACGCCGGTGCGACAGCGCAGTCAGCGATGCCGCCGGTGAAAGACGTCTTTGCCCAGCTCGGCCAGAATTTGCGACAGAGCTACAGGGCGGATGCCTCGGCGCGCTGTCAGGCCGCGATCGACAGCGATGCGCCCTTTGTCGAGCGTCTCGTCCAATTCTGGTCGAATCATTTCACGGTTTCCGGACAGCGGCCCATCGCGCTTGGACTGGCCGTGCCCTATGAGAACGAAGCCATACGGCCGCATGTCCTGGGTCGCTTCGCCGATCTGCTGCTGGCGGTGACGCGTCATCCCGCAATGCTGCTCTATCTCGACAATGCGCAATCGGTCGGCCCGATGTCGCGCTTCGGTGCACAGCGGGCCAAAGGCCTCAATGAAAATCTGGCGCGCGAAATGATGGAACTGCATACTTTGGGCGTCGATGGCGGCTATACGCAGAACGATGTCCGCGAATTGGCTAAGATTCTCACCGGCTGGAGCATCGCCGGTCTCGGCAGACCCGACAGACCGCTCGCCGCAACGCCAGGCACTTTTCATTTTGCCGCCGCCGCCCATGAACCGGGCGACAAGACGCTGCTCGGCAAGACATATGCCGAAGCCGGCGAGGAAGAGGGCGTACAGGCGTTGCAGGATCTGGCGCGTCACCCGGCGACGGCCCATCATCTCGCCACGCAGCTGGCCCGGCATTTCATTGCCGATGATCCGCCGGCCAAGGCAGTCGCCATTCTGGAACGGCGCTACCGGGACAGCGATGGTGATCTCGGCGAGGTGACGCGGCAGCTGATCTCGCTGGATGCCGCCTGGCAGCCGGCACAGCAGAAGCTGCGCACGCCCAATGATTGGGTGATCGGCGTGTTTCGCGCCTTCAATGCCCGTTCGGCGGATCGCGGCCTCAAGGCATTGGCGGCCCTGAAGCAATTGGGCCAGCTGCCCTTGCTGGCGCCATCGCCCGCCGGCTGGCCGGATATGCAAGCCGATTGGCTATCACCCGAAGCGCTGATGTCGCGCATCGATCTGGCACAGCTCATCGGGCGGCGTCTGGAAGCCTCCGTCGATCCTCGCCAGCTGTCGGAGGCAACAATCGGGCCGGTTCTGTCGCAGGAATCGCGTTTCCAGATCACCAATGCGCCCAGCCGCGCCGACGGGCTGGCGTTGCTGTTGGTCAGTCCCGAATTCATGCGGAGGTGATGCCATGTTCTCGCGTCGACATCTGCTGCTGGGATCGCTCACTTTGGCGGCAGTCGGTGCCGCGCCGCTGCATCTTGCTTTGGCCGATGCGCCGACCGATCGGCGCTTCATCTTCGTTATTTTGCGGGGTGCCATGGATGGATTGGCCGCCGTACCGCCTTATGGCGATCCGCAATACCGCAGCCTGCGGGGCGCCCTGGCTTTGGCGGAGCCGGGAGAGGCAGATGGCATTCTCGATCTCGGCGGTTTCTTTGGCCTGCATCCGAAACTGACGACGCTCAAGACCTGGTACGATGCCGGCGAGGCGCTGCCGATCCAGGCGGTGGCGACATCCTATCGCGACCGCTCGCATTTTGACGGCCAGGATCTGCTGGAAAACGGCACTACCCAGCCACATGGCAGCCAGGATGGCTGGCTCAATCGCAGCCTGGCGGCGCTCGGCGGCCAACCGAGGCTAGGCTTGGCACTTGGCGATGAAATGCCGCTGATCATCCGCGGCAAGATCGAGGTCGCCTCCTGGGCGCCGACCAATCTCGCACAAGCGGATAGCGGCTTTCTTGCCTTGGTGCAGGCGATGTATCGCAAGGAGAAACCGCTGGCGGATACGCTGCAGGCTGCCTTCGCCGCCGACGATTTCGCGGCCCGCACTCTCGGCAATGGCGGCATGGAAACACCGATGGCGGGTCAAGCGAACACGAAGCCGGCAGGCCGGCCCGGCAGTGCTCAATTGGCCATGTTCACGGCGGCCGGCAAGATGCTGGCGGATGATCAAGGGCCGCGTATTGCCGTCCTCGATGTCGGCGGCTGGGATACCCATAGCGGCCAAGGCACGGTGGATGGCCGGCTCGGCAATAATCTGGCGCAACTGAATGCGGCTTTGGCCGCCTTGCGGCAGGCACTGGGACCGGTCTGGGACAAGACCGTCGTGATGGCGGCAACGGAATTCGGCCGCACGGCCGCCCTGAACGGCACCGGCGGCACGGATCACGGAACCGCCGGCGCCGCTTTCCTGATGGGCGGCGCGGTAAAAGGCGGCCGCGTTCTGACCGATTGGCCGGGCCTTGCGCCGGCCAATCTCTATCAGGGCCGCGATGTCGCCCCGACGCTCGATCTACGCGCGGTGGCGAAGGCGGTGCTGCGCGATCATCTCGGCCTGTCGAACGAACAGCTGGCGCAATCCATATTTCCCGGCAGCGGCGCAATCGCGCCGACAACTGGTCTTATTCGGAGCTGAGGGCGATCTGTATCTCTGCCGGTGTCGGCCGCATGCGGTCCGGCGCTTCGAAGACGCGATGGGTACCGCGCAATCCCCGGGCTGCATCGCGCAGCCGCCACCGCGTGTTTTCGGTCATGGGACGCGGCAGATCGCTGAGCAGGAAAAAGCCAAGCTCGGCGATCTCGTCATGGGGCTGCCATTGATCGAGGGCTGTCAGCAGCCGCGCGCTGAAATTCAGCACCAGGTCATCCTTATAGATATTGGCATAGAGGCCGATCAGCCCCTCGACGATGATCTCGGCGCCGATCTCCTCCTGTACCTCGCGTCGCAGGCCGTCGATCGGTGCTTCGTTCGCTTCCAGCCTGCCACCCGGCGTGGTCCACAGATGCTCGCCGTAATTCTGCCGCAGGCAAAGGGCGCGGCCGGAGGTGTCGAAGATGCTGGCAAAGACACCGATCGTCGTCACGCCCGGCAACCCCCGTCAATTGACCCGCGTCAGTAGGCGTATTCGGTGAAGATGGGATCGACGCTCTCATGCCATTTGCCATGATAAAGCGCCAGCTTCTCCTCTGCCGGCGTCTGGCCGCTTTCGGCGATCTCCTGGATGACATTGAGGAAGCCGCTTTCATCGCCGCCGATCCTATCCAGCGCGGCGCGGCGCTGCAGGCCGGCGCGGGCGACCTTGAGCACATCGATCGCGAGCTCGCGCATACTGCGGCCCCGGAAGGAGGTTTTCAGCGCCAGACGCGGCACATCGCGGCGCAGGGACAGGTGATCCTCATTGGTCCAGTTCTTCACCAGGTCCCAGGCGGCATCCAGCGCCTGATCGTCATAGAGCAGGCCCACCCAGAGCGCGGGAAGGGCGCAAAGCCGTTCCCAAGGCCCGCCATCGGCGCCCCGCATCTCCAGGAACTTCTTCAGACGCACTTCCGGGAAGGCCGTCGTCAGGTGATCGGACCAATCGCCGAGGGTCGGCACCTCGCCCGGCAAGGCCGGCAATTTGCCATTGAGGAAATCGCGGAACGACTGGCCGCTGGCATCGATATATTTGCCGTCGCGATAGACGAAATACATCGGCACATCGAGCATGTAATCGACCCAGCGCTCGAATCCCATGCCGCCCTCGAACACCCAGGTCAGAGTGCCGCAGCGATCGGGATCGGTGTCGGTCCAGATATGGCTGCGATAGCTCATGAAGCCGTTGGGCTTGCCCTCGGTGAAGGGCGAATCGGCAAAGAGCGCGGTCGCCACCGGCTGCAGCGCCATCGAGACGCGCAGCTTCTTCACCATGTCGGCTTCGCTGGAAAAATCGAGGTTGGTCTGCACCGTACAGGTCCGCAGCATCATGTCGAGGCCGAGCTTGCCCTTCTTCGGCATATACTCGCCCATGATCTTGTAGCGGCCCTTGGGCATCCAGGGGATATCGGCGCGCGCCCATTTCGGCTGGAATCCCATGCCGAGCAGCCCGACGCCGAGTTCCGCCGCCACTTCCTTAACTTGGGTCAGATGCGTGCCCACCTCGGCGCAGGTCTGGTGAATGTTCTCCACCGGCGCGCCGGACAGTTCGAACTGTCCGCCCGGCTCCAGCGTGATGCTGCAGCCATCCATGGTCAGCGCGATAGTATTGCCGTTTTCATCCACCGGCGCCCAGCCGAAACGCTGCAGGCCTTTCAGCATGGCACCGATTCCGTTGGGCGCTTCGTAGCTCACGGGGCGCAATGTCTTCAAATCGAAGACGAATTTTTCATGCTCGGTGCCGATGCGCCACTGCGCACGCGGCTTGTTGCCGGCTTCCATATATTCGATCAACTGCCGCTTCGAGGTGATCGGTGCGCCAAGCGACTTCGGTGGTGCCGACATAAAGTCTCCAAAGATACAAACCTGCCGGTCCGACGGGCTCAGTTCTCCTCGTCGATCGGCATCGTCGATTGCGGTGGCCGCTGCCTGCCATCCCCGAGGACCGCCTGAAAGATTGCCAGCGCCGCCAGGGCAGCCGTATCGGCCCGCAGGATTCGGGGTCCAAGGCCGACGGGCGTAACAAAGGGCAGTTTGCTTAACCGGTCAAGCTCGGAACGAGCGAAGCCACCTTCCGGGCCACAAAGGATGGCCCATGCGTTAGGTTTTAAGGGGGCGCTTGTGAAGCGATGTAACGCATCTGTCATGGGAACCGCCGGGCCGGCTTCGGCGCAAAGCAGCAAGTGCCGCTCTGCCGGCCAATCCGTCAGCAACGCGTCAAGGCTGACCGGCGCGGCAATCGTCGGCAGGCTCAGGCGCTCGGTCTGTTCGGCGGCTTCGATCGCATTCAAGGCCAGGCGGTCGAGATTGAGGCGCGTTGCAGCGGTATGCTGGGTAAAGACCGGCCGAAAGGCGGCGACGCCGAGTTCGGTGGCTTTTTCGATCAGGAAATCGACTGCATCCTTTTTCAGGGGCGCGAAGCATAGCCAGATATCGGGCACGGCATCCTGGGGGCGCCGTTTTTCGGTCAACCGCAGCTGCGCCCCCCGCTTCTCCAATGCGGTAATTTCGGCGGCGTATTCGCCGTCCCGGCCATTGAAGACGGTAACGGGATCGCCGATCTGGCGGCGCAGCACATGGCGCAGATAATGTGCGGCCCGCTCATCAACAGCGATGATTACATCCAGGGCCAGGCCCGGCGTGACGTAGAGGCGTGGAATCATGATCCCTTGTCGCAGGTTCCGACGGTTGTCTGGGCCAGTTGTCTCAGCTGGCAGAAGGCCTGACCTTGAGGCAGGCCGCAGAGCGGTCTAAAGTGCCGCACGCCCGACAAGGACGCAAGCGATCGAGGATCCCCGGCCACCATGTATAGTGCATCGGACATTCATACCGGCGATTGGATCGATCGCTATGTGCCGGATGGATGGCGTCCCTATCTCCGCCTGGCGCGAGTCGATCGGCCGATCGGTACCTGGCTGTTGCTGTTGCCCTGCTGGTGGTCGATCGCTTTGGCGGCACAACCGGGGCAGGGGCCCAATCTCTGGCTGGCGCTGCTCTTTGCCATCGGCGCTTTTGTGATGCGCGGCGCCGGCTGCACCATCAATGACATGGCCGATCGCGACATCGATATCAAAGTCGCGCGCACGGCCATGCGGCCCTTGGCGAGCGGCGCGCTTTCGCTGACCCAGGCGGTGATCTTTCTGGGCCTGCAGCTGCTGATCGGCCTGATCATCCTGCTCTGCCTATCAAAGACGGCGATCTGGCTCGGCATCGCCTCCTTGTCCCTGGTGGTCCTCTATCCCTTCATGAAGCGAATCACCTGGTGGCCGCAGGTTGTACTCGGTCTGGCCTTCAACTGGGGTGCCTTGCTGGGCTGGGCCGCGCAGCGCGATCAGGTCGGCTTGCCGACCATACCGCTTTATCTGGCCGGCATCTGCTGGACCATGGTCTATGACACGATCTATGCCCATCAGGACAAGGAAGACGATCAGCTGGTCGGGGTGAAATCGACGGCGTTGCGTTTCGGCGCCGACACCAAGAAATGGCTGACCGGATTCGCCGTCGCCATGCTGCTGCTGCTCGCCATCGCCTTCAACGCGGCCAATCTCGCCTGGCCGGCCTATCTTGGCCTGATCGCCGTCGCCATACATCTGGCCTGGCAGCTTCTGGCGGTCGATCTCGATCAGCCGAAAGACTGTCTCGCCAAGTTCAGAAGCAATCGCTATCTGGGCCTCTTGCTGTTGATCGGAATCATCGCGGGACGATGGGTCGCATGAGCGACCTTGTGGCCGATCGCAGGGATTTCATTCGGCGCCAGACCATATTGACCGCACCCCCGTTGACACCGGAAATTCGTCTGCATCTCGCAACCGAGATCACGCCGATCTGGCAGGCGACGGAGGAAAGCCTGGCCCGCAACAATGTCCCGCCGCCTTATTGGGCCTTTGCCTGGCCGGGTGGCCAGGCCCTGACCCGATATCTGATGGATCACGCCGACTGGGTGCGTGGTCGCCGCGTGCTCGATTTCGCCGCCGGCAGCGGCCTGACCGCCATCGGCATGGCCAAGGCCGGTGCAGCCTCGGTGGAAGCCGCCGAGATCGACCCCTATGCGATTGCCGCGATCGAATTGAATGCGGCGGCGAACAATGTGGCGATCAAGGTGGTGATGGAAGATCTGGTCGGCCGCGGTCTCGATGCCGATGCCGGGCGCTGGGACGTCGTTCTGGCCGGCGATGTCTGCTATGAAAAGCCGATGGCGGACCGGGTCATCGCCTGGTTCCGGCAGATGGCGGCGCATGGCGTCACCATCCTGATGGGTGATCCCGGCCGCGCCTATCTGCCGGGCAATGGCTTGGTCGAGGTGGCGAGATATCAAGTACCGACGACCTTGGAACTGGAAGACAGGACCGAACGTGAAACCATCATCTGGCGCTTGATGCCGTGACAGAAAGGATTGGATCTGATGTCATCCGTGCTTGAGGCCGAACATTCTTCCCCCGCGCATTCTTCCGCCGCGACGAAAAGGGTCAATGAGACGGATGCCGTGGTCGCGGGCCTCTGGGTCTATCCGGTGCAAAGCCTGCGTGGCCAGCCGCTGCAACATGCGTCCTTTTCCGCCACCGGCCTGCTGGGTGACCGCGGTTATGGCATCGCCGATTCTGCCAGCGGCATCGTCGTGGGGTCATCGCGGCCGGGCTGGGACGATCTCATCACCTGGGAGGCGCGCTATCTGGGACCGGTTCCGGTCGCCGGACCTTTGCCGGCGGTTGAGATCGCCTTTCCCGATGGAAGAAGCCTGCGCAGCGACGATCCGGCTTGCGACTCCGTGCTGTCCGACCGGCTCGGCAAGAAGGTCGGCCTGGTCGTCAATGACGGCCGCATTGCAAAGCGCCGCTACGAGCTGGCGCCCTGCCATTTCCTGACCACGGCGACGCTCAAGGAATTGCAAAAGGCCTATCCCGAGGGCAGCTTCGATCCGGCCAGATTCCGGCCCAATATCCTGCTCGATTGCGGTGCCGCCAGCGGCTTCATCGAACAGAACTGGATCGGCCGGCAGCTGGCTTGCGGCGACGTGGTTTTTACCGTGACGGAGGATTGCGTCCGCTGCGCGCTGACGGTGCGGGCCCAGGGGCATTTGCCGAAAGATCCCCGCATCCTGCACACCGTGACGCAGATGAACCGGACCTTTGCGGGCAGCTATGCGACGGTTGCCCAACCGGGGACGATCACGCTCGGCGCCGTTGCCGCCATCGGCGCCTGACGCCGCCGCGACTTCCTGCGCCTATCCCCGGGATTTGCGGGGATGGGCGCCGGCGGCCAGCTTTTCGATCCGGTAGCGCGACATGGCATCGTCCACCGTCGACCAGGCGCGCCGCGACCACTCGATCTTGGCGCTGTCATAATCGTCGAAGGGGCCGAACCACTGCTCGCCGCCGCCGGCCGCCGGCTCGCTGAAACTGGTATCGACATAGGGGCCGCCCACCACCCAGTAACAGGTGCTGGCACCTTCCTCTTCGATACGAAAGCGCGCATTGGCCTGATCGACTGTTTCCCAGGCGCGCCTTTGCCACTCGGCTTTGGCATCATCGTAAGTGGAAAACGGGCCGTAACGGTGCTCCGGCCCACCGTCCTGGAGACGGTTGAAGTGGGTGTCGGCATAGAGGCCGCCCACCACCCAGTAACGTTTCATCGTTGCAAGCACCCCAACAATTGTCACCCGAAACGTATTTGTCGGATCGTGTAACACCGGTTAACAGTTTAAGCTAATTTCCGAGTCGCGAATATCATCAAATTCGGCCATCTATGGTGCCATTGGGCCTGATGGCTGAGACCAGGGAGAATAGGTGATGTCCAAAGGCATGCAGCCGAAGGATTTCGGTCAGCTCTATGACATGTTTCAGGCCAATGTATCGCGCTATGACTGCGGTCGCTTCTGCGGGCCGCTGAATGGCGGCGGCCCGGTCTGCTGCTCGACCCAGCATGCGGTGCCGGTGGTCGAGCGCACGGAATTCGCCCTGCTCAAGACGCGCAGCGATCTATGGCACCGTTTCAAACCCTATGATGCCACCACGCGGAAGATCGTCTCGGAACTGGGCAACTCATGCTGCGCCATCGAATGCAAGGGCGCGATGTTCTGCGAGCGGGACAACCGGTCCCTGGCCTGCCGCGCCTTTCCCTTCTATCCCTATATCAACCGCGAAGGCGCCTTCATCGGCCTCGGCACCTATTGGATCTATGAGGATCGCTGCTGGTTGATGTCCAACATGCAGGTGGTGGAGCGGGATTTCCTGCAGGAATTCATCGCCGCCTACGAGTTCCTGTTCGAAAAGGATCCGGCGGAATTCGATACCATGAAACAGCATTCCGCCACGCATCGGCGCACCTTCACGCGGCTGAAGCGGCCGATCTTCCTGATTGCCCGGGAAGGCGGATTCCTGAAGGTGCTGCCGGCCGGCAAGGGTATCGTGCCGGTCAAGCGGGAGGATCTGCCGCGGATCGGCGTCTACAGGTCGGAACGTGCCTATGCCAAAGCCGTCAAGGCGGCCAATGGGACACTGCCCGCTCAGTCGATCATCGCGCCTTGAGGCGAAGTTGATGCGGCGGGGCCGCTGATGGGTGAGGGCGTTCTTTACTCGCTGACCCATATTTCCCTGCCCTGGTGGGAATTCGTCCTGCGGGCCTTGGTGGTTTATGTGTTCCTGCTGGTGGCCTTGCGTCTCACCGGCAAACGCCAAGTCGGGCAGCTGACGCCCTTCGATCTCGTCCTGCTGCTGATCCTCAGCAATGCCGTGCAGAATTCGATGAATGGCGGCGACAATTCGCTGCTGGGCGGGTTGATCTCGGCCGTGAGCCTGGTCGCGCTCAATAGCCTGGTCGGTCGCGTGATCAGCGGCAATCGCAAGCTTGAGCGGATGGTCGACGGGCAGCCGCGGGTCCTGGTGAGCGAGGGCCATGTCTATCATGCCGTCATGGTGCAGGAAGGCATCACCCAGGACGAACTGATGGCGGCCCTGCGCAAGAGCGGCTGCAACAATGTCGATCAGGTGCGCCTGGCGGTCTTGGAAACCAATGGCAGCATTTCCGTCATCCGGCGTGACTGACGCATACCCGCCATCGGCGTCAGCTTTCTAACGAAGCCGCCGTCTCCAAATCTTGAAGGAATTCTTTTTCAAAGAATCCTTCGGGCTCTTGTGCCTCTACTGCCTGCGATTATATTAGATAGGTAGCCTATCGATATAATAGATGCAGACGAGTTGGCATGACCCCTTCCAATCCAAGAGATGACGCATTGGCGCTGGCCGACGAGTTGCGGCCGGCGCTGCATCGACTTTACCGCCAGCTCCGGCGTGAGAGCGAAAATCTGGATCTGGGCATTTCGCCGCTGCAGAAGCTGCTGCTGGCGGTCATCCTGGAACATCCGGGAATCGGCGTCGGGGATCTCGCCCGGATGGAAAAGCTGCGTAGTCCGACGATCAGCGGGCATATCAAGGCGATGGAAACCGCCGGCCTGGTGACGCGTGCCGCACCGCACCCGGATGACCGTCGGCGTGTCGGCCTCCTGGTCACCGAGAAGGGGCGCAATATCGTCGAAACCTTGAGGCGTCACCGCCGGGACTGGCTGGCCTGGCAGCTTGCCTTGCTGTCGCCCGATGGCCGGCAGGCGATCCGTGATGCGATCGGCCCGTTGAGCGAGATCGGACGATGACCGGAAAACCGCAGAGCGCCGTGATCGAGGGCGAGCAGATGGGCGTCGCCGCCGTCAAGTCGACCCCGCGTGAAATCCGTGCCGTCTTCATTGGTTTGATGATTGTGCTCGGCCTCAGCGCCATCGATCAGAGCATCGTCTCCACCGCTTTGCCGCGTATCGTCGGCGATCTCGGCGGCGCCAGTCATCTGTCTTGGGTGGTGACGGCCTATGTGCTGGCCTCCACCAGCGTCATGCCGCTCTACGGCAAATTGAGCGATCAATACGGTCGCAAGCCGATGCTTTATGTCGCCATCCTCACCTTCCTGGTGGGGTCGGTGTTGAGCGGTGCGGCGCAGAGCCTCATGCAGCTGATCGTCTTCCGGGCCATCCAGGGCCTCGGCGCAGGCGGGCTCCTGCCGCTCAGCCAGATCATCATCGGCGATCTCGTGCCGCCGGCCGAACGTGGTCGCAAGCAGGGCTCGATCGCCGCCGTCTTCGCGGTCTGCAGTGTGGTCGGACCGGTGCTGGGCGGCGTGATCACCGATCTCCTCTCCTGGCATTGGATCTTTTATGTCAACCTCCCGGTCGGCGCCGTTGCACTCCTCGTTATTGCCAAAGCCTTGCGCCGGCGGTATCGCAGCCAGGCGCAGCAGATTGACTATCTCGGCTCCGTGCTGCTGACCGCATCCACGACCGCCTTTCTGCTCGTCCTGGCACTTGGCGGTTCGGAATGGCCTTGGGCATCGCTGCAGGTCGCCGGCTTTTCGGCAGCCGGCGCGCTGCTGGGCGTTCTGTTCGTCCGGCATGTGCGACGGGTGCCGGAACCTGTGCTGCCGCTTGATCTTTTCCGCAACCGCGTCTTCATCGTCGCCTGCGCCGTCATGGGCTTGACCTTCATGGGCATGCTCGGCGCCAGCGTGTTCTTCCCGCTGTTCTTTCAGATCGTCATGGGTGTCAGCCCGGCTCATTCGGGCTTTCTCACCGGGCCGCTGATGGCCGGCATCGTCATTGCCTCGATCGCCAATGGCCGGGCCTTATTGCGCTCGGGGCGCTATAAGCCTGCCCAGGTCGGCGGTCTCTCGCTGGCCGTCGCGGCCTTTGGCGTCTTGGCCTGGGCGATCGCGGCGGCACAGGGCTTCGCCGTCATCGAACCCGCGGTTTTCCTGCTTGGCCTCGGCCTCGGCCTCGTCATGCCGAACATGACCATCGCCGTGCAGAACGCGCTGTCGGTGGCCCATCGCGGCGTGGGCACGGCGACGCTGGCCTTCTTCCGGTCGCTCGGCGGTCTTGTGGGTGTGACCGGCGCCGGCGCCATCCTGTCCCAGCAATTGCACCAGGCCGCCGGCCTGGCTTCGGCGGCTGGTATCGAGCCATCCTCCCTGGCCGATATCGGTATCCAGCAGATCACCGCCTTGTCTCCTGCGGCGCAAGCCGCTGCCGTCGCCATCTATCGACACGCGATCGCGATGACATTCGCCACGGGCGCCTGCATCGTGGCCGTCGCGCTCGTCCTGCTGCTGTTCCTGCCCGAATTGCCGCTGCTCGGACATCAAGAACCTGCCGATAAGCACCCCGATGCCAGCATTTGAAACGCGCGGGACTCACGTATCGGCGAAGAGAAAGGTCCCCAGCAGCAGCCAGCGCCGCGCCTTGCTTTCCTGGCCCGGCAGGGCCGTCAGCGGCGTCGTATAATGCCAGAAGGGCAGGCGATAGATGGTGATACCGCCAAGGCTGTGCACCGGCACGATCTCGGAGAAATGGCCGCCTTTGGCATAGACCAGATATTGATGCTGCACGGCGCGATTGGCCAATGACAGATGAATATCGAGATAGCCTTTGGCGGCACGCTTGTTCTCGGGGTGATGATCGTTATGGGGGCCGGCATAATCGCCGGGCCCGTAGCACAACACCTGCTGGCCGCCTTTCGGATCGAGCTTGCGCCCGCAAACGGCTTCGGCAAAGGCGATGAAACTCTCACTGGTCAAAAGATCGATCAAGCCGATCTCGCGGGCGGCCGCCATCGCCTTGCCGCGCCGGTTTTCCAGATAGGCGGTCATGACCCGCGCCGATTTCGGCAGCCATTCCTCGTAATCGTGCTGCATCTCCCAGATGGTTTCCGGCGGGATCGGTTCCACCATGCGGGTGAGAAGCGGCAGCATCCGGTCTTCCAGAACCTTGCGCAAGGCATCGGCGCGACGCGTGGCGATCATGCCGTCGAGGGCGATGAAACGCCGGCGCGGATCGGCCAGGGCCTGGCAGATATCCGGATCGCGCCCGGCCAGGACGCGGCGGCCGGCGGCGGTCAACAGGTCTTCGAAATCACGCGGGATCGGCGTCATGATGGCTGTCCGGAAGAAAGTGTCGGTCGTCTATAGCCGGTTTGGATCAGGCGCGCCAATCATCGCCGCCGGTCGTCGCGGCCAACGTTGCGCTGTTGACGACGCTGCGCCGTTGACGTCGTGCGGGAAAATAGGTGTGGTGATCGCGGGCGGATATGAAAGGAACATCATGCGGCACGTTGTCGGCTATGGCTGGCTCCTCTGCCTGATCGGATTCTGGCTGCTGCCGGCGCCGGTTGCCCAGGGTGGTGGAACACCGGGCGATTTCGATCTCTATGTGCTCAGCCTCTCCTGGTCGCCGGAATATTGTGCCGCGGCGCGTAGCAATCAGACACCCAGCAACCAGACACCCAGTAACCAGACACAATGCGCCGCCGACCGGCATCTCGGCCTCGTCGTGCACGGGCTCTGGCCGCAATATGAGGCCGCCCGCAACGGCGAGGATTGGCCCGCCGCCTGCCGGACCAGCCGGCTCGCCCGGTTACCGCGCGGTGTCACCGATGTTTTTCCCACGGAAGGTCTGTTTCGCCACGAATGGCGTGAACATGGCACCTGTTCCGGCCTCTCTCCGGCGGACTATCTCGCTTTGACCGGCCGGTTACGGGACCGGGTCCAGATTCCCGATCAGCTCCGGGCGGTGAACCGCGACCGCAATATGTCCGCCACCGCTTTGCGGCAGTCGATCGTCGGGGCCAATCCCGGCCTGCCTGCCGATGGCGTCGTTCTCGATTGCAAGGCCAACCGTCTCTCGGAAATCCGCGTCTGTTTCGGCAGGACTCCTGATGGGAGGTTTCAGTCCTGCCCGGCCGGGATGGCGGCGGATCAGGCGCGGGACTGCCCCGAACACGTTCGTATTCGCGCCATGCCCTGAAGGCTGGGCAAATTGTAAGCTAGATTGAGTTTTGGGTCCGCAATCCTGTAACGTGCCGCGGCAATGAGTCGTTTGAGCGAAAAGATGCCCGGCCAATCCAACCCTAAAAGCAGCGAAAACTTGATTCTCGAAAGCGACCGCCTGATCTTGCGGCCGCTGCAAGCGACCGATGCCGATGCGATTACCCGGCATGTCAATGATTGGGAAGTGGTGCGCTATACCGCGATGATCCCTTTTCCCTACCACCGGCAGATGGCGGTGGATTTCATCGCCTCGCAAGCATCCCTGCCGCCCTTGACCGGCTCATTCAATTTAGCCATTACGCGGAAATCCGACGGTCAGTTCATGGGCTGCATCGGCCTCATTCGTGCGGCTGAAGCCAGCGACGCGGAACTTGGCTATTGGCTGGGCCGCGATTTCTGGGGCCAAGGCTATGCCACCGAGGCCGTGCGCCTGATTGCCGATTTTGCCTTCAATCGCCTCGGTCTTGCACAAGTGAGCGCCAGCGCCGTTCCCACCAACGCGGCCTCGCATCAGGTGCTTGAAAAGAATGGCCTTGTGGTCGTGGGTGTCGATGAGATTCCGGCACCGGCGCGCGGTCATCCCTTGCAGGTCATTTTGCGGCGGGTCGACCGCACGGACTGGCCGCCGAGAACCGCTTTGAAGATACTGACGGTGGTGGCTGTCGCCCTGATCGATGCCGATGGCCGCGTGCTGTTGGCGCAGCGGCCCGCCGGCAAATCCCTGGCCGGCCTATGGGAGTTCCCGGGTGGCAAAATCGATCCCGGTGAGGCACCGGAAGTGGCCTTGATTCGTGAGTTGCATGAGGAACTGGGCATCGATGTGAAGCAAAGCTGCCTGGCGCCGCTCACCTTTGCCTCGCATAGCTACGCGAAATTCCATCTGCTGATGCCGCTTTATGTCTGCCGCCGCTGGCAGGGCATGGTCACGGCGCGGGAAGGCCAGAAACTCGCTTGGGTGCGGCCGCAGCAGCTCAAGGATTATCCGATGCCGCCGGCCGACGAACCGCTCATTCCTGTCTTGGTGGATCTGCTTTAAACCGCTTAGTGGCAACCGCGGCCGAAGACATCGGTCAGGCTGGTCTCGCCGCTGCCCGGTTTCAACGGCTTTTGCTGCGATTCATGGGGCGCCCAGCCGGTCAGGAACAGGATCTGGAAGGTCGCCGTGAGGCGGCCATCGGCATCCGCGTAATCCTGGGCGTAGAGTGCCGCTGCATGCGCGATGACGGCACGCCGGGTCGGATGTTTCAGGCGATCGACGACCAGGTTGGTCTCGGCCATGCCGCGCAGATCCGCGAGCAGCTTCAGCGGATCGGCATAGGTCACGGTGATCGTCTCGCTGTCGACCACCGGCAGGGCAAAACCGGCACGCTGCATCAGGGCGGCCGCGTCGGCAACTTCGGCGAAAGGCGAGACACGCGGGCTGACGCCGCCGGTTTCCGCCAGTTCCGCCCGCATCAGGCAATCGCGCAGCTCGTACAACGTATTGCCGCCGAACATGGCGCCGAGAAACAGGCCGTCGGGCTTCAGCGCGCGGTGGAGCTGCAGCAAGGCGCCCGGTAAGTCGTTCACCCAATGCAGATTGAGATTGCTGACGATGAGGTCGAGCACACCTTGCTGCACGGGCAGCCATTCCTCATCGGCGACGAAGACCGGTCCGAAGGCCCTGGCTTGCGCCGCCATGGCGGGCGACAGATCCGCCTGCAGCCAAGTCTCGACACCGCCGCGGCCCTGCCGCAGACGACCCAGCACGCCGTTGCGGCTGCCGAGGTCGAGGGCCAGGGGAAAATGTCGCGTCACGTCGTCCAGGCGGTCGAGCAGCCGGTCGCCGATTTCAGCGATCAGGAAGTCATGATCGGCGAAACCCGCAGCCTTGCGGTCGCGGCGCTGGCGCAGGACTTGGCGGTCGAAGATCCGGGCTTTGGCCGGCACCGTCTGCTGCAGATCGAATTTGGGATTTCCGGACATGGCGGCAGTATGCAAAGCCGCGACACGAACGCAACCTTCCTGAAGAGGCCGCAGCCGCCGCGCGTCACCTTTGTGGTTTTATCGTGAACATGCATTGACAATTATCGCGAGTATCGGATCATGGCGCACCATGTCACGCGTCATCGAGTCCACTTCATCTCTCTGGTCACAAATCGGATGGCTGTCGCGCCAGACGGCCGGCCGTCTGGTGGATGCCGTCCTGCCGCCGCGATGCCTGAAATGCGGCACCCTGGTCGATGCCTTGGGCAGCTTGTGTCCCGATTGCTGGCCGCTGCTTCGCTTTCTGGCGCCGCCTTGCTGCGCGCGCTGCGGCTTTCCATTTGAGCATGATCTGGGCGAGGGCGCCGTTTGCGCCGCCTGCGCGGCACAACCGCCGCGCTTCGAGAGGGCGCGGGCTGTCCTGGCCTATGACGATGGCAGCCGCGATCTCATTCTCGCTTTCAAACATGCCGATCGAACCGACCTGGCGCCCCCCTTCGCCCGCTGGATGGCACGTAGCGGGGCCGATCTCCTTGCCGAGGCCGATCTGATCACTGCGGTCCCGCTGCATTGGCGCCGGCTGCTGTTCCGCCGCTACAACCAGGCGGCGTTGCTGGCTGTCATTTTGGGGCGCTCTGCCCATATCCCCGTCCAGCCCGATCTGCTGCTGCGGCGCCGGGCGACGGCCAAACAGGGGCATTTGAGCCGGAGCGCCCGGCGGCGCAATGTGCAGGGCGCCTTCGCCATCGCCGCCAGCCGCCGCCCGTCAATCGAGGGGAAAAGAATCCTGTTGATCGATGACGTGATCACGACCGGCGCCACCGTCGAGGGATGCAGCCGGGCGCTTCTCGCCGCCGGCGCTGCGGCCGTCGATGTGCTGGCCCTGGCGCAGGTCATCCGCCCCCGCATCCTGGCGCCGGCCTAGATCCGATTCAGGACAGATAAGGCAAACAAGCCTGCCTTGCGGCGGTTGCAAGCAGGATTCCCTTGCCAAGAATATGTTAATTGCCAAATGTTATGACGTGGTCGTTATTGACCAGCATCATGGAGTCGCTGACACCATCATGGCCAAGATTGAAATCTACACGACGATGATCTGCCCCTATTGCTCGCGCGCCAAAAAGCTCTTGGACGCCAAAGGGGCGCAGTATTCCGAAATCGACGTGATGGCGGATGGCAAGTTGCGGGCGGAAATGCGCGCGCGGGCCGGCGGGCGTACCTCGGTACCGCAGATTTTCATTAACGGCGAGCATATTGGCGGCTGCGACGATCTTTATGCGCTCGACCGTCAAGGTGGGTTGGCTCCCAAGCTCGCGCAAGCCGGCTGAGAACCCAGGCAATGGTGGCGAGCCCGACCGTCTTTAAAGCCGCCTGCGTCCAGATGACGTCGGGGCGTGATGTGCTCCCTAATCTCGAGATTGCGGCGGGTTTGATCCGGCAAGCTGCCAAGGCCGGCGCCAAGCTGGTGATGACGCCGGAAAATACCTCGATCATTGAGCCCAATAAGCCGCTGGCCGTGCAGAAAGCCGTTGCCGAGGCCGATCATCCCGGATTGCCAGTCTTTGCCGATCTGGCGCGGGAGCTGGGCATCTGGCTGCTGATCGGTTCGATGCCGGTTAAACTGGCAGGCGGCAAGCTTGCCAATCGCAGCTTCCTGTTCGGGCCGGATGGCCGGGTCCAGGCGCGCTATGACAAGATCCATATGTTCGATGTCGACCTGCCCAACGGCGAGACCTACCGGGAATCGGCCACCATGGAGGCCGGCCATACGGCGGTGATCGCCGAGACACCCTGGGGTGGGCTCGGTCTGACCATTTGCTATGATTTGCGTTTTGCTTACCTGCACCGCGCATTGGCGCAGGCCGGGGCGGCTTTTCTCACCGTGCCGGCCGCGTTTACCGTGCCGACCGGCGAGGCGCATTGGCATGTCCTGCTGCGGGCGAGGGCGATTGAAACAGGCTGCTTCGTCTTTGCGCCGGCGCAATGCGGGACCCATGCTGAAGGCCGCCGGACCTATGGCCATTCCCTGATCGTGGCGCCTTGGGGCGAAGTCCTGGCTGATGCCGGCAGCGAACCCGGCATCATCGTGGCCGAGATCGACCCGGCAAGGACCCAGGCGGCCCGAAGCATGGTGCCGGCTTTGCGCCACGACAAATCCTTCACACCGCCTGCCCAACGGGCGGTCGCCGGCTGATGTTGTCAGCCTAACCATATGAAATATCTGATATCTCGCCTCAGAGAGCAGCCTTTATCGGTGCAGCAACCGGCATCGCCCGTGGTGAGCGTCGCTTCCCGGCCACAGGAAGCATGACATAACTGCAACGCGACACTTGCAGTTAAGGCCGATATTGCACATCTGTTAACGAAAAGGGACAACAATGTGTTTGGCCGTTCGCGGAAACGGCCGAATGGGTTTGGAAAGCGCGATCTGCAATGATTCTCTACCAGTTGAAGTGCAAGAAAGACCACGAATTCGAAGCCTGGTTCAAGGATGGCCAGACCTGCGACCGCCAGCTGGCGCGCAAGAGCGTCGAATGCCCGGTCTGCGGCAACAAATCGGTGGCGAAGGCTCTGATGGCGCCGCGTATCGGCAGCCAGGAGAAGAAGGCCCAGGACGAAAAGCGGCAAGTGGCGGTGGCGGCTGCGGCCTTGCGCGAGCAGTTACAGGATATCCGCGCCAAGATCGAAGAGAATTGTGATTATGTCGGCGATCGATTTGCCGATGAGGCCCGCAAAATACATTACGGCGAAACCGATGCCCGCGGCATTTATGGCGAGGCCAGCAACGATCAGTTCAAGGAGCTGACCGATGAGGGGATCGAGGTCGCCCGTGTTCCCTGGTTGCCCCGGTCGGACGCCTGACATCCTTATCGGTTCGGTCCCGGTTCTCTAATTCCGCCGTCTCTCTAAGCCTGCCGTCTCAGCGGGCAGCACATAGCATATAATTCACGTCGGTATTCCGGCTCCGGACCCAGCGATCGCTGACGGGGTGATAGCTGACCCCCGACAGGTCGTGAATGCCGAGCCCCGCTTCACGCAAGGGTCGGGCAATTTCCGACGGACGCAGGAATTTTCGCCAGTCATGGGTGCCGCGCGGAAGCCAGCGCAAAATATACTCGGCGCCGACGATGGCCAAAGCATAGGATTTCAACGTCCGGTTCATCGTCGCCACGAACATCAGGCCATCAGGTTTCAGCAATTGTGCCGCCGTTGCGATGAAGACGGCCGGATCGCTGACATGCTCGATGACTTCCATCGCCGTCACGATATCGAACCGGGCGCTGCCGCTGACAAGGTCCTCGGCGGCGCAGGGCAGGTAGGTGATCTTCAAGGCGCTTTTGGTGGCATGGGCGCGGGCAATGGCGATATTGCGTTCCGAGGCATCGATACCCGTCACCACGGCTCCCAGCCGCGCCAGCGGCTCCGTCAGCAGGCCGCCGCCACAGCCGATATCGAGGATGCTGAATCCGGTCAGCGGCTGATGTTCGGCAAGACCCGACTCCTGCCGCCCGGCAAAATGCCGCCGTGCCATCTCCCGAATATAAGCAATGCGGATGGGATTGATCCGATGCAAAGGCCGGAAACTGCCCGCCGGATCCCACCAGGCCTCGGCCATGGCGGTGAATTTGGCGACTTCCTCGCGATCGACCGTCGTTCCACCGGCCCGCAGCTGATCTGTTTCAGGCAACGCCACATCCGCAGGTTTTGGTCTGCGGGAATCCGATGGAATTTGCGGGACTGGGCCGGTGCTCATAACTTGCTGTACACACGAACAAAAGCGGGAAAATCTGGGCGCCATGCTTGCTTCGCTTGGCGCAAATGAGTATGGATACGCGCCGCCGGTAACTCAATCTCTTTGTCGTTGCCGCGACACGCTTGGTTAAGGACTGCTGCTCGCCATGAATGCGTCTCAAATGACTGAATCTCCCCAGCCCAATTCCGGTAAGAGAACCCGTCTGGTGATGAAATTCGGCGGTACCTCGGTCGGGACGATCGAGCGCATCAAGGCTGTGGCGCAGCGCGTAAAACGAGAAATTGATGCCGGCCACGAGGTTGCGGTGGTTGTATCGGCAATGTCCGGCCAAACCAATCAGCTGGTCGCCTGGTGCAGTGAGCTATCGCCTCTGCATGATGCGCGTGAATACGATACGGTGGTGGCTGCCGGCGAGCAGGTCACCAGCGGTCTGACGGCGATCGCCTTGCAGGAGATCGGCGTCAATGCGCGCTCCTGGCTCGGTTGGCAGATCCCGGTCTTGACCGACGACGCCCATGGCAAGGCCCGCATCACCCAGATCCAGACCGAGGATCTGGAGAGCCGGCTGGCGCAAGGCCAGGTCGCGGTCGTGGCCGGTTTCCAGGGACTGGGTTCGGATAACCGCGTAACGACCCTCGGCCGGGGCGGCTCGGATACCTCCGCCGTGGCGCTGGCGGCGGCATTGCAGGCGGATCGCTGCGATATCTTCACGGATGTGGACGGTGTCTATACGACCGATCCCCGAATCGTGGCCAAAGCCCGCAAGCTTGATAAGATCACCTATGAGGAAATGCTGGAAATGGCGTCCCTGGGCGCCAAGGTGCTGCAGATCCGCTCGGTGGAAATGGCGATGAAGCATCGCGTCCGGTTGCAGGTCCTTTCGAGTTTCGAGGACAAACCCGGCACGATGGTGGTGGATGAGGAAGAGATCATGGAAAAGGAGCTGGTGAGCGGCATCGCCTATAGCCGGGACGAGGCCAAGATTACCCTGCTGCGGGTAGCGGATCGGCCGGGCGTGGCCGCCGCGATCTTCGGGCCGCTGGCGGATGCCAACATCAATGTCGACATGATCGTGCAGAACATCTCGGAAGGCGGCGATGCCACCGATATGACCTTCACCGTCTCGAAGGGCGATTTCGAACGCGCCAAGCAGGTCATCGAGGCGAATAAGGGCGAACTGCAATATGCCGGGTTGCTCGCCGATTCCAATGTCGTCAAAGTCTCGGTCATTGGCGTTGGCATGCGCAGTCATGCCGGCATCGCCCAGCGCATGTTCAAGGCGCTGGCGGAGAAAGGCATCAATATCCAGGTCATCTCGACCTCGGAAATCAAGATCAGTGTCCTGGTGGCGGAAGAATATACCGAACTGGCCGTGCGCAGCCTGCACACGGCCTATGGCTTGGATGCTGCCTGAGTGCTTCAATAGTGTTGCCGGCGCGACGGCAGCGACGCCCAGCGGGTGAGGGACGACCGTAAGTTTATGGATCTCAACCAGGACCTGCCAGATGCCGAGCAACCCCGAACAGCCGAGCAGCGACTCGCGCTGAAGGAGCTCGAGCGGCTTTGGCAGCGCGGCACGGCCTTCCTCGGCTGCCGCTATGCCATCCTGGGCGGCGCCATGACCTGGGTATCGGAACGGCATCTCGTGGCCGCGATTTCCAATGCGGGCGGCTTCGGCGTCATTGCTTCGGGATCGATGACGCCGGAACTGCTGGCGGCCGAGATCGTGGCGACGCGCGAACTCACCAGTGCGCCCTTCGGGGTCAACCTGATCACCCTGCATCCGCGATTGATCGAACTGGTCGAGGTGTGCCTTGACCATAAGGTGGGGCATGTCGTGCTGGCCGGCGGATTGCCGCCCGCGGCGGCGATTACGCGGTTGAAAGCGGGCGGCGCCAAGGTCGTCTGTTTCGCACCGGCTGTGGTGATCGCCAAGAAGCTGGTGCGGGCCGGCGCGGATGCTCTTATTGTCGAAGGCATGGAAGCCGGTGGCCATATCGGTCCGGTTTCGACCAGCGTGCTGGCCCAGGAAATTCTGCCGACCATTCGCGACGTGCCGGTTTTCGTGGCCGGCGGGATCGGACGCGGTCAGGCGATGCTGGGTTATCTCGATATGGGCGCCGCCGGGGTCCAGCTTGGAACCCGTTTCGTTTGTGCCGCCGAATCGATTGCGCATCCCAAATTCAAACAGGCCTTCATCCGGGCTGCCGCCCGCGATGCGACGCCCTCGGTGCAGCTCGATCCGCGTTTTCCGGTGATCCCGGTGCGGGCATTGGTCAATGAAGGCACCAAACGTTTCATGGGCATGCAGCGCGAGGTGATCGATCGCTTCAATCGCGGCGAGCTTGATCAGAAGGCGGCGCAGTTGGAGATCGAACACTATTGGGCCGGCGCCTTGAGGCGGGCCGTGATCGAAGGGGATGTGGAGAACGGCTCGCTCATGGCGGGACAAAGCGTCGGCATGGTGACGCGCGAGCAGCCGACGCGCGATATCCTTCATGAATTGGTTGATGAAGCGCTGCAGGCGCTGATCGGCCGGCAGGCGGCGTCGCAGTCGCGATGAATCAGCCACTCGGGCAATCCGGCGCGCGCATGTTGCTGAAACGCCTGCGCAACGTCATGGCGCGCGGCGGCACGGCTCAGCAGCGCCTCAATCAAGTGGTGAAGCTGATTGCGGCCGACATGGTGGCCGAGGTCTGTTCGACCTATGTCATGCGGGCCGGCGAAGTTCTGGAACTCTTTGCGACCGAAGGCCTGAAGCAGGAAGCCGTGCATAAAACGCGCTTGCGCGTGGGTGAAGGTCTGGTGGGCGATATCGCCAGCCATGCAAGGCCGCTCGCTTTGGCCGATGCCCAGCATCATCCGCTTTTCGCCTATCGTCCCGAAACCGGTGAAGAGATCTATCAATCGCTGATGGGGGTGCCGATCTTGCGCGGCGGCCGCGTGCTCGGCGTCCTCGTCATCCAGAATAAGAGCCGCCGGCAATATGCCGACGAAGAGGTCGAAGCGCTGGAAACGGTCGCCATGGTGCTGGCCGAACTGGTTGCCAGCGGCGAACTGATCAGCCCGGAAGAATTGCGCCCTGGCGACGGCAATGCCCTGCTGCCGGTGCGTCTGGAAGGCGTGGTCCTCAGCCCCGGCCTTGCATTGGGAACGGCGGTATTGCATTCGCCCGAATTGCGGCTGCAGCAACTGGTGGCGGAAGATCCCGATCACGAGGTCGGCCGCCTGCACCGCGCCGTCGCCGAGATGCGCCAGGCGATCGATCAGATGCTGGCGGCCAGCGATCTGGCGGCCGGCGGCGAGCATCGCGATGTGCTGGAAACCTATCGCATGTTTGCCGAGGACAAGGGTTGGGTCAACCGCCAGGTCGAGGCCATCCTGACAGGCCTCACCGCGGAAGCAGCCGTGCAGAAGGTGCAGAATGACACGCGGGCCCGGATGCGCGATGTCAGCGATCCCTATCTGCGCGAACGGCTGAGCGATCTCGATGATCTCGCCAACAGGCTGCTCAAGCATCTGATCGGTGGCGAGGCGGCCGATGGCGTGCGCGCCTTGCCTGACGATGCCATCGTGATTGCCCGCAACATGGGGCCGGCGGAACTGCTGGATTACGATCGCACTAAGCTGCGCGGCCTGGTCCTGGAAGAGGGCGCCGCCGCGTCGCATGTGGCGATCGTCGCCCGGGCGCTCGATATTCCGGTGCTTGGCCGCTGCCTTGGGCTGCTGACCAAAGTCAGCGAGGGCGATGCCTTGGCCCTGGAAGGCGACCATGGCCAGCTCTTCGTTCGGCCGCCGGAGGACATCCAGCAGGTCTTTGCCGGCAGTCTGCGCCAGCGTGCCTTGCGCCAGGAAGCCTATGCGGCGCTGAAGGACCTGCCGGCCGTGACCCTGGACGGGGTCGAGGTCACCTTGAACATCAATGCCGGCCTGCTGATCGATGTGCCGCAGCTGGCCCTGACGGGTGCCGCCGGCATCGGCCTCTATCGCACGGAAATTCCCTTCATGGTAGCGCATGAATTTCCGGACACGGAACGCCAGGCGGAGATCTACCGCAAGGCCCTCGATATCGCCGGTGGCAAGCCCGTGGTGTTCCGCACCCTCGATATCGGCAGCGACAAGGTGCTGCCTTATTGGCAGCGGGCCGAAGAGGAGAATCCGGCCATGGGCTGGCGCGCCATCCGTATCGCGCTCGACCGGCCGGCAATTCTGCGCCAGCAATTGCGGGCGCTGCTCTTGGCCGCCAATGGCCGCGATCTGCGGATCATGTTCCCGATGGTGACCGAGGTCGCGGAATTCGATGCCTGCCGCAGCCTGCTCGACCTGGAGTTGCAGCGCGGCCGCCAGCGCGGCCTGCCTTTGCCGGAAGTGCTGCAAGTCGGTGCCATGGTCGAAGTGCCGGCCCTGCTTTGGGAGTTGGATGAGTTGCTGAGCCGCGCCGATTTCGTCTCGGTCGGCAGTAACGATCTGAAGCAGTTCGTCTATGCTGCCGATCGTGCCACGCCCAGCGTCAATGACCGATACGACCTGCTGTCGCCGGCCATGCTGCGCCTGCTGGGACAGATAGCAGCCGCTTCCGGCCGATTCGCTACGGGATTGAGTCTGTGCGGCGAGATGGCGGGGGATCCGATTGGCGCCATGGCTTTGCTCTGCCTCGGCTATCGCAATCTCTCCATGACGCCGACGGCAATCGGTCCGTTGCGGGTGATGATCCGTAGCCTGCATTTGGGTCAATTGCAGGATTACTGGTCACGTCTTTCCGGTCTGCCGGGCAGCGCGGTGCGGAGCGCCTTGACGGCCTTCGCGCAGGACCATTCAATTCCCGTTTGATCGGAGATCCGGTTTAACGGGGATTCGGCACCTTGGCATGCCGGGACCCGGCCTCGGAACTGGCTGATCCGTCAGAGCTTGGCCGATATGCATTGCCACCTCTTGCCGGCCCCGATATAACCAGCGACCGACCGATAATCGATTGTGCTGGTCCTGAGTCGAAGCAGTCTCCGGGTGTTTCCGCCCGGCCGGTTGCAGGTGATCTGCTGGTCGATGGCGGCAGGGACGTGTCTCCGCATTAACGCAAGACCCGGCATGGCCGGTGGGCAGCATGGTTCAAAACGCAGGTTTGGGTGTCGGTGCTTTGCTGCGTCAGCGGCGTGAGGAATTGGGCCTGGACGCTGATAGCGTATCCCGGCAATTGCGGATCCGCGCAACTTATATCAAATCCATCGAAGACGGCCGATTGCAGGATTTGCCTGGCACTGCTTATGCCGTGGGCTTCGTTCGGACCTATGCCGACTTTCTCGGCTTCGACGGCAATAGCGTGGTTGCCAGTTATCGGGACGAACTGGCCCAGCGCGGTCCCAACGATCCCGTCACCTGGCGGATGGAAGAGCGGGAAAGCCACTTTCCCGGCGGCAAGCTGCTTGTTGCCTGTGTCGTGCTGGCAGGCGCCGCCTATGGCGCCTGGTACTATCTTTCCAACACCCAGTCGGGCGTCGGCCTGATTGAATCGGTCCCCGAATATTTGAAAAAGGGCACTGGCGCGACCAGCGATAGCGGGAAGCCGGGCGACAGCGCCAAGACGACGGCCGAGACCGGCAAGCCCGTCGAGGCGCCATCCCCACCGGAATCCGCCCCGCCGGAACAATCGAGCGAAGGAGCGCCCGGATCGGCTCCGCCGGAATCGAGTGGGACCGCTACGACGCCAACGACGCCGCCGGCGGGCACCTCCGCCAGCCCCGAAAACCAGGCAGCCACGCCGGCCGAGACTGCGCCTGCGGAAGGTCAGGGAGGGCAGCCCTCCGCCCCCGGTCAGCAGCCGTCGCAATCCGGCACTCCTGCTGATCAGGCTGAGGTCACGGGTGCGGCGCCGTCGCCAGCGATATCCGGCCAAGCTACAACTGCGACGCCGGGCGTTCGACCGAATGCCGCCCCGCAGACGGATGGTAGTGAAGCGGCACCCGGCGTTGCTGCGGCCGCGGCCACCACGACAACCCGAATCGTCATTCGCGCCAAACTGGAGAGCTGGGTCCAGGTCCTGGATAAGGATAGCAAGCCCATCCTCTCGCGTGTGCTGCGGGCTGGTGAGACCTATGCAGTGCCGGACCAACCCGGCCTGGTCATGAATACGGGCAATGCCGGCGGCATTGAGATGGTTTTGGACGGAAAGCCGCTACAGAGCCTGGGTTCGGTCGGTCTGGTGCGCCGTAACATCGTGCTGGACCCGGAAAAGCTGGCAAGCGGAGCGGCCTTCCTGAAAACCCCCAGCCCGGCGCCGGCGCCGAGCAATACGGGCACCAATTCGGGGGATTGATCCCGCGGCGAATCCGCCAAAGAGAGAGTTTGCCATATTTTACAATTAGTTGACTTGCAGGCTTGAGGCTTGATCTTTTGTCGCCTGCAGCGCATCTTTGACCCGAATATCCGGTCGTCGCCGGACCGCGCGCCCTGTCGGACGCCGAGCGGAGGTGACGATTGCGTCAAACGCCACGGAAAGACCCCGAGGAAAGATCCGAAATGAGCATTCGCGCCTATCGAGACATTATGCGTCGCAAGAGCCGGCAGATCCGCGTTGGATCGATATTGGTGGGGGGCGATGCGCCAATCTCGGTCCAGACCATGACGAACACCTTGACGCCGGACGTCAAGGCGACGGTGGAGCAGATTCACGCCGCCGAGGCCGCCGGTGTCGATATCGTCCGCGTCTCCTGCCCCGACGAAGACTCGACCAAGGCGCTGAAAGAGATCGTGCGTCAGGTCAATGTGCCGATCGTTGCGGATATCCATTTCCATTACAAGCGCGGCATCGAAGCAGCGGAAGCTGGCGCCGCCTGCCTGCGGATCAATCCCGGCAATATCGGCAATTCAGATCGGGTCCGCGAGGTCGTCAAGGCGGCCAAGGATCACGGCTGCTCCATGCGCATCGGCGTCAATGCCGGCAGTCTGGAGCGGGAATTGCTGGAACGCTATGGCGAACCCTGCCCGGAAGCGCTGGTGGAATCCGCGTTGACCCATGCCAAGATCCTCGAGGATCACGATTTCCGCGAATTCAAGATCAGCGTGAAGGCCTCGGACGTCTTCCTTGCGGTTGCCGCCTATCAGGGTTTGGCCGAGGCCTGCGATTATCCGCTGCATATCGGCATCACCGAAGCCGGCGGTCTGCGCAGCGGCACGGTCAAGTCGTCGATCGGCCTGGGCATGCTGTTATGGTCGGGCATCGGCGACACGGTTCGTGTCTCGCTCTCGGCCGAACCGGCCGAAGAGGTCAAGGTCGGCTTCGAGATGCTGAAATCGCTGAACCTGCGGCATCGCGGCGTCAATCTGATTTCCTGCCCGTCTTGTGCCCGGCAGAATTTCGATGTCATCAGGACGGTCGAAGCGCTGGAAAAGCGCGTCGCTCATATCACCACGCCGATGACGGTCAGCGTGATCGGCTGCGTGGTCAACGGCCCCGGTGAGGCGCGTGAGACCATGATCGGCCTGACCGGCGGCGGCAACAACACGCATATGGTCTATATGGATGGCGAGCAGCATCATCGCATCAAGGACGAGGATATCGTCGATCACTTGGCGCAGATGATCGAAAAGCGTGCAGCTGAACTCGATGCAGCCGACGCGGCGGCCAAAGCCGAAGCGGAGAAGGCCAAGGCAACGGCGACCGCGGCCGAATAGACATTTAAGTCACCAGAGGTATCCAGTGTCAGATTTGCAGCCGGTTCGCGGCACGCACGATCTATTGCCCGATGAGATGCGCCGCCACCGCCAAGTCAGCGAAACGGCGCGGCTGACGGCTGAATGTTACGGCTTTCTGGAAGTCGCGACGCCGATCTTCGAATTTGCCGATGTCTTCAAACGCACCCTGGGCGATACCTCGGATATCGTCACCAAGGAGATGTACACCTTTACCGATCGCGGTGGCGAAACCATCACCTTGCGGCCGGAAGGAACGGCGGGCGTTGCGCGGGCTTTTATTTCGGGCGGTCTCTCCCAGCACTTGCCGCTAAAATTCTTCTATGCCGGTCCGATGTTCCGCTATGAACGGCCGCAGAAAGGGCGCCTGCGGCAGTTCCATCAGACGGGGATCGAGCTGCTGGGCGTCAAGGAACCGCAAGCTGATATCGAGGTCATTGCGACCGGCGTCGATTTTCTGCGCCGCCTCGGCGCCTGGGACCGTTGTGTCCTGGAGTTGAATACCTTGGGTGATACCGGCAGCAGGCAGGCCTATCGGCGGGTGCTGGTCGATTATTTTTCCGGCCATCGTGATCGCCTGAGCAAGGACAGCCAGGAGCGGCTCGAACGCAATCCCTTGCGTATCCTCGATTCCAAGGATGAGGGCGATCAACATCTGGTTGCCGATGCGCCTCTCTATAGCGACTATCTGAATGACGCGAGCCGGGATTTCTTCGCTGCCGTCCAGGATGGACTCAAGGCGATCGGCATCGATTTCAAGCTCAATCCCCGCCTGGTGCGTGGCCTCGATTACTACTGCCATACCTGCTTCGAAATCACCTGCGATGAATTGGGTGCCCAGAAGACGGTGCTGGCCGGTGGCCGCTATGATGGCCTGATCGGCCAGATGGGCGGTCCGGAAACGCCGGGCGTGGGCTGGGCCAGCGGCATCGAACGCTGCGGCCTGTTGTTGCGCGATGTGCCGCCGGCCCGTCGGCCGATCGCGGTGGTGCCGGCCGGCGATGCCGCGCAACGCCCCGCTTTGGAGCTGACGGACAAGCTTCGCCGCCTTGGTTTTGCGGTCGATCTCGGTTATGGCGGCAATATGGGTAAACGCTTGAAACGGGCGAACAAGCTGCAGGCACGGGTGGCCGTCATCCTGGGCGACAATGAATTGCAGAAGGGCGTCGCGGCCCTCCGTGATCTCGATAGTGGTGAGCAGCGCGACGTCGCGCTCGACGTCTTGCCCAATACATTGGAAATCTACCGCTGAGCGCCACGAAACATTTGCGTGACACGCAAGCTGGCCGATATGGGGCAGGCCGACATGGGGTAGGCGAGCGGACATTTCTGATCGTTGGCGTCAATCATAAGACGGCGCCCGACCTGCTGCGTGAGCGCCTGCAGGGAGACGAGACCGACGTCTTTCGTCTTCTGCTGCGCTGTCGCGACAGCGGCCTCGATCAGGCGATGGCCGTGGTGACCTGCGACCGCTGCGAAATCTGGTGTGCCGTTGCGGAGACGGAAATCGGCGCGACGGCACAGCGTATCGCCGTCCTGCTGGCGGAAGCGGCAGACCTGACGCAGGCCGATCTCGCCCCCCGCCTGCACCAACTGCAATCATCGGATGCCCTGCGTTATGCCTTCGCCGTTGCGGCCTCGCTGGAGAGCGAGGTCATCGGCGAGCCGCAGGTCCTCGGTCAGGTCAAGGCGGCGCATCTGCTGGCGAGCAAAGCCGGCCTCACCGGGCCGGACATCGACCGGGTGATGGAGGCCGCCGTGCAGGCGGCCAAGCGCATCCGCAACGAAACCGCCATCGCGACGCAATCGGTATCGATGGCCGCTTGTGTGGTGGGCGTTGCCCGGCAGATGCACGGCGATCTGGATGCCGTCAATGGTCTGCTGATCGGCGACGGTGATATGGGCGAGTTGATCGTCGAGCATTTGCGGGCGGCCGGACTTGAGCGCTGGACCATTCTCCATGGCAACGAACGGCGCGCTCGCGCCTGGGCGGAACGGCAACGTGCGCATTGGCGCCCGATGGCGGAGATCAACCAGGCCTTGGCTGGAGGCGACCTGGTGATTACAGCGCTCGATGCGGCGCGGGTGACGATCGAACCGGCGATGATCAAGGCGGCGCTCAAGGCCCGTCGCCGCCGTCCCATGCTGCTGATCGATGCCGCCGTCCCCAGCGATATCGATCCGGCCGTCAATGAGATCTATGACGCCTTCCTATACGGGCTCGATGATCTGGAACGCCTGGCGATGGCCGGAATGCAACAGCGGCAGGATGCCGCGACAGCCGCTTGGGCCATCATCGACGAATCGTTGACGAATTTTGAAAATCAGCGGCAGATGCTGCAGGCGGCGCCGTTGATTGCCGCCTTGCGCCGCTCCTTCGAAACGCACCGGGCGGAGATTCTGGCACAGGGAAATGCGCTGGATGCCGACGAGGCGACCCGGCGGCTGATCAACCGATTGCTGCACCAGCCGACAATCGCCTTGAAACAGCAGGCGGGGAATCCAGCGCTGGAGGCGCTGATCCGGCGGTTATTTGATTTGCGTGACAACGAGGAATGACGTGAGCTTGAACGACATGCTCAACCGGATCGCCAAGCGGCATGACGAGCTGGCGGCGATGATGGCCAGTCCAGGCCAGATTGAACCACAGGATTTCGCGAAGCAATCCAAGGAATATGCCGATCTGACGCCGGTTGTGGAGGCGATCCGCCGATTGCAGGATGCGCAACGTGAGCTGTCCGATCTTGATGCCATGGCCAAGGATGCGGCAGGCGACCCCGAGATGAAGGCGTTGGCGCAAGAGGAGCTGGGCGAGCTGCGTGAACGCGTGCCGGCTCTTGAGCAGCAGATCAAGCTCTTGTTGCTGCCGCGTGACGAAGCCGACGAGCGCAATGCCATTCTCGAGGTTCGCGCCGGGACGGGCGGCGAGGAGGCGGCCTTGTTTGCCGCCGTGCTGTTCCGCATGTATGCCCGCTATGCCGCCCTGCATGGCTGGCGCTTCGAGGCAATGGATGTCAATGAAACCGGGCTTGGCGGCTACAAAGAGGCCACCGCGTCGATTACCGGCCGCAACGTGTTTGCCCGGTTGAAATTCGAATCCGGCGTGCACCGCGTCCAGCGCGTCCCGGAAACCGAGGCGTCCGGCCGCATTCATACCTCGGCAGCGACGGTGGCCGTGCTGCCGGAAGCTGAAGAGGTCGATGTGCAGATCGATGAAAAGGATCTCCGGATCGATGTTTTCCGCTCCAGCGGTCCCGGCGGCCAATCGGTCAATACGACGGACAGCGCGGTGCGCATCACCCATCTGCCGACCGGAATCGTCGTGCAGCAGCAGGATGAAAAATCGCAGCATAAGAACAAGGCGAAGGCACTGAAGGTCCTGCGCGCCCGCATCTACGATCTCGAACGCAGCCGCAAGGATGCCGAGCGTGCCGCCAACCGCAAGACTCAGGTGGGCAGTGGTGATCGCTCCGAGCGCATCCGCACCTACAATTTTCCGCAGGGCCGTTGCACCGACCATCGCATCAATCTGACGGTCTACAAGCTCGACCGCATCATCGCGGGGGAAGCCTTGGACGAGATCATCGAGGCCCTGATCGCGCATGACCAGGCAGAGCGTTTGGCTGAGGTCGAGTGACTGTCTCGAAGCCGCCTCTCGATATCGCGAGCTTGCTTAAGCAGGCGGCGGAGCGGTTGACCGCCGCCGGCATCGAGGGCGCTCCGCGAGAGGCGCGGTTGCTGCTGGAACAAGTCACGGCAATTCCCATCGCCACGCAAATTGCCTTTGATGAAAGATTGCTGACATCATCGCAGGCCGAAGCCTTCGATCAGGTGGTTGCACGCCGGGCGATGCGCGAACCGCTGTCGCATATCTTGGGACGGCGTGAATTCTGGTCGCTGGATTTCAACGTTACCCGCGACACGCTCGACCCCAGGGCCGATAGCGAAACCCTCATTGAGGCCGTCCTGCGGCAGGTTGCCGCAGAGGGTGCCGATCCTCGTCGCGAAACTCTGTCCTTGATCGATTTCGGGACGGGGACAGGATGCCTTCTGCTCGCATTGCTGAGTGAGCTGCCGATGGCCAGGGGCCTCGGCATCGACCTCAACCCGGGCGCCGTGGCGACCGCCGCGGCCAATGCCGAGCGGCTGGGGCTTGCAGCTCGTGCTGCTTTTCGTCAGAGCGATTGGGATCGCGACGTGACTGGCATATTCGACGTTATTATTTCAAATCCGCCGTATATTCCCAGCGCCGAAATCGACGGATTGCAGCCGGAAGTGGCCCGCTATGAGCCTCGTCTTGCGCTGGATGGCGGGGCGGACGGGCTGGACGCCTATCGCGCGATCGCCAAAGCTGTGTCCAGGTTGAAGGCCCCGACGGGCTTTGTCGCTTTCGAGATCGGTCTCGGTCAAGCGGCTGACATTGACGGAATCATGACGGAAGCGGGCCTGGTGCAGATCGCCGCCGTCAGGGATCTGCAAGGTCACGAGCGCGTGTTGCTGTTTCGCTAAAGCCCGATGAATCAGTGCATTGTAGATGAGCTGCCGGCGCATGTTGCAGGACAAAAAAATTGTTGGAAAAGGATGCAGGAACGGTTTAGGGTCTGGTCCGGCAGTCGGGAATTGACGCGACGCGGCCCATACGGGTTTACGGGCAGCGCCACCCGACGATAGCCTCCGGACATACTTATCGGCGAAGCGCGATATCATCGCGACCTTGCCGCGACTCGGCCGCTCTCGTAGCGCCTGATGCCGTTATCGCCCGGATCTCTGCGATACCCGATCTTTCGGAACGACAAAGTGATGATGCGATGAAACAAGGCAACAACAACCGCCGTGGGCGTGGTCGCGGGCCGCGTAAGCCTCACGGTATGGGGCAACATGGCGCGGCGATGACCAAGACCAACCAGACCTATGATAGCAATGGTCCGGATATTCGAGTGCGCGGCAATGCTCATCAGGTTCTGGAAAAATATCTGCAGATGGCGCGTGATGCCGGGTCGGCCGGCGACCGGGTTGCGGCCGAGAATTATCTGCAGCATGCCGAGCATTATTATCGGATGATCTCCGCTCAAACCGAGGGGCAGCGCCCGCGTGTCGGCGGTCGTGATCTGTCGGTCGCCGACGTCAATGTGCAGAATGTCAGTCAGGGCCTGTCGGCGGCGTTATACGCGACGGCAGGCACGTCGGGCGCCTTGCCCGAAGGCGATGTATCGGATGAGGGCGATCCCGACCAACCGGACTCTCAGCCTCTGGCAAATGGCAACTATGTGCCGCAGGCGGACGGCAACGGTCGCTCCAACGGTTATAATGCCGGCCGCAACCGCGACAATGGCGGCCGCGGCAATGGCGGCCGTGACAACAACAATCGTGAAAACAGCCGCGACAACGGCAATCGCGATCATAGCGCCCGTGACAACGGCAATCGCGACAATGGCAATCGCGACAGCGGCAATCGTGACAACGGTCGCGAGAACAGTGGCCGCGAAAACAGTGCTCGCGAGAGCGGCAATCGCGACAATGGCGGTCGTGAGTATGCCAATCGTGACGGGGTTGCCCGCGAAGCCAATGTAAATGCCAATGTAAATGGTGGAGAAGTTGCGGTGCCGCAGCGGCGTCCTTCCCGGGCGCCGGCCGTCAATATCGACGAACAGCCGGACTATCCCGTTGAATTGCTGCCGGTAGCGCCGGTGGCGGTTGTATCGGAAGAGGCACAGCCGAGCCTTGCTTTGGTGCCGGCGGATGTTGTGCCGGTGGATGGTGCCCCGGCAGGTGATAGCGCGGATGGTGCAGGCAATGCTCCCCGTCGCGGGCGGGGCCGGCCTCGTGGCTCGACCAATCGACGCACGCCGCGCAGTACGGCTGCAGGCGGGGACACAAACGAGTCTGCGCCGACGGCGGTCGCCCCGACGGAACCGGGCGAATAACCCCGTCCCACCTACGGCCCAGCCAGGGTCGGGTTGTAACCGGAAGTGACCTTCCGAGACAGTTCCAGGGTCGTCGATCCAGCCGGGTCGACGACCTCTTGTTTTGCGGGAGCTTTTTACCCATATCCATTTTGGGGTCAACCGGCGGCTGTTCCGCCGGCATCCTCCAGTCGAAATTCCAACGTCGCGGATAATACCCGGACGGGCATCCATGGTGGCGGGCCTCGCGAAGGACGCTGCCGAGAGAGGGCGAAGAAATGGATTTAGAAAAGTTCACCGAAAGATCGCGTGGCTTCCTGCAGGCTGCGCAAACCGCTGCGTTGCGCGACGGGCATCAGCGCCTGACGCCGGAACATTTACTGAAGGTTCTGCTCGACGATAAGGAAGGCATGGCAGCCAATCTCCTGACGGCTGCCGGCGCCGATCCGCGGCGTGCCTTATCCGGTGTCGAGCGCGAGCTCGGCAAATTGCCGAAAGTCGAGGGCAGCGGTGCCGGCCAAGTCTATATGGCGCCGGAGCTGGCGCGTATCCTGGCGCAAGCCGAAGAGCTGGCCACCAAGGCCGGTGACGGCTATGTGACCGTCGAGCGCCTGTTGCTGGCCCTGGTGCTGGCAACCGAGACGCCCTCCGGCAAGGTCCTCAAGGAAGCCGGTGCCACCGCTCAGGGGTTGAATGCCGCAATCAACGATCTGCGGAAGGGCCGGACGGCGCAAAGTGCTTCGGCCGAAGATGGCTATGATGCTTTGAAAAAGTATGCCCGTGACCTCACGGCGCAAGCGCGGGAAGGCAAGCTCGATCCGGTGATTGGCCGCGATGAGGAGATTCGCCGCACCATTCAGGTTTTATCGCGGCGGACCAAAAACAATCCCGTGCTGATTGGCGAGCCCGGCGTCGGCAAGACCGCCATCGTCGAAGGTTTGGCGCTGCGTATTACGAATGGTGACGTGCCGGAGAGCCTCAAGAATAAAAAGCTGATGTCGCTCGATCTCGGTGCGTTGGTGGCCGGCGCCAAATTCCGTGGCGAATTCGAGGAACGCCTGAAGGCGGTGCTGCAGGAAATCTCCGCGGCGGCGGGCGAAGTGATTCTCTTTATTGACGAGTTGCACACCCTCGTCGGTGCCGGCGCTGCCGAAGGCTCGATGGACGCCTCGAACATGCTGAAGCCGGCTTTGGCGCGCGGCGAACTTCATTGTGTCGGTGCGACCACGCTCAACGAATACCGCAAGCACATCGAGAAGGACGCGGCCTTGGCGCGGCGCTTTCAGCCGGTCTTCGTCAGCGAACCCAGCGTCGAGGAAACGATCTCGATTCTGCGCGGTCTCAAGGAGAAGTATGAGCTGCATCATGGCGTGCGCATCACCGATGGCGCGATCGTCGCCGCGGCGACCTTGTCCAACCGTTATATCACCGACCGCTTTCTGCCGGACAAGGCGATCGACCTGGTCGATGAAGCGGCCAGCCGCTTGCGCATGGAGGTCGATTCCAAACCCGAGGAAATCGATGAGATCGATCGCCGCTTGATCCAGCTGAAGATTGAACGCGAAGCGCTGAAGAAGGAGACCGATCCGGCTTCGAAGGAGCGCCTGGCGCATCTGGTCGAGGAGGTCGAGGAACTGGAAGCGCAGTCGCGCAGCCTGACTGAGCAATGGAAATCGGAGAAACAGAAACTCGCCGATGCGCAGAAGATCAAGGAGCAGCTCGATCAGGCGCGCAGCGAGGCTGAAGTGGCACAGCGCAACGGTGATTTCGTCCGCGCGGGCGAGCTGACCTACTCCATCATTCCCGATCTGACGCGGCGTTTGCAGCAGGCGGAGCAGGCCGAAGAACACCGCATGCTGAATGAAGTGGTCAGCGATGAAGATATCGCTGGCGTGGTCTCGCGCTGGACCGGCATTCCGGTCGATAAGATGTTGACCGGCGAGCGCGACAAGCTGCTGAAGATGGAAGAGGCATTGGGTCGGCGTGTCATCGGCCAGCAGGAGGCGATCAGGGCCGTCTCCAATGCCGTGCGGCGGGCGCGTGCCGGGCTGCAGGATCCCAACCGGCCGATCGGCTCCTTCCTGATGCTTGGCCCTACGGGCGTCGGCAAAACGGAACTCAGCAAAGCCCTGGCGGGCTTCCTGTTCGACGACGATCAGGCCATGGTCCGCATCGACATGTCGGAATTCATGGAGAAGCATGCGGTTGCCCGTCTGATCGGCGCACCGCCCGGCTATGTCGGATATGAGGAAGGCGGCGTGCTGACCGAGGCCGTGCGGCGTCGGCCTTATCAAGTCATCCTGTTCGACGAAGTCGAGAAGGCGCATCCCGATGTCTTCAATATTCTGTTGCAGGTTCTGGATGATGGTCGCCTGACCGATGGCCAGGGGCGCACCGTCGATTTCAGGAACACATTGATTCTGCTGACCTCAAATCTCGGCAGTGAATATCTCGCCAGCCTCAAGGATGACGAGACGGTTGAAGACGCCCGCAGCCAGGTGATGGCGGTGGTCCGTCAGGCGTTCCGGCCGGAATTCCTCAACCGTCTGGACGAGATCGTGCTGTTCCACCGTCTGTCGCGGGCCGAGATGACCGAGATCGTCGAGATTCAGTTGCAGCGGCTGCGGGAACTGTTGGCGGATCGCAAGCTGGATCTGGAATTGGACGAGAAGGCCAAGACATGGCTTGGCGATGCCGGCTATGACCCGGTCTATGGTGCCAGGCCGCTGAAGCGGGTGATTCAGCGTGAGCTGCAGAATCCGTTGGCCACGCTGCTGCTGGAAGGCCGCTTCAGACCAGGTGATACGATCCGTGTGTCGGCTGGCAAGGACGGTCTGATCATCAATGGCCAGAGGCTTTCGGACGTGGCTTGATTTTTTGATATCGTCCCAAAAGCAAACGGCCGGGCAGTGAGCCCGGCCGTTTCGTTTTCCATCACTACAGACGGTCAGTTCTCGCAGCCATCCGGGCCGGCGCAATCAAGTGATCTGCCACCGGGCGTCTCCGCGATAAAGGTATTGCGGCGCTGTTTGGCGAGTTCGCTGTCCACCTTGTCGACCTGTGCCTTGAAGGCCGCCAGTTCCTTGCCGGTCAGCTTATCCGAATCGGCCATTTTCACGTTTGCCGGATTGACCTGCTCGTTATTGACCAGCACTTCGTAATGCAGATGCGGACCGGTGGCTTCGCCGGTCGCGCCGACATAGGCGATGACTTCGCCCTGCTTCACCCGGTCGCCTTTATGCAAACCGGCCGCGAAGCGGCTGCAATGAGCATAGGCGGTGCTATACGTGCCATTGTGCTTGATGCGGACGTAATTGCCGTAGCCGTTGCGCTGGCCGATATCGACGACGACGCCATTGCCGGCGGCAAAGATCGGCGTCCCGGTCGGGGCGCCGAAATCGACGCCCTTATGCATCCTGCTATAGCCGAGCAGCGGATGCATGCGCATGCCGAAAGCCGAGGTGATTTTGGCGCCGTCGATCGGCGTGCGCAGCAGTGACTTGCGCACGGATTCACCAAGTGACGTGAAGAATTGCCCGTCGCCGTCATGTTCGAAGTAGTAAAGCGGAACTCTTTTCCCACCCAGCGTGACTGCGGCATAGAGCGTCTTGCCGGCCTTGGCGAAGACGCCTTCGTCATTTTCGTAGCGCTCATACAGCACTTCGAATGTGTCGCCGCTATGGATGTCGCGCTGGAAGTCGACGTTATAGGACAAGGTCTTGATCATGTCGCTGGTGACTGCGACAGGCAGGCCGGCTTCGCGAGCTGACTCGAACAAACTGCCGTCGATCGTACCGGAAGCACGGCTCAATTCTTCGCGTAACGGCTTATCGACAGCCGCGGCAACGAAATCGCCGGATTCGCTGCGCTTCAGGGTCACATCCTGGGTAACGCTGGGTTCGAAGGATAGGCCGACCAGTTTCGGCGTATTGTCGTCGCTATCTGCGCTCTCGGCGTTGTTCAGATTGAGGGTAATCTCTTGCCCAACTTTCAAGGCGCGCGGTGAGAACACATCGGACAGGGCGCCAACGGCATCCTGAGCCTCGCTTTGATCGACACCGGCATCCACCAAGACGCCGAACAGCGTATCGCCCCGGCGCACCTCGATGGTGCGCTGGACGCGTTGATTGGCGGCATGGTCTTCGACAGTCCAACGGCCGGTTGACAGCTGTTGGGATCCCAGGTCGAAAGCATTGCTCAATTCGTCTATCGACAGGCTCGGAATGTCGGCCTGATCCTGCTCTGCTTGAGTGAGGGCCGCTTGCTTCGATGCAGAGTCTTTCGCCGCATCCGTTGCGTCGGGGCGAGCGGTCGCTGCCATGTTTGCAGCGGCTGGCTTCGCATCAGATTGTGAGACAGCAGATTGTGAGACAGCGGCCGGCTGAGGTTTTGTCTGCTTGGATTTTAGCTGGGCGTCGTTCTTGGTGGTTTGCAGAACGGCCAGCCGGGTTTCCTGTTGCGATACTGGCGTGGGCTGCGCGGCCGATGAAAGGGTGCCAAAGTTGTTCGGCAATCGCTGCGACCAGCTGGGCATCGACGACATGTCGCGGTCGAGGGCGTGCCCGACGATGGCACCTGAAAACTCCTGGGAGGCCTGCACTTGATCTACCACTGGTGGCCGGGCCGACCAGACGGCGCCGAAGCCGCCCAAGGCCACAAAACCGGCAGCAGTATACATCAGGTAATGCTTAAGCCTGCCCCAAACTTGGCAACGACTGTACAACAAATCCGAATTCCCCTAGCGGAACGCAACGCGGTGTTCTGTGCGGTATTCTTGTCAAATATGCCTAAAGTCGGATGTCTATCATGGTAAATGACTCGACTTATGCCGACCCCCTGACCTCACGATGACTTTCACGGCATATCGTGTCAACCATAAATTCCACAATCAGATCAGAATATTATGTGATTAACGCTGATGATTCACGACAACTGTTTCTTAATAATTCGCCGGTCATGCCAGGCGGCGAACTCCTCCCAAGTTTCGGATTCCAGTCATTTCGACTCAAAATCGATCCTAACGATGTTGGCTCAATTGTCGGATGGCGTGATTGCGCAGCCACTTACGAACGCTTGACAGCCGCATCTCGGAATCGCATTTAAGAAAAAATTCTGATTAGTTTCAACGTATTGTCAGGAAATTGGAGGGTGCTGCAAAAAATCTTCAATAAAGCCCGTTGACACCCTATCAGCCCCGCCGTATAAGCCCGCTCCCGACGGCGCTCACGGCGGACGAAACGAAAGCCAAGCGCCTCTGCTGATTGACATTGTTGAGAGAAGAGAAGGGATACGCGGACGGCGGGTCTTGTACTGGGGTGACCTGGTTTAGAGATTTTTGCCGATGCGTATTTCTGAGACCGGATCTTGATCTGGTTGCTGGGTCTGACGGCTTTGGCTGTTGGGTTTGGGTTCGTCGAATGAACAAACGTGTTGTGCAAGGATCTTCGTTGATTTGTTGGGCGCCTTCGGGTGTCTGGCAGGTTAACCTGAGAGTTTGATCCTGGCTCAGAACGAACGCTGGCGGCATGCCTAACACATGCAAGTCGAACGGGATCCTAGCTTCGGTTAGGTGAGAGTGGCGGACGGGTGAGTAACGCGTGGGAACCTGCCCAGAGGTACGGAATAACAGTTGGAAACGACTGCTAATACCGTATGAGCCCGAGAGGGGAAAGATTTATCGCCTTTGGAGGGGCCCGCGTCAGATTAGGTAGTTGGTGGGGTAAAGGCCTACCAAGCCTACGATCTGTAGCTGGTCTGAGAGGATGATCAGCCACACTGGGACTGAGATACGGCCCAGACTCCTACGGGAGGCAGCAGTGGGGAATATTGGACAATGGGGGCAACCCTGATCCAGCAATGCCGCGTGAGTGATGAAGGCCTTAGGGTTGTAAAGCTCTTTTGCCAGGGACGATGATGACGGTACCTGGAGAATAAGCCCCGGCTAACTTCGTGCCAGCAGCCGCGGTAATACGAAGGGGGCTAGCGTTGTTCGGAATTACTGGGCGTAAAGGGCGCGTAGGCGGTTTGACCAGTCAGGTGTGAAATTCCCGGGCTTAACCTGGGGGCTGCACTTGATACTGTCAGGCTTGAATTCGGGAGAGGATAGCGGAATTCCCAGTGTAGAGGTGAAATTCGTAGATATTGGGAAGAACACCGGTGGCGAAGGCGGCTATCTGGACCGACATTGACGCTGAGGCGCGAAAGCGTGGGGAGCAAACAGGATTAGATACCCTGGTAGTCCACGCCGTAAACGATGAGTGCTAGACGCTGGTAGGTTTACCTATCGGTGTCGCAGCTAACGCATTAAGCACTCCGCCTGGGGAGTACGGTCGCAAGATTAAAACTCAAAGGAATTGACGGGGGCCCGCACAAGCGGTGGAGCATGTGGTCGCGCAGAACCTTACCAACCCTTGACATGGGACGTATGGGCTTCAGAGATGGGGTCCTTCACTTCGGGTGGCGTCCACACAGGTGCTGCATGGCTGTCGTCAGCTCGTGTCGTGAGATGTTGGGTTAAGTCCCGCAACGAGCGCAACCCCCATCTTCAGTTGCCATCATTTAGTTGGGCACTCTGGAGAAACTGCCGGTGACAAGCCGGAGGAAGGCGGGGATGACGTCAAGTCCTCATGGCCCTTACGGGTTGGGCTACACACGTGCTACAATGGTGGTGACAATGGGTCGCGAGGCTGCGAGGCCAAGCTAATCTCAAAAAGCCATCTCAGTTCGGATTGTACTCTGCAACTCGAGTACATGAAGTTGGAATCGCTAGTAATCGCGGATCAGCATGCCGCGGTGAATACGTTCCCGGGCCTTGTACACACCGCCCGTCACACCATGGGAGTTGGTTCTACCCGAAGCCGGTGCGCTAACCGCAAGGAGGCAGCCGACCACGGTAGGGTCAGTGACTGGGGTGAAGTCGTAACAAGGTAGCCGTAGGGGAACCTGCGGCTGGATCACCTCCTTTCTAAGGAAATCGGTAGATTGTTCTCACGGGACGATCCGCTGGTTTTACTTAACACGACGATGCCAGGTTCCAGTTTTCTTGGGCAACCAAGCGGAGCCGCCGTCCACGCATCCCTTCTCGAGGAACCCTGCACGCGACAGATCTAGGTCTGTGGCGGTGCGGAAGCCGGATACGGGCTAGTAGCTCAGTTGGTTAGAGCGCGCGCTTGATAAGCGTGAGGTCGGAAGTTCAAGTCTTCCCTGGCCCACCACTGAGCTAGGCTGTCCCACCCAAGATTGGGGCTGTCGCTCAGTTGGGGCGAGATGCGAATAGCATCGAGCGCCTGCGATCGACCGAGAGATCCCCTCGATGGGGCTCGAGGGCGATTAGGCTCGCAACCAGATTGGGGCTGTAGCTCAGTTGGGAGAGCGCCTGCTTTGCAAGCAGGAGGTCATCGGTTCGATCCCGTTCAGCTCCACCAAGATGGGCGTGAGCGATGGGGTGTGGTTCCTCGTTGAAGAAAAAGGTTTGGCTGGTGTCCCCGGAGAGCGATCTTCTGGGTACTGGTTTGCTGTTTGTCATTGTTGATCGGATGTGAAATCGACCATTGGTCAGGTCTTTCCAACAGATCTGGGCCGAAAGGTTCAGGTTATTCAACATCGCCTTTGCGGGTAGCAAATAAACGGGCGATGGACCGATGGTCGAGTAAGAAGAAGTGCTGAGTTAAGTCAAAATCGCGTTGCTTAGGGTGATGGCGGAGAAATCCGTTTGTCACTGTATGCGATGGGATTTTGGATCAAGCGTTTAAGGGCATTTGGTGGATGCCTTGGCACTGAGAGGCGATGAAGGACGTAGCACGTTGCGATAAGTCACGGGGAGGCGCGAGCAGCCATTGATCCGTGAATTTCCGAATGGGGAAACCCTACCGTAAGGTAATCCTCAGCTGAATACATAGGCTGAGGAGGCGAACCCGGGGAACTGAAACATCTCAGTACCTGGAGGAAAGGACATCAACAGAGACTCCGTTAGTAGTGGCGAGCGAACGCGGACCAGGCCAGTAATATCGACGTTGTAACCAGAACTGTCTGGAAAGGCAGGCCGTAGTGGGTGACAGCCCCGTATGGGTAGGAAGCGTTGATATTCTCGAGTAGGGCGGGACACGTGAAATCCTGTCTGAACATGGGGGGACCACCCTCCAAGCCTAAGTACTCCTCAGTGACCGATAGTGCACTAGTACCGTGAGGGAAAGGTGAAAAGCACCCCGATGAGGGGAGTGAAATAGATTCTGAAACCGAATGCCTACAAGCAGTGGGAGCCTCCTTGAGGGGTGACCGCGTACCTCTTGTATAATGGGTCAGCGACTTAGTCTTACGAGCAAGCTTAAGCCGATAGGTGTAGGCGCAGCGAAAGCGAGTCTGAATAGGGCGATATAGTTCGTAGGATTAGACCCGAAACCGGGTGATCTAGCCATGGGCAGGCTGAAGGTGAGGTAACACTTACTGGAGGGCCGAACCCACGTCTGTTGAAAAAGACGGGGATGACCTGTGGCTAGGGGTGAAAGGCCAATCAAACTCGGAAATAGCTGGTTCTCCGCGAAATCTATTTAGGTAGAGCGTCAGATGTTCACCGTAGGGGGTAGAGCACTGGATGGGCTAGGGGGGAGCGATCCTTACCAAACCTAACCAAACTCCGAATACCTACGGGTTAGAATCTGGCAGACAGACTGTGGGTGCTAAGGTCCATGGTCGAGAGGGGAAGAGCCCAGACCGCCATCTAAGGTCCCCAAGTTATGGCTAAGTGGGAAAGGATGTAGGAAGGCCAAGACAGCCAGGAGGTTGGCTTAGAAGCAGCCATCCTTTAAAGAAAGCGTAATAGCTCACTGGTCTAGACAAGCCGTCCCGCGCCGAAAATGTAACGGGGCTAAAGCCATACACCGAAGATGCGGGTGTGCAGCAATGCACGCAGTAGCGGAGCGTTCCGTAAGCCTGTGAAGGTGTGCTGTAAGGCATGCTGGAGGTATCGGAAGTGAGAATGCTGACATGAGTAGCGACAAACAGAGTGAGAAACTCTGTCGCCGTAAGCCCAAGGGTTCCTGCGCAAGGTTAATCCGCGCAGGGTGAGCCGGTCCCTAAGATGAGGGCGACAGCCGTAGTCGATGGGAATCAGGTTAATATTCCTGAGCCTGCTGGAAGTGACGAAGGCCGTATATTGTTCCTGCTTATTGGATTGCAGGGGCTGTGAAGGACTTCCTGGAAATAACTCCAGCTTATAGACCGTACCCCAAACCGACACAGGTGGGCTGGTAGAGTATACCAAGGCGCTTGAGAGAATGATGTTGAAGGAACTCGGCAAATTGCCCTCGTAACTTCGGAAGAAGAGGGCCCCATCGATGGGCAACCATTGGTGGGGGGCACAGACCAGGGGGTGGCGACTGTTTAACAAAAACACAGGGCTCTGCGAAGTCTGTAAGACGACGTATAGGGTCTGACGCCTGCCCGGTGCCGGAAGGTTAAGAGGAGGGGTGCAAGCTCTGAATCGAAGCCCCGGTAAACGGCGGCCGTAACTATAACGGTCCTAAGGTAGCGAAATTCCTTGTCGGGTAAGTTCCGACCTGCACGAATGGCGTAACGACTTCCACATCAACTCAGCGAAATTGAATTCCCCGTGAAGATGCGGGGTACCCGCGGTCAGACGGAAAGACCCCATGCACCTTTACTATAGCTTTGCAGTGGTATTAGGGAATGAATGTGTAGGATAGGTGGGAGCCTATGAAGCGCCGGCGCTAGTCGGTGTGGAGGCAACGTTGAAATACCACCCTTTTGTTCTCTGATATCTAACCGCGCCCCATGAAGCTGGGGCCGGGACCCTGCATGGTGGGTAGTTTGACTGGGGCGGTCGCCTCCCAAAGAGTAACGGAGGCGCGCGATGGTAGGCTCAAGCTGGTCGGAAATCAGCTGTTGAGTGCAATGGCATAAGCCTGCCTGACTGCGAGACTGACAAGTCGAGCAGAGACGAAAGTCGGTCATAGTGATCCGGTGGTTCCACGTGGACGGGCCATCGCTCAACGGATAAAAGGTACGCTGGGGATAACAGGCTGATCTCCCCCAAGAGTCCATATCGACGGGGAGGTTTGGCACCTCGATGTCGGCTCATCACATCCTGGGGCTGGAGCAGGTCCCAAGGGTATGGCTGTTCGCCATTTAAAGTGGTACGTGAGCTGGGTTCAGAACGTCGTGAGACAGTTCGGTCCCTATCTGCCGTGGGTGTTGGAGTATTGAGAGGATTTGCCCCTAGTACGAGAGGACCGGGGTGAACGCACCTCTGGTGTACCGGTTGTCGCGCCAGCGGCATCGCCGGGTAGCTATGTGCGGACGGGATAACCGCTGAAAGCATCTAAGCGGGAAACCCACCTCAAAACTAGTACTCCCTATGAGAGCCGTGAGAGACCATCACGTTGATAGGCCAGATGTGGAAGCGCAGTAATGCGTGCAGCTAACTGGTACTAATTGCTCCATTGGCTTGATCTTGATCTCATCGCATGCAGCGATAAGCGGATTTAGACTTAACAGCACTTCTTCGATCACATCCTTGCTGGCTTCGACGACCTGGTGGTTTTGGCGAGGGGCAATACACCCGATCCCATCCCGAACTCGGCCGTGAAAACCCTCAGCGCCGATGGTACTCCGTCTCAAGACGTGGGAGAGTAGGTCGCCGCCAGGTCTTCGAAGCCAGCAAGCACATCCGACAACAATCGCAAACACCATCCCAAAGGCGCCGTTCCATCCGGCGCCTTTCGTGCTTCAACAGCACCAGCCGCAAATAACCAAACGCAGGGGCGCAGCCCGCCCAGCGGAGGGCAAAGCCCGGAGCGCTCACACAAGAGCTACCGGGCCAAAGCTCAGTAAAACAATTTACGCGGGGTGGAGCAGCCCGGTAGCTCGTCAGGCTCATAACCTGAAGGTCGTCAGTTCAAATCTGGCCCCCGCAACCAAAACCGCACTATCCTATCAGAAAGCCCCGAGGCGAAAGCTCCGGGGCTTTAATTTTACTGGGAGGTGGGGTCCGTGATGCGAACTGGCTAGTTCGGACCAAGCACGCGAAGCGGGCGCAGCGTCAACGCGCAGGCCAAGCCGAAGCGGTAAATCTGGCCCCCGCAACCAAATAAAAGGGAGTGCCCTTGTGGCGCTCCCTTCTTATGTTGCCCCGCGAGGGCAGCGTCAACAGGCGGTGAGGCTCGCAGCCCGCTCAAGGGCGGGAAGCAGATCCTCGGGCTCGGGGCGGCGGGTATAATCGGCGTTGACTTCCGAGTAGACGATCCTCCCATCCGGCGTGATGACGTATCTGGCAGGCATCGGCAGCGTCCAGCTCGGATCGCCGTTAAAGGCCGGCAGATCGTTCTTCAGGCTCTTATAGAGATCAATCAAATAGTCCGGCAGCTCAAACCTGAGGCCGAAGGCGGCCGCAACATCGTTGTGGGTGTCCGACAGGATCGGAAAGCCCAATTCGTTCTGGCGAACCGATTTGCGGCTATTGGCCGGCGTCTGTGGCGAGATCGCGACGAGCTTGGCGCCCAGGCGCTGGAAGGCCGGCAGGGCCGCCTGCAGCGCCTGCAGCTCCATATTGCAATATGGACACCAGACGCCGCGGTAGAAGCTCACCACGAGCGGGCCCTTTGCCAGAAGGGCAGTCGAAGAGACCGCATTGCCATCGGGATCCTTGAGCGTGAAGGCCGGCGCCTGGTCGCCCACCTTGAGCGCTCGCCCGGCGGCACCAGAGGCTTTCAACTCGGCGGTTGCACGGTGCATGACCTCGATCACCGAGGGCGGGACGTTGTATGGCGGCTTGCCTGCTTCGAAATCGGCCTTGAAGGCGTCGAGCTTGGCTTGGAGTGTCATCGATCTCGTTCCTTTCGGGGTTGCTTGCGCCGTCGCAAAGAGAGCGAGCCATGGCGCGGCGTTGGCGTTCTGGTGACCTAGACGGTCGGATTAGCCTTGGGTTACCGGTCATGCAGGCATCGGGTTCGGTGCGACTGACGTGTAATCATGTTGCCCGCTCGATCGCGAGGGCGCCGACCGGCTGCCACATGATCAATGTACGGACGCGGCGGATTGCCGGTAGGCTGCCCGCAGGACTATGGCTCATTCTCCGGAGGAATGAGCCGGGCCGTGAATCGGCGCAGCTCGAATTAGGTCTGTTTCGTCTCCGCCGAGGATGCGCTTCAGCCCGGCAAGGGCTCTGTCCTCAATCCGGATAGGGAGTTCTCTATGAAGGAAATAAAGGTCCGAGCCTTTGTGGTTGCGACGCGCCCGGCCGGAACGACCGCCCATAGATCGATCGTGGGTAATTCCCAATCCGTGAGCACGGCCCTCACCGTTCCGTCGGCCAGTTCGGGCGCGAACATCCACGCCGACGCGATCGCCAGGCCTGCCCCCGTGAGGACGGCTGCGCGAACGCCCTCGGCCGCCGTGAGCCGGAGGCGTCCCTGTACCGTCACCGCCGTCTCGGAGGCGCCCTGACGGAATGTCCAAACGTCTCCGCCACCAGCTTGCATATAGATGATAGCTTGATGGGCGATGAGATCGGCCGGCGTCGTCGGCTCACCTGCTCGTTTGAAGTAATCGGGCGTCCCCAATACGACCCGGCGCCCGCGCGCGATTCGCCTCGCGGTCAGTGATGAGTCCGGCAGTGTGCCCATGCGCAGGGCTACATCGATCCCCTCCTGAACGAGATCTATATTCCGATCATCCAGTACGACTTCCATATCGAGACCGGGATGGACGGCGAGGAACTCAGGCAGTCTGGGGACGATATGGATCCGCGCAAAGGTCACCGCGGCGCAAATGCGAAGCCGACCCGTCAATCCTGTTCCCGCGCCGCGCGCAACGAGGTCAGCCTCATCAGCATCCTCGATGATGCGTTTCGCCCGTTCGTAGAAATTCTGCCCGGCCTCCGTCGTCATGAGGCCACGCGTCGAGCGGATGAGGAGTTTAACCCCCAGACGTTCCTCCAACTGCGCCACGGTCTTGGAGATCGCCGGCTGACCCAGGCGGAGATGGCGGGCGGCGCCGGAGAAGGAGCCGGTGTCGACGACACGCACAAATGTCTCCATCGCAGCGAGGCGATCCATGCCTATTCCCCTTTGGAATGAATCATGTCACGGCGATCCATCTATCATGCCGTCAGCGGCATGGCCATTGTCCTTCTCGTCACCCGGTCGAACAGGAAGCTTATGGCGTGACGTTCGAGATGTGGTTGCGTTGCGGCCTCTCTACGATCATTCGACCGCTCGCCCATCGAGAACGGCACGGGCGATATGTGCGATCGCCGCTACAAAACGTCTTCAGACCGGAACTGGTGGCAGGGTTGAACGCTGATGCCCTTCGCGATGACGAGGAGCGGCACCATCCGTCAGCTCCTCTCTGTTCGCATCGAGATCGACCGAGTCCCGTCAAACGCATGCGGGATGTGCCGACACGCACTAATCCCTCACCTGAATGTGGCCTTGAGATTGTCGAGAGGGGAGAGGTTGGCTGATCGTCGGCCGGCCATATGCGTATCTATCATTCCCTGCGGCCAAACAGCAGAAATATCCCATCATCAGGGATGATATCAGCTTTCGATCAGTTTAATTCGCTTGCTGACAGTCAACGTTACAAATTCGACAGGTTTCCGCAACAGGTCTCTCGCGCTGCAGCCCTCCGTCACTCTCCGTCGCGAAACTCAGTCTAGTGCAAGTTCATTTCAAATATACGATTCTCTCACTCTAGGTCGCATCGTGTTTGAACTTCGTCATTTACGTTATTTTGTCGCGGTTGCCGAGGAACTCAACTTTACGCGGGCAGCGGAACGGCTTCATATAGCGCAGCCTTCACTCAGCCAGCAAATCCGCATCCTGGAAGGCTATCTTGGCATCTCCTTGCTGGCGCGCGGCAAACGCAAGGTTGAGCTGACGTCAGCGGGCCATCGTTTTCTGGGCGAAGCGCGTTTGGCATTGGCTCAAGCAGAAAAGGCCATCATCCGCGCGCGCCAGAGCGACGACGTCGAAAGCCTGAAAATCGGTTTTACCCCAAGTCTCTTCTTGGAACTTCTTCCGCGGCTTGAACCGATGATACGCGCAGATTTTCCAAGCGCGAAACTGACGATTCGCAGCATGGTGCAGGTGGATCTGGAACAGGCGCTCAAGGAAGATGAGTTCGACATCATCTTCACCAATACGATCTCCAGAGAGTATGACGTAACGACCCACAGGCTGTTCGAGGAATCACTCATTGCCGTCTTTCCAAAAACACATCCGCTAGGTGCCGCTGAGGATCGTATATCCCTTGATGCCCTAGGGGGAAACCGACTCGTCATTGATACCATGTCGATGTCGTCTGTTTTGCGGGGCCTGCTGGAAGAGAAATGCGAGGAACACGGTACGGCATCGGGTACCGTTCATGGGGTCGACAACTTCTTTGAAGCACTGGGCCTCATTCTCAGCGGTTGTGGCATCGGTCTCTTTGAATCCAATCTTTCGCGGTTGATTCCGAACAACCTGACATTCAGGAAACTAGATGAGAACAGTCCAAAGAGCGATGTCGTGGTTGCTCATCGATCAGGACTCGAAGTCAGAAAACTCAGAAAGCTCATCAAGATATCGCAGCAGATCAAAATTAGGCACTCATAAGCGGGTTCAACTCATGTGGAACAGTCGCTTCCGCACCAACGCGAGGATTCGGCGGATAGCAGGTCACCTGCTGATCGCCATCATATTTGCAGGGATCGTCGGCGCAAAATCCAGTTCGGCGGGTACGATCGCTGACGTGTTGAACCAGCAGCCGGCCTTTTCGGATTTCGTCTGCCTGTTGAAATCGCAAGGCCTGGATGCCGAACTCGGCGGCACGGAGCACTTCACGATTTTTGCGCCGATCAATGCCGCCTTCGACAACATTCCTCCCGAAGTGCTGCAGGCATCTTCGGGAGAAGGTGTCATGATCATAGAACGGCAGGCCGTGAGAGGTTTGATCGTCTCCTCCCGATGGGGCCCGCAGGATCTTGCCGGGAAGAAAACGATCTTAAAAGCGATGAACGGGCAGAATATCGGCATCGACGGCACGGGTGGGCGGTTGGCCGTGGGCGATGCTGAAGTTCTCAGCGTCGATGTCACGCCCAGTAACGGCGTCATCTATGTGATCGATACGCTGACTCTCGCGCCTTACTAATCTCAACCAATCACATCAGGGCCATTTCAGCCGTCGCCCGTTGCAGCAGCGCAGGATCACGATAAACGCTTTGAGGCTTGAGCAGGTGATAGACTTCGGCCGTCAGCTTATGGATCGCAGGATCACGTGCCGCAATCTTGATGAGCGCGCTACCGAATTTGAGCGTGTTGTCGAAATCCGCCGGGCGTCGTCCGCGGGTCGCCGGGAAAACGAAATCGGGTACGGCCGATGTGGTCCAGGGCGTATCGAGAATGGGTTGAATCCCGGCAAAGAAAGCCTGAGCTAGCCCCGCCAGCGGATCTTTCTTCTCAGTTCTGTCTTGAAGCAGGTGATGGAGGATGCATGCTTCCTGCGCCGCCACGCTCATGCCCTGACCATAGATGGGATTGAAGCGGCAGATCGTATCCCCAATGGGAATCAACCCGCGCGGGAAGGTTCCCAATTGTTCGAAGTGCCGCCGCACGCTCTGGGCAAAGCCGAAGCGCGTGATGTCGCCCAGCCGCGTCGCATGCTTAATGGCATGGTAAATCTTGGTGGTACGAAGGTGCTGCACGAAAGTCAGAAATTCATCTCCGCTATCGGACGGCCAATCGCCGCGCCGTCCGCTGACAGTCACCATCCAGCGGTTGTTTTCGACCGGCAGCAAGACGCCGGAACGGCTGCTCTCCGGTGCATTTGGAAACGTCGCCACGCCCTTCCAGTCGGATGGCGCCTGATCCGGAATTGCGAAGACGGCGGTCGCATAACACAGATCGACACCAATGATGGTCTCTGCGGGCAGCGGGTGACCGATAGACTGAAGGAATGAGAGCGTCAAGGAGCCCCGCGCCGAGGCATCAACCACCAGGTCAGCCATGAATGTCTCGTAGCTTCCGTCCCTGGTCGTGCATCGGACCGCGGTGACTGCCGCCTGGTCGGTCGGCAGCACGATATCGAGAACGCGGCAATGGGTGCGAATTGTGACATTCGCCAGTTGCTCCACACGCCGTCGAACGGCGAGTTCGATCACGGGGCGGGACATGGCATAGATGGACAAACCCAAATCACGCCGAGGGAAAGGATCGAAGCCAGGATGTTCCTCGAGAATGTCAAGGCCGACCCGAATTGGCACGGCGCCAACCTTGATGAGATCGTCTTCGAAACCGGGGAACAGGCCATCCAGCGCGCGCAGGCCGCCCCGCAACAGACCATGCAGATGTCTGGATTGAGGCGTTCCTGCCCGAGGAAACGGGTCAGACGGCAAGTCGTCACGTTCCAGCACGATGACCTGTTCAAAGTGATCGGCGAGCGCACGTGCAGCTGTCAGTCCGCTGATCCCGGCGCCAATGACAATGGCCCGCTTGCCGAGGCGAGTGTGCGTCATCACAATCTCCCTACCGAAATTTCTATCTCTTATGTGCGCCCGGGAAACGGCCATCAGTCGATGCATGTAGCAATACGCTGCAACATCATCGAACGCTTGTCCCCTGCAGATTTTTCTTTGCCGAAGGGTGAGGGGCGAGCATTACAGAGAAATTTCAGCGCCGAATTAACGCGTTACGGCTGTAACGGCATCGACTGCGTCTTTGCGGTTGCCGAATCACCGTGGCGCTCAGATGCTTCGGAAACTTGCTCGATACTGAGTCGGTGTGACGCCAAGCCGTTTCACGAAGACGATCCGCATATGGTCCGCACTGCCGAACCCGCCATGATAGGCGACGGCTTTCAATGCCATGTCGCTGCCTTCCAGCAGATTTCGCACCGCATCAAGGCGGGCACGCTCGACGAACTCCGCCGGCGTCATGCCGGCTTCCTGGGCAAAGATCCGGGCGAAGTTCCTGGCGCTCATGCCGGCGACCTTGGCCAGCTTGTCGACCGTGAAACTCTCGCTGATGTGCTCCATGACATAGGTCTGTACTTTTGCGATCGGTGAGTCTTCATCGGTCGGCACATTCAGATAGGGACTGAATTGCGATTGGCCGCCTTGGCGCTGGGCGAAGACAACCAGCCGCTTTGCCACGGCTCGGGCGACAGGAGCTCCATGATCTTCGGCGACCAGGGCCAGCGCCAGATCGATCCCTGCGGTGACGCCGGCAGAGGTGACGAGCCGGCCGTCGCGGAGATAGATGCGATCCATCTCGACGCGCGCCTGTGGAAAGCGTGTCGCAAGCGCGGCCGCATTCTGCCAATGTGTGGAAACGGCCTTGCCATCGAGCAGGCCGGCATGGCCCAAGGCGAAAGCGCCGGTACATATCGAGCCATAACGATCGCATCCAGGCGCCGTTTGCGAGATCCAGCGCGTCAACGTCTCGTCACTTGGCGCCGAGGGCAAGGCGGGACCACCGGCGACGAGCATCAGGTCATAGGGGCCGTTGGCGTCGGCCAAGACACGATCCGGCATCATCTGGGTGCCGTTTGAGGCACGGAAAGGGCCGGGCTCCGTACCCACGATGGTCATCTCATAGCCAATACCGGCAGATATGAATCCGTTGGCCTCGGCAAACACATCAAGTGGCCCGGCGACGTCCAAGGCTTGGACGCCGGGGAAAATAACGATGGCGACACGCTTCATCGGCAATGAATATCCTCACTCGGCAACCTAGCAATATGGCAGCGAGACGGGATGGTAACGGCTTCGTATCAAGTAGCCAAGCGGGCGGTCACCGAGGGTTTCTGTTCAACCGTGGGAGAGCGTCACCGGCCTGTCACTGCGGCAAACTCTCAAGAGCGTGACGAGATTGCGAGCGATGGGTATGGAAGAATATCGTCCATCAAATCTGCATCGAGACCTGCGAGATCGAGCTTGAAGATGGCGACGCAAACGATAAGAGCCGCCGTGGCGCGGGGTGCCGCACGCCGGTTGACGATTGAGACGCTGGCTCTCGACATGCCACGCGCCGATGAAGTCCTGGTCCGCATCGTTGCCAGCGGTATATGTCACACCGACATCGATTTTTGCGAAGGCGGCGTTTCCGGTGCGGCTGTGTTCGGCCATGAGGGTGCCGGCATCATCGAGCGCGTCGGACGGGCGGTAAAAGGGATGAGGCGCGGCGATCATGTCGTGCTGTCTTATCAATCCTGCGGCCATTGCGATGCGTGCCGCCACGGCCATCCGGCGGATTGCCGGCACTTCTGGGAGCTGAATTTCGGCTTGGAGCGCCTTGATGGCACGAGCGCCTATGCGGCAAATGGCGTGCGCGGCCACTTCTTTGGCCAATCGTCTTTTGCCACGCACGCATTGGCGACGACACGCAATATCGTCAGGATTAACAGAGCGCTGCCGTTGGAGCTGATGGCGCCGCTCGGTTGCGGCCTACAGACGGGCGCCGGTACGGTGATGAATTCGCTCGCGGTCGCGGCGGGCCAGAGCATTGTGATCCTGGGAGCCGGAGCGGTCGGATTGGCAGCTGTCATGGCGGCCCGGATCGTGGGCGCTGACCCAATCATTGCTGTGGATATGCGTCCAAAGCGCCTTCGCCTTGCAGAAGAGCTCGGTGCCACGCATGTGATCGATAGCCGGAAATCCGATGTCGCCACCTGCATTGCCAAGATCGGAGACGGCGGTGTCGATCATATCGTCGAGAGTACCGGCGATGGGGCGTTGGATCAGGTCGGTCGCGACCTCCTCAATCCCCACGGTCGCATGGCCCGGCTCACAGGCTGTCCAGGCATGGAACTGTCGAAGAAGCGGAAGGTTCTGAGTGTCATACAAGGCGATGCCGTACCGCAAACCTTTATTCCTAAGTTGATCAGGCTCTGGCAGAAGGGCCTATTTCCCCTGGAGCGGTTGATAACGGTTTATGATTTCGCCGATATCAATCGGGCAATCGCCGATGCGAAGAGCGGCAAGACCATTAAGCCCGTTCTGCGCATCGATACGACGGAATAGTCCGATTTGGCCCACGAATTTGCGGCGGGAAATCGTTCACGCAGGAGTGAACGAGGCACCTCCTGGGCGACATTTTTTCAACTGCCACACTACTGTATGTGGTTTCCTATTGTGGTGGTCGTTTCTGAGAAATAGGACATTTCACCTGCATGACTAATTTAAAGTCTGACAGAAATTAGCGCGCAAGAGGAGGTTGGACAGCAAGATCCACTTATCACGCGTGCCGGATTTCGCTATGGTCTTAAAGATCTTCGCGGGTGCAGCATTGGGAGGAGAAGGGGACACTGTCGAAAGCTTTCGCGCGAGGCGGCCTGCGCCTCAAAGTGTTCGCTGTAACTCTGTGTATTTCTGCAAACAGTGTGAAACTGAATCATCTGCGAAGCGTTGTCATTGCCGGTTAGTTTTGTCCGGGCAGACGATGAATGACGTGAAGCTGCTCTGCTGACGTAATTGCCGGTCAACGAGATAGGAAAGATGAGGAATGAGCAGAGAAATTATTATTACTGGCGGCGATGCTCACTTTTTCCCGTTTCTGATCTCTGCCCTCAATTCCCTCCGTGCCTTTCCTGAAACGGCTTCCAAAGATTTCGGTATTATCGACCAGGGACTGCAGGCCGATCAGATAGCGCAGCTGGCGGCTTTAGGGTGCCGTATCGTGCAACCGGAATGGACGTTGCCGGTCCCTGAGGATCGGCGCCTGTTGCGCAATATCGGCCTGGTCGCCCGGACGGCGCTGCGCGACTATTTTCCAGGATATGAGGTCTATCTCTGGTTCGATGCGGATGCCTGGATGCAGACGCCCGAGTTCATGCATGTCTTCATGGATGGTGCGCGCGCCGATGGCGCGGCGGTCGTATTGGAAAACGGTCCAGGCTATCGGCGACCCTTGAGTGATCTCAAATGGTGGGCCGGTAACATGATCGCCGCCTATGGTACGATGGCTGGCCTGAGATTATCCGTGGCGCGCAGCATCAATATCGGGATCTTGTGCCTGCGGGACACGGCGCCGCACTGGGATGCCTGGATTAAGGCCTATACGCGTGCGCTCGAGCGGACGGGGAAGGTGAATCTGGATCAGCATGCATTTCTGGCTGCCGTTCACCTCGATGGGCTACCGACAGCCTTCCTGCCGGCGCGATACAATTGGTTGCCGCATCTCAGCCGTCCCGTCTGGAATCACGAAAAGCGCCTCCTTTG
>LNAP01000266.1_pt1 | contig 58748 bp, 63 predicted proteins | sample 602601 | NCBI WGS metagenome assembly LNAP01 (sample SAMN02440304, study PRJNA202911) | soil metagenome | biome: Subtropical and temperate rainforests or woodlands; isolation source: soil samples (1 kg each in a 20% v/v slurry with milli Q water) were... ...
TGAACTCACTGGAATAAGATTTACGCATATCCAAACACCTCAGATTTGGGCGCCATCATAGCGCCCGATTGAAGTGTCCAAAATCATTAGGCCAGTTCAAGCTCACTCCAACAGGAATTGCGGCGCTTCGAACTGCCCACCCGCCGCAAAGACTACTGAACCTATCAGTTCTGCTAGTACCCACCTGCGACTGACCGACCGATACTCAATCGCCCTCCCTTTGAGAATCTGGAGCCCCCCCATGGAATCCACACAACCCATCCTGCGTTGCCGCTACAGCTATGACCCTCTGGATCGCCTGATCAGCCAGCTTCAACCGGATGCACCCGCTCACCAGCGCTTTTACTGCAAAAGCAGGCTGGCCACCGAGATACAGGGTGCGATGCGCTTTTCGATCGTCCAGCAGGGTGACCAGTTGTTGGCACAACAAAGTGGTGGTGATGCGCCTGATACCACCCTGCTTGCCACCGATCAGCAGCGCTCGGTGCTGCAGACGCTCAAGGCCAATCATCCACCGCAGTTCATCGCCTATTCACCCTATGGTCACCGTCCTGTTGAAAGCGGACTACTCAGCCTGCTTGGTTTTAACGGCGAACGGCCAGATCCGGTAACCGGGTTTTATTTGCTGGGGAATGGGTATCGGGCGTTTAATCCAGTGTTGATGCGATTTAACAGTACGGATAGTTTGAGTCCGTTTGGGGTGGGGGGTCTGAATGCGTATACCTATTGCGCGGGGGAACCAGTGCTTGGAAGCGATCCAACAGGACATAAAATGGTTTTCTGGAAGAGCCCCAGTAGAGTGCTTTCCGGTAGTACTTCACCCGGTGTCGTTACGCGCACTGCACGCCCTGCATTGGATATCGCTCCACCCAATATCGCTCGACAAGCGAATTTAATTCCCCCCCACACAAGGTCCAATCTCGGCCTATCGGAAGCACGATTGAATCGCCTAACGTTAGATCAGAGGGTAACGCAGTCGCAAATAGCCAGCACGGTAGCTCCTAGATTGAGGGTGAATATGGCGCGATCGGTGCGAATCGAAACATTGCCCGCGGCAAGAAATACTAATGCCGACCTCCCACCGAGCTATGCGTCTATCGTTGACCCGCCGCCATATCGCGACTCCATGATGGACCGAGTCAACGAACGTTCTCCAGTCGCAAGCTCCCACGAACAAGCAGCCCCCAGGACCGGAGACATGCAAGAGGTCGCCATAGGACCAGTGACGTTCCGAGAACGTATGAGTTTTTTTGAAAATCCAATGCGCAGAATAAGGTCTGGATCAGACCCCACTCATAGTAATGCATGAATCGCAGGGTTAATCCCCTCAAGCATCCCGCCGCAAATCCGGCGGAATCGGCAGATCATCCTTGAGCGGATCCGGACGCTTGCCCTTGCCCGCCCGGTACTGGCGAATCTGATAAACGTAAGCCAGCACCTGCGCAACCGCCAGGTAGAGCCCGCCGGGAATCTCCTGCTCCTTCAGCAGCTCTGCCGCCTGCCGCTCGAACTGCTCCAGCGTATCGCCAAGCGGCGGACCTGACACCGCATGCCGCAGCGCATTTACCGTCTCCGCCGTTAGCGGCAAACTCCGCTTAAAAGCCAGCACAGCAGCCTGGGTCCATTCCTCCCGGTTCACACCCGCCGGCGCTTTCGCTTGCAGCTCGGCAAACGCCTGCACCGTTTCTTTTTGCAGAGGCACAGCCTCCTGCTGCATCAACTGCACCATCTGGCGATGGACGGGCACATCCTTCAATCCGAAAGCCTTCAATAATTCCGGCATCGAATTGTCCGCAATTTGCACATCGGAAGAGGATAGAGGCTTCAGCAAAATTTGCCCCGCTTGAGATTCGGGCTGAACCTGCAGCAGAGTGACTTCGCCTGCCTTCAGCGGCGTTTCCAATCTGGCCCTTACCTGCACGCCGCCAATATTGAGAAGCGCGTCCTGTTCCCCAATCAGCTGCAAAATCATTCCCTTAACGACTTGTCCGACCTTTAGCTCCAGCACTTTGGAATCCGAAGCCTGCAGATCGCCGACCAAACTGCGAATCAAACCGCTAATATTCACTCGAGCTCACCCTCTGCTTTTGCATCTGTTTATGTATAGTATCGGCTTGTATTCCTCAATTGTTTAAAATAATTCCAGCTCGAGCTGCTGCGCTTCCGCCATCACATTCCGGATGAACATTTTGCGGTGCAGCGGCGTTGGCCCGAATTCAAGCAGCTTTTCCCTATGAACCTTCGTTGCATAGCCTTTATGCATGGCGATCCCGTATTCGGGATAAGTCAGATCCCATTGCAAACACATGCGGTCTCTCGTCACTTTTGCGACTATGGACGCCGCAGCGATTGACTGGCTGATCGCATCCCCATGGATCAGAGCCATCTGAGGCAGCTCCAGATCGATTTGCTCGGCATCGACGAGCAGATAGTCAGGCTGCGCCTGAAGCCGCTCAACAGCTTGCTTCATGGCCAGCCTCGCAGCTTGTTTAATATTGATCTCATCGATAGTCTTTACATCAACGACTCCGATGCCGACGCATAGCGCCTCTTTCATGATGATGTCGTATAGCGATTCTCTTTTCTTTTGCGTGAGCTTTTTGGAATCGTCGATACCCTCGATCGCCAAACCTTGCGGCAACATGACGGCAGCAGCCACCACATCCCCAAACAAGCAGCCTCTCCCCACTTCATCGATCCCCGCTATGGTTGTATATCCTTGAGCCCATACCTGTTTCTCATGCTCGAGCATCGTCGTGCGCCCCTTCCATCCTTTCTCTTCGATGTTGATTTTTTAATTATAAATCATTCATACTTTGTTTACGATAAACAAAAAAAACCGGATGCCGCTTCCTCCGGTTTTTGCTGACCTATGGTTCCCTCATTCCTATACGTCTGCCGGGGTTTCCAGGCTGAAACGGCCCAGCTTGCCCGCGCGCAGATCCCGCAAAAAAAGAAGGGACGTTTTATCCAAATCCACGCGTCCTCCGCTGACAATCGCGCCGCGCTTGCGTCCGATTGCTTCCATAACCTTCACTGTCTCATTCGGGTCTTCCAGCTCCGCAGGAAACTCGGTGATCGAGAACCTATCCCTCAAAGCTTCCGGGTAATGCTTAATCATATACTTGACCGCGTAAAAGGCGATTTCATCCAAATGAAGAATCTCTTCCTTAATCGCGCCTGTAGCCGCCAGCCGTAAGCCGACCATTTGGTCTTCAAATTTGGGCCACAGTATGCCGGGGGTATCGAGCAGATCCATTTCCGTGCCCACCTTGATCCATTGCTGGCCTTTGGTAACACCCGGTTTGTCTCCGGTGGCCGCTATCTTCTTGCCCGCCAGTTGATTGATCAAGGTTGATTTGCCCACGTTCGGAATGCCGACGATCAAAGCCCGTATAGCTCTTGGATTTATTCCTTTACGGATTTGCGCCTCGATTTTATCGGCCCAAAGCTCCCTGGATCGCGGAATGATTTCTTTCACCTGGTTGCCGGAAGCCGCATCGATAGGAAGTGCCTTCAAGCCCCGGTCGGCGAAATATCGTACCCACTCCGCGGTGACCTTCGGATCAGCGAGATCATGCTTATTCAGCAGCACCAATCGCGGCTTTCCCTTCAAAATCTCGTCAATCATCGGATTTCGGCTCGATAAGGGAATTCGGGCATCCAACAGCTCGATGACGATATCGATCAGCTTCAGCTTTTCTTCGATCTGTCTTCTTGCTTTGGTCATATGACCGGGGAACCATTGTATGCTCATGTCTTCACCTCAAATTCCTGCAATAACCGTTCACCCTAAAAATGAATCAGGCTTATTTTATTCAATGGCCAGTATATCAGTTCAGCCCGGCCCACAATTTTTTCAAACGGAACGAAGCCAACGCTGGGAAAACGGCTGTCCGAGCTGTTCGAACGGTTGTCCCCCATGGCAAAGATAGAACCATTCGGCACTTTCGCCTCGGCAAAATTGCGGTTATTATACGGATGTCCTTCTAGAATCGCCTTTTGGATAGCTTCCTTCAGATAAGGCTCATCGACGGGCGTACCGTTGATAGAAACTTTATCCCCTTCCACTTTAACCGTTTCGCCGGGGAGAGCAATGATGCGCTTAATATAGTCTTTCCCTTCCGGAGCGTGAAATACGATGACTTCTCCATGCTTCGGATCCCGGATATCGTAGATCAATTTATTGACCATAATCCGCTCACCGGTGTAAAAATTGGGCTCCATCGACGGCCCTTCCACAACAAAAGGAGAAACAAGGAAAAAGCGGATGACGAAAACCAGCACACCTGCTATCAATAAGGCTTTGACCCATTCCCAGGTTTCGTTCTTCCACGTTTTCCCGGTCTCCGAAGAGGCTGGTTCTATGTAACTTTGTTCCTCGTTTTGATGCTCCATGGTCCGAAACCTCTTTTCCATCAAAGGTGAAAAAACTGCTTGGGGACTAGATTTGCTTTTTTAGAAACGAAAAAGGGACTTGCTGAACAAGCCCCCCGGTTTCTTATCGAATTTCTTTAATTCTTGCTGCTTTACCGCGAAGACCGCGCAGATAATAAAGTTTCGCACGACGAACTTTACCACGGCGAGCCACTTCGATCTTCTCGATTTTAGGAGAATGAAGCGGAAACGTTCTTTCCACGCCTACACCGTAAGAAATTTTACGAACCGTAAACGTTTCGCTAATCCCGCCCCCGTGGCGTTTAATAACAACACCCTCGAAAAGCTGGATCCGCTCGCGGCTACCCTCGATAACCTTTACGTGTACCTTCAGTGTATCTCCGGGACGGAAACTAGGAATGTCCGAACGCAGTTGATCTTTTGTAATCTCTTGAATCAGATTCATGTATGACTCCCTCCTTCCACACAGGTGTTCATTCCGCTGTCCATAAAGCTGCTCTTAGTTGTCGGTTGCGTAGAGGACCACCAGATTAAACAAACAAAAATCCACAACATTGGATATTCTACCATATGCGGAGAAGAAACTCAACAGGAATCTATTCCTTGCGCTTTGATCGCCATTCCTCCACCCATTGCCGTTCCTCTTTACCGAGCTCTTTACCCTCCAATAGATCGGGACGACGCTCCAGCGTGCGCAGCAGGGACTGCTTCCTTCTCCACCGGTCCACGTTCTCGTGGTGCCCGGATAAAAGAATTTCCGGCACATCCCAGTCGCGAAATTTCACAGGCCTTGTATAGTGGGGGTACTCCAAGAGACCTGTGCTGAAAGAATCGGTAATTGCAGATTGCTCGTTGCCGAGAACGCCGGGCAGCAGCCGCACGATACTATCGATAACGACCATGGCAGGAAGCTCGCCCCCCGTTAGGACATAATCGCCGATCGAAAGCTCGTCCGTCACGAGATATTGGCGAATCCGTTCATCATACCCTTCATAATGGCCGCAAATAAAAACCAGATGCTCTTCCTTGGACAGTTCCTCCGCTTTTCGCTGGCTGAACGGTACTCCTTGAGGACACATCAGGATAACTCGGGGCTTGATCGAAGACGTTTCCGAAACCAAATCCTCGACCGCGGCAAAGATCGGCTCCGGCTTCAACACCATGCCGCCGCCGCCGCCGTAAGGATAATCGTCTACCGTGTTGTGCTTATTATTGGAAAAAGCACGGAAATTTACGGTTTGCAGAGCGACAATGCCTTTATCTCTAGCCTTCCCCAAAATGCTGGAGGAAAACACCCCATCGAACATCTCCGGAAAAAGGGTCAGCACATCGATCCGCATCAGTCGAGCAGCCCTTCCATGAGATGAATCTTAACAATTTTGTTGTCCACATCCACGTCCAACACGACATCGTCGATAACCGGAAGCAGCCATTGTTTTCCATTGGACCGGTTCACGACCCAAACATCGTTAGCTCCGGGCGAAAGGATTTCAGATATGGTTCCAAGCTCCTCGCCTTCATCCGTTACCACCTTACAGCCCTTAATTTCGTGATAATAATATTCGCCTTCGCCCAAATCCTCCAGATACTTTTCTTCCACCTTAAGGAGGGAACCTTTATACTTTTCCACCTCATTAATGTTGTCGAAATGCTCGAACTTGACGATGTACATGTTTTTATGTAAACGGGCGGATTGCACGGTCACCGGGGTTTGCTTATTTTGAGGGTCTACAATGACTAAAGTGCTGCCTTTGTCAAAACGCTCGGGGAAATCCGTTTGCGGGACGATTTTCAGTTCACCGCGGATTCCGTGGGTGTTGGCTATAATGCCTACGGTATACAGCTTCTCACTCATGACTTGTTCTCTTCATCCTCCAACATCATGAGAAAAAAGGTTAGGAACAATATTTCCTAACCCTTTTCCCCTATGATACGATTTCAACAGTAACGCGTTTGGTTTCTTTCACAGCTGCAGACGTTACGACCGTGCGAATCGATTTCGCAATCTTTCCCTGCTTGCCGATAACCTTCCCGACATCGTTAGGATTTACAGACAGTTGGTATTCGATGCTATTTTCATTTTCGACAACGGTCACACGCACATCTTCCGGGTGATCAACAAGTGCCTTAGCGATAACAGAGATAAGATCCTTCATGAAACCCTCCGAATGGAACAGATTACTTCTGTTGTCTCAGTTCGTGAAGTTTGGTCATCAGACCTGCCTTACTGAAAAGACTGCGAACCGTATCGGAAGGCTGAGCTCCGGTTTGAAGCCATTTCAGCGCCTTCTCTTCATCAATATTCACAACCGCCGGTTGAGCGACTGGATTGTAGATACCGATTTCTTCGATAAAACGTCCATCACGAGGGGAACGGGAATCCGATACCACGACGCGGTAGAAAGGAGCCTTGTGAGCGCCCATACGCTTCAGACGAATACGTACTGCCATGAAAATCACCTCCTAAACAGGATAAAATAAGGGGTTATGCTAAAAAGGGAATTTGAAGCCTTTGCCGAGCTTTTTCATCGCTTTGCCGCCCTTTCCCTTAGGGCCCATCATGCCGGAAAACTGCTTCATCATCTTGCGCATATCATCAAACTGCTTGATAAAGCGGTTGACATCCTGAATCGAATTGCCGCTTCCGAGCGCGATACGCTTGCGGCGGTTTGCGTTCAGGAGCTCCGGCTTCTGCTTTTCTTCCTTGGTCATCGATTTGACGATAGCCTCGACGCGGCTCATCTGCTTGTCGTCGACCTTTAAATCCTTCATACCCTTGATCTTATTGGCACCCGGCAGCATATCGAGAATCTGATCCAACGGCCCCAATTTCTTGACCTGCTCCATCTGCTCCAGGAAATCCTCAAAGGTAAATTCGGCGTTGCGCATTTTGCGCTCCATCTCTTTGGCCTTGTCGGCATCGATGCCGGCTTGCGCCTTTTCGATTAAGCTCAGCATGTCGCCCATGCCGAGAATCCGCGAAGCCATCCGATCGGGATGAAACGGCTCTAACGCGTCCAGCTTCTCGCCCATGGCGGCGAACTTGATCGGGCAGCCGGTAACGGCCTTAACGGATAACGCCGCACCGCCGCGGGTATCGCCGTCCAGCTTCGTCAGAACGACGCCGGTCAGCTCCAGCTGTTGATGGAAGCTCTCCGCAACGTTGACGGCATCCTGTCCGGTCATGGCGTCAACGACAAGCAGAATTTCATCGGGATCTACGGCAGAACGAACGTTCTTCAACTCGTCCATTAAGCTTTCATCGATATGCAATCGTCCCGCGGTATCGATAATGACATAATCGTTGCCGTTATCTTTGGCGTGCTGCAATCCGGCCTTGGCGATCTCCACCGGGCTCACTTGGTCGCCCAGGGAGAACACCGGCACCTGCAGCTGCTCGCCCAGCACCTGCAGCTGTTTAATCGCAGCAGGGCGATAAATATCCGCCGCCACGAGCAGCGGCCGATGATTTTGCTTTTGCAGCAGCTTGGCCAGTTTACCCGACGATGTCGTCTTGCCGGCACCTTGCAGTCCGGCCATCATGATGACCGTTGGCGGGCGGTTCGATCTTGCCAGCTTGCTCTGTGTGCCCCCCATTAATTCGGTCAGCTCTTTGTTCACAATGTCGATAACGACCATTCCCGGAGTGAAGCTCTTCATCACTTCCTGGCCGATGGCGCGCTCCTTCACCTTGGCGATGAAGTCTTTAACAACCTTGAAGTTCACGTCCGCTTCAAGCAACGCTAAACGCACCTCGCGCAGCGCCTCGTTGACATCGTCCTCCGAAAGCTTGCCCTTGCTTCTGAGCTTGCCGAACACATTCTGCAAGCGGCTGGTCAATCCTTCGAATGCCATGTGGATTCACCTCCTGAGCGTCCTCCTATGGAAGACCTGCTTCGTGAGCATTCTCTATTTTCGTTAATCGATATTGTTCATTTGCGTTAGCAGGGTCGCGATCTGCGATCGCAGTTCGGGTACGGTCCCGTCGATGAGCAACAAAAGTTCCTCAAACAGCTTCGTTCTTTGCTCGTGCTTGATTAAGAGCCCAAGCTTGCTTTCGTAGTCTTGAAGCGTCTGTTCGGCACGTTTGATATGCTCATATACCGCCTGGCGGCTGATTTCGAAATTCTCGGCGATCTCGCCGAGCGAATAGTCGTCGTGAAAATACAATTTCAGAAAAGTACTCTGTTTCTCGGTGAGCAGCGGCTCGTAGAAATCAAACAACAAATTGATGCGATTCGTTTTCTCTAGCGCTTGATCTTCCGGCATTCGTGCCACCTCCGTTAAGGTAAAACACTTGACAGCAGCACAACAAAACTAATCATACTGAATTTACAGATGAATGTCAAGGTATTCACCTTGTCAGCCGGTCTGTTCAGCTATCCATTTGCCGAATAGGGCGTGAACGAATTGTTCCGAATCAAAAGGCTGCAGATCGTCCATCTTCTCGCCGAGTCCGACGAATTTGACGGGAATGTTAAGCTCCTGCCGTATCGCAACGACGATGCCGCCTTTGGCTGTGCCATCGAGCTTGGTGAGAACGATTCCGGTCAAACCCGTTTTGTCGCCGAAAAGCTTCGCCTGGCTGAGCGCATTCTGGCCTGTTGTCGCATCGAGCACCAGCAGAACTTCATGCGGCGCCTCAGGAACCTCGCGCTGAAGCACGCGATAAATCTTGTTCAGCTCCTCCATCAGATTGACCTTATTCTGCAGCCTCCCCGCCGTATCGCAAAGCAAAATGTCTGCTCCGCGGTTTTTGGCCGCTTGCACGGCGTCGAACATAACGGCGGCGGGATCGGAGCCGGAATGCTGCTTGATGACTTCCACACCGACTCGCTCCCCCCATGTTTCGAGCTGCTCGATCGCCCCGGCACGGAATGTATCTCCCGCCGCCAGCAGCACCTTTTGGCCCTGCGACTTGAACATATGGGCCATCTTGCCGATCGTCGTCGTTTTTCCAACCCCGTTGACCCCTACAAACAATATTACTGTCAATCCGTCTGCGGCCATCGTTAAACCGGATTGCGAATCTCCCTTCAACAGCTCAATCAGCTTTTCTGACAAAATCGGCTGCAGTTCGCCCGGGTTTTCAATTTTGCGCTTTTTGACCTCGGAGCGCAGCTCCTCAATCAGCGTCATTACAGTATTCACGCCAACATCGGCGCCGATCAAAATCTCCTCAAGCTCCTCGTAGAAGTCTTCATCTATCTTTTTGCGGCGCTTAAAAAGGTCGTCCACGCGATCTACAAAAGCGTCTCTGGTCTTGCTGAGGCCTTCCTTGAACTTGCTGGTAACCGCCTCTGCTTTATTGGATATGCTTTCTCTCAGCCTTTTGAAAAAACTCATGGGGCTAGCTCCCTCCGTATCTCTCTACACACTTGTTGAACTGGCGCCTAACTTGAAATCGCTTAAGCTGAAACGGCCGCTTCCTCGTCCTCCAGCTTGACGGACACAAGCTTCGACACGCCGCCTTCCTCCATCGTAACGCCATACAGCACGTCCGCTTCCTCCATCGTGCCTTTGCGGTGCGTGACGACAATAAATTGAGTGGACTCGGAAAACTCTCTTAAATATTCGGCAAAACGCGTTACGTTCGCTTCGTCCAAAGCCGCTTCGACCTCGTCCAGCACGCAGAACGGCACAGGCTTCACGCGAATGATCGAGAACAGCAGCGCGATCGCCGTCAAGGCTCGCTCTCCCCCGGAGAGCAGCTGCAGGTTTTGCAGCTTTTTGCCGGGCGGTTGGGCGACGATTTCGATTCCCGTATCGAGCAGTTTGTCAGGCTCGGAAAGAATCAAGTCGGCCCTGCCGCCGCCGAACAGCTTCGCAAACACCTCAACGAAGTGGGAGCGAATCTGGTCGAACGTTATTCTGAACCGTTTGGACATCTCCTGGTCCATCTCGCGGATGACCTGGTATAAAGTCGTTTTAGCTTCGATCAAGTCGCTCTTTTGCGTACTCAGGAACTCGAAGCGCTCCGATACTCGCGCAAATTCTTCAATGGCGCCAAGATTGACTTCGCCGAGCGATGAAATCTCCCTTTTCAGCTCGCGAACCTTATTCTGCGTGCCCGGCACATCCTCAGGCACAGGGTATCGCACCTTAGCCAGCTCGTAGCTTAGCTCGTATTCTTCAGCCAGCTTTTTAAGCAAATTCTCGAGCTCGACGTCAAGGCGGTTCACCCGCACCTCGGTTTGGTGCAGCTGTTCTTCCACCTGCTTGAGCTGAACGCGCTGCGTGCGAGTCTCATTCTCTTCAAGCTCCAGTTTCTGCAGCCAATCCGCGCGTTCGGCCCGCTTGTAGTCGATCTGCTCCGTACACTGCCGCTTTTTCAGCTTCAAATCGTTGAGCGTCTCAATTTGCAGCACGCTCTCCGCTTGGTGCGCCTCGAGTTCCTGCTCCAAATGATTGAGCATTTGAAGATTCGTTTGCAGCTCCTGCTCAGCTGCCGTCAGATCTTGCTGCAAACGTCGCTGCTGATCCTGCAGGGACATCTTTTCCTGAGAAATCGAAGCGGCCTTGATCTTGAGCTCCGTGAGCTGCGTTTGCAGCTCTTCCTTGGCCGATTCACTCGCCTTGCGGTTAATTTCGGCATCGCGAATCGCTTGTTGGATCGAGGCCTCCTCCTGCTGCAATCCCTCGAGCGCCTTCCGAGCTTCAAGCTTTCTCCTCTCCAGATCGGCCGCTTCATGCTTAAGCGCCTCATGGTCCTGACTGTCGAGCGACAATTGCTCCTCTATATTACGGCTTTCCGCGTCCAACGGATTCAGCTCGGCGCGAATTTGTTGTTCCTCAATCCGTTTCTGTTCGCCATGCTGGCGCAGCTGCTCCTGATTCATCGATTCGTCCGTGATGTCGCGTTTCATTTGGCTTGCTTTATCTTTAAGCCCCGCAAGCTGTTTCTCTGAGGCTTTTATTTCCTGATCGAGCTCCTCTATCTGCCGCTGGCGGCCGAGCAAGCTTGTCGTTTTCTTCTGCAGGCTTCCTCCGGTCATCGATCCGCCGGAATTGACAACGTCGCCTTCGAGCGTTACAACCCGGTATTTGTACTGCCCTTTGGCGGCAATATGGTTCGCGTCCTCCAAATTTTGCGCAATGACGACATTTCCCAGCAAGCTTGAAAATACAGCCTGATAAGATCCGTCAAACTCAATAAGATCCACGGCAACGCCGACAAAGCCTTTCGCCGACTTGAGGATCGCTCGTTCCCCATCGGGAATCGAACGCCCGCGAATGACATTAAGCGGCAGGAACGTAGCTCGTCCGAATTGACGGCGCTTCAGGAAGGCAATGGCCTCGCGTCCGTCCGCTTCCGTTTCAACGACGATATTCTGCAAAGCGGCGCCAAGAGCCGTTTCAATCGCGATCTCCACTTCAGCAGGAACCTTGACCAGCTCCGCTATAGCTCCGTGAATGCCGCGAAGATCCTTGCGGTTCTTGGCCTTGAGCACTTCCTTGACACCCTGCATAAAGCCGTCGTAGTCGTTGGCCATTTCCTTCATTGTATCGCGCCGCGAGATTAGCGCATCAAGCTTTTGCTCCCACTTCCTTACCATGTCGAGGGCTTCGTCAAGAAGCACCTGCTTGTTCTTTATGCTCAGGGTCAGCTCAGCATATCGCGTTCGGATTTCATCGATTTCCTTCAGGATCAGCTCCAGTCTGCCGGTAAGCTCCTCTCTTCGGGCGCTGACTTTTTCCCGCTGCTCTACCCATTTCTGGCGTTCCTCTTCCAGCCTGTCTAACCGACGGGTTAAGCTTTCCGTCTGCTGCTCCGAATAGCGAATCTCATTTCGCGCTTGCGCCATACGGTTGAGCGTTTCCAAAAGATCCGATTTCAACTGATCCTCAGGCAAGGATCTGAGGCCTCCGCTCACGCCGAGAAGCCGCTCTTCTTCAACAGCCAGCTTTGCCTGATACTCATACAGCTGTGCGCCGATTTGCACGATTTTGTCGCGCTGCCCGGCAAGCTCGGTCTCTTTTTCCCGCTTGCGCTGTTCTTGAAGGACTATCGTCTGGGTCAGCTGCTGGCGGTTCGTAGCATAGTTCTTTTTGCGCTCCTTCAGCACCTCGCCGTGACCTTCGCACTTCTCAAAGTCTTCGCTAAGCTGAAGCAGAGTGTTCTGGAGAAGCTCAAGCTCCTCTTCGAGCCTGCGCGTCTCCCAGCGGTGCTTTTCCAGGTACGCATCGTGCTGATTTACTACCGTAGCAAGCTCGGTTTGTTCATTTTTCAACGCTTCCAGCTTTTGATTCGCTTCCGTCCATGAGACGTAGATCTGATCAATCTGATATACATACATAGCAATCTCGCTGCTTTTTAACTGCTCTTTCAACTCTTTAAAGCGAATGGCTTTTTCCGACTGCGCGCGCAGCGGTTCGATCTGATCCTCCAGCTCGGAAACCAGGTCATGAATGCGCAGCAGATTTTGCTCCGTGTCGTTCAGTTTTTTCTCCGCTTCTCTTTTGCGCGATTTATATTTAACAATTCCCGAGGCTTCCTCAAAAATCCCCCGGCGATCTTCGGATTTCGTACTCAAAATTTCCTCAATGCGGCCTTGTCCGATAATCGAATACGCCTCTTTGCCGATTCCGGTGTCCATGAAAAGCTCGGTGATATCTTTGAGACGGCAGGACTGCTTGTTGAGAAAGTATTCGCTATCCCCGCTGCGATGGACCCTGCGGGTTACCGTGACTTCATTAAAATCCAGCGGCAGCGATTGGGAGGTATTGTCAAGCGTCAGCGATACTTCCCCAAAATTGACAGCTTTACGAGCGTCGCTTCCGGCGAAGATCACGTCTTCCATTTTTCCTCCGCGCAGTGATTTGGCGCTCTGTTCGCCTAATACCCAACGAATTCCATCGGAAATATTGCTCTTTCCGCTGCCGTTAGGACCAACTACGGCCGTAATGCCGCGCACGAATTCAAGTTCTGTTTTGTCTGCAAACGATTTAAATCCGGATAGTTCAATCCGCCTCAAAAACATGGTCTCACCTCAAAGCCTATTGTATCACAACCGCGGAAAATAAATAGAGTCGAACACGGAAAAGAGCAGCCTGTTCGGCTGCTCCGTTACGAGAATTTAGCGTTCTTCGGGAACGTTCAATTTGGTTAACGCCTGCGATGCGGCTTGCTGTTCCGCTTCTTTTTTGGATCTGCCCGTTCCTTTGCCTAGCAGCTGGTCATCCATATAAACTTCAGCGACGAATTCACGCTCATGGGCAGGCCCGCGTTCATCCGCTATTCGGTATTCGATGGCGCCGAGGCTGTAATGCTGCGTATGCTCCTGCAGCTGCGTCTTGTAATCGACTACAAGCAGCTTCCCTTCGCCGGAAAGCTTAGGGAACAAATGCCGGTTCAGAAAAGCCTTAACCGATTCCAGGCCTTGATCCAAATATAAAGCCCCGATGAATGACTCGAATACATCCGCCAGCAAAGCAGGACGGGTTCGTCCTCCCGTAAGCTCTTCACCCTTACCCAGCAGGACATAAGCTCCAAAATCCAAGCTTTCGGCGAATGTGACCAGCGATGGTTCGCAAACAATGGAAGCTCTCAGCTTAGTCAATTCACCCTCCGAACGGCTAGGATACCTGTAATACAAAAATTCAGAAACCGTCAGTTCCAAAACCGCATCACCCAAAAATTCCAAACGTTCGTTATCCTTATGCCCTGCGATGCGATGCTCGTTTACATAAGAGGAATGGGTAAATGCCTGCTTTAGCAGATCCGGCTTGCGAAACGGTATGCCGAGCCGTGACTGAAGTTCTTTTATCTCCCGGTTCATTGCTTGCGTTCACCACCCAGAGAGCATGACATTTCAAAATCTTTCTTCATTAAGAAGGTTAATCTATGCTTCGAATCTCTTCAGGATAATCGTGGCATTGTGGCCGCCGAAACCGAAGGAATTGGACATGGCAATACGAACATCGGACTTGCGGGCCACGTTCGGCACATAATCGAGATCGCATTCCGGATCCTGCTGATCGAGGTTGATTGTCGGAGGAATGAGCCCGTGCTTAATCGTTAATCCGCAGATGACCGCTTCCACGCCGCCCGCCGCGCCAAGCAAATGGCCCGTCATTGACTTCGTAGAGCTGACAGCCACCTTATAAGCGTGATCGCCGAGCGCTCTCTTGATAGCTGTCGTTTCGGATTTGTCCCCTACCGGAGTGGAGGTTCCGTGCGCATTGATGTAATCGATCGAATCCGGGGAAATGCCTGCGTCTCTGATCGCTTTAGACATGCAGCGGGCCGCGCCGTCCGGATCCGGGTCCGTCATGTGATAAGCGTCGCCGCTCATGCCGTAGCCGATCACTTCCGCATAGATGTGGGCGCCGCGATTTTGCGCGTGCTCGAGTGATTCCAGAATGAGTACGCCCGAGCCTTCGCCCATGACGAAACCATCGCGATCCGTATCAAAAGGACGGCTTGCCTTCTGTGGTTCGTCATTGCGGGTCGACATCGCGCGAAGCGCACAAAAGCCGGCGACCCCTATAGGGGTAATCGTCGCTTCCGCCCCTCCGCAGATCATCACGTCGGCATCGCCGCGTTGGATCAATTTGAATGAATCGCCTATGGAGTGGGTACCCGTGGCGCAGGCGGTAACCGCCGTACTGTTCGGCCCTTTGGCGCCGGTTATCATTGAGATCTGACCCGAAGCCATATTAGCGATCATCATCGGAATGAAGAAAGGGCTCACCCGTTTCGGTCCCTTTTCCAGAAGGACGCGGTGCTGTTCTTCCCAAGTGGCAAGACCGCCGATTCCAGAACCCACGGAAACGCCTACTCGTTCAGGGTCGGCGCCCTCGCGAACGTCCAAATTCGCATCTTTAAGCGCATTCAGCGAAGCTGCCACCGCAAACTGGACGAAACGGTCCATACGTCTTGCTTCTTTTTTATCGAAATACTGCTCCGGGTTGAAATCTTTCACTTCAGCGGCAATCCGTGTCGGGTATTCGCTGACATCGAAGTTTTCAATAAGGCTGACGCCGGATTTGCCGGATGTCAGGTTTCCCCAGAACGTCTCCAGGTCCTGGCCTAGAGCAGTAACGGTTGCAAGGCCTGTAATTACAACTCTGTTCAACTTATACCACCTCTATGTAAAAAGCGTTATAACCATTATCCGGCTGGATGAGGAGAAGTCCCGCCTTGCTACAGAACGGGACTTGTCAGACTGTTACGTATGAGATTTTATGTATTCTACAACTTCTCCCACAGTAGTAATCTTCTCAGCATCTTCGTCGGAAATTTCCAAATCGAATTCATCTTCAAGTTCCATGACCAATTCTACAACATCTAGAGAATCAGCGCCTAAATCATCTTTAAAAGATGCTTCGAGGGTTACTTCAGATTCTTCAACCCCTAGACGATCAATTACAATTCGTTTGACACGATCCAATACGTCGGACATCCGGTTCACCTCCTCTTTGGTATTATACGAGAAACTTTGACAGATTTCCACTAGCCGGGCTTCAAAAAGTTTTTGGGTACTCGGGCTCCAAAGCTTATCCTTTACTTTCCGGAGCACTTACATGTACATGCCGCCATCTACATGGATCGTTTGACCGGTCATGTAGGAAGACTCGTCGGACGCCAGGAAACGGACAGCTTTGGCAATATCCTCGGGCTGTCCAAGACGCTCCAGCGGGATTTGCTTCAACAGCTGCTCGCGGGTTTCCGCGTTCAGCTTGTCGGTCATGTCGGTTTCGATGAAGCCTGGCGCGACCGTGTTGACGGTAATGTTGCGGGAGGCCAGTTCCTTGGCTGCTGCTTTGGTTAAGCCGATTACACCGGCTTTGGCCGCCACGTAATTCGCTTGTCCGGGATTGCCAAGCACACCCACTACCGAAGATATATTGATGATCCGACCGTAGCGCTGCTTCATCATTGGACGCGTCACCGCCTTGATGCAGTTGAACACACCTTTTAAATTCGTCGCAATGACCTGATCGAATTCTTCTTCCTTCATTCGCATGATTAAATTGTCTCTTGTTATCCCGGCATTATTCACCATAATATCAATTTTGCCGAAAGTTTCAATTGTTTGCCTGACCATCTCTTCAGCTTCGGCAGAGCTGCTCACATCAGCGCGCACCTTAAAAGCTTTGCGTCCGAGAGCTTGAATTTGTTCGACCGCCTCTTGAGCCGCGGCTTCGCTGCCCGCGTAATTCACAGCCACATCCGCACCTGCTGCCGCAAGGTGCAGCGCGATCGCTCTGCCGATTCCTCTGGAGGCTCCGGTTACAAGGGCTACCTTTCCATTAAGCATTGCATATCCTCCCCGACTGGTTACGATTCCTTAAGCATCCTAGCTAAACGGCTGCATCCTGAAGATATTTATCGACAGCCTCCAGACTATGGATGGATACGGCTTTGACGCCCCGATCCACCTTCTTGATCAGTCCGGCCAACACGCTTCCCGAGCCGATCTCGATAAATGTATCCACGCCTTGCCCGATCAGCCAAGCAACCGTATCCTCCCACAGCACGGGAGAATAGACCTGGCGGACGAGCAGATCGCGAATGTCCTCCGGCTGTGTAACCGGCTGCGCCGTCACGTTGGCGACGACCGGGACTGCCGCTCGCTCCATCGACAGCGAAGCGAGCACATCAGCGAGCTTCGCAGAAGCCGGCTTCATCAGCGAAGAGTGGAAGGGCCCGCTCACCTCGAGCGGTATGACGCGCTTCGCGCCGATTTCCTTGCCGCGCTCTGCAACTGCGGCGACGCCTTCTTTGCTGCCCGAGACGACGATCTGTCCCGGGCAATTCACGTTGGCGAGCTCCACGACGCCGACGCCGCTTGTAATGGCCGTGCACAGCTCCGCAAGCGCTTCGCGCTCGGCCCCCAGCACGGCCGCCATCGCGCCCAGGCCGCCGGGGACGGCCTGTTCCATGAATTCGCCGCGGGCCCGCACGGTGCGGACCGCGTCCTCGAAGCCGAGCACGCCGGCGGCGACAAGCGCACTGTATTCGCCGAGGCTGTGCCCCGCGACGTAGTCCGGCTTCACACCGGCGGCGCGGAATGCCTCGAGGTAGGCGATGCTGGTCGCCAGCAAGGCCGGCTGGGTATGATAAGTGATCTTCAGTTCCTCTTCCGGCCCGTGAAATATAATTTGCGAAAGCTTGAAACCAAGCGCTTCGTCGGCCCGCTCAAACAGCTTCGCCGCCTCCGCGTTCACAGTGACCAAATCATGTCCCATACCAACGGCTTGAGATCCTTGGCCCGGAAAAACAAAAGCGATTTTACCCATATTGTCCCGCTTCTCCTTTCTCAGTTCAAATACGCAGCAGGTCAACGATTACCAAACGAGCACGGAAGCTCCCCAAGTCAAACCGCCGCCAAAACCGACGAGTACCAAGCGGTCGCCCTCACTCACTCGTCCCTGCTCGGCCGCTTCCGCTAATGCGACCGGAATGGAAGCTGCGGACATATTTCCATACCTGTCAAGATTGATCATGCACTTGTCTTCCGTCAAGTTCAGACGATTCAAAGACGATTGAATAATACGATAGTTGGCCTGGTGCGGCACGAGCAAATCCACGTCTTCCTTGGACATCCCCGCTTTGCGCAGCACTTCTTCGGCCGCGTTGCCCATGACGCGCACCGCGAACTTGAACACCTCGCTGCCGGCCATGTAGATGTAATGCATCCGCTTATCCAGAGACTCGGGAGAAGCCGGATTGCGCGAACCTCCGCCTTCGATCTTGAGGAGCGGCCCGCCGGCACCGTCAGCTCCAAGCTCAAATGATTTGAAGCCCCTGTCTTCGGGAACTTGTCCGATCACAACGGCTCCCGCCCCATCGCCGAAGAGAATGCAGGTATTGCGGTCTGTATAATCAGTGATTCTGGAAAGACAATCCACACCAATTACAAGCGCGTATTTGTAAATACCCGTAGCGATAAAATTAGAAGCGTTTGCCAACCCGTAAATGAAGCCCGAGCAAGCAGCCGCCAGATCGAAAGCAGCAGCTTTTTTGGCACCTAACTTATCCTGCAAAATACAGGAAGTCGACGGGAAAGCCATATCCGGCGTAATCGTCGCAACAATGATCAGGTCCAGTTGCTCAGCCGTAATTCCGGCATTCTTCATGGCAACTTGAGCCGCTTCATACGCAAGATCCGAAGAGGCTTGCTCCGGTGCGGCAATTCTTCGTTCCCGAATACCGGTTCTCGTTACAATCCATTCATCGTTCGTATCCACCATCGTCTCGAGTTCTTTGTTTGTCAGAATCCGCTCAGGAACGTACTTTCCCGAGCCGAGCACTCCCACTGGTATTAAATTCATCATCCTTCACTCTCTTCCCCCATGACTGATTTCCCTTGATATAGCGCCCACCAGATCGTTCTGCAGCCCGATTCTCGCTTGACGGACAGCGTTTTTGATAGCTTTCGCATCCGAGGAGCCGTGACTTTTCAGCACCAAACCGTCAATCCCGAGCAGCGGCGCCGCGCCATGCTCCGAGTAGTCGAGCTTTTTGCGGAATTGGGACAAGCTCGGCTTCAGGACAGCTGCCGCCAGCTTCGTCCAAAGCGATTTCGTAAATTCCTGCTTCAACGCCGAAAAGATAGCCGATGCCGCCCCCTCCAGCGTCTTCAGCATAATGTTGCCGACAAATCCGTCGCAAACGATGACATCGCACTCAACGCGCAGCATATCGCGAGACTCCACATTGCCTACGAAATGGATGGGAGCTTTTTCAAGCAAAGGATATGCGGCTTTCGTCAACTCATTCCCCTTCATCGCTTCCGTGCCGACATTTAGCAGTCCGACTCGGGGTGTCGCAATTCCATGCACCTTGGAACGATAAATGCTGCCCATGATCGCGTATTGCGTCAAATGCTCGGCGGTAGCATCCATATTCGCGCCCAGGTCCAAGGCCAGGACGCCTTTTCCATTCATCGTAGGAATCATCGGAGCCAGTGCCGGACGCTCGATCCCGGCAATTCTGCCGACGATCAGCAGCCCCGTCGCCATCAGAGCGCCGGTATTGCCTGCCGAGATCATTGCTGCCGCTTCTTTTTCCTTTACGAGTCTTCCGGCCACTACCATAGAGGCATCCTTTTTCCGGCGAACTGCCTTGACGGGTTCATCATCCGCTTCAATGACCTCTCCGGCATGCTTCAGGGTAACGTTAGAGGGTTTTTCCTGCAAAAACTCTTCCATCCGTGCCGTATCGCCCACCAGTACAATGTGCACATCGGGCCATTCCTTTGCCGCGGCTACCGCACCTTCCACGACAACCTTAGGGGCACGATCGCCGCCCATGGCGTCAATCGCTATCCGCATCCGAGTTCCCTCCTTTTACACGCTGTTCCTTTTTCGAATGAAAGATAACGAAAGTTCCCCGAAAGACGGATTCTTCACCGACGAAAATGTGCACCTCCACCTTCGCTTTTCCTCTGGAAATCGAACGGACATATGCCTTCGCGATACATTTCTCACCGAGCTTCACGGACCGTACAAATTTAATATCCGCCGAAGCGGTCAGAGCGATCGGATCGTTGATGACCGCAACCGCCAACGAGTTTGCCTGTGAAAAAATGTGATGTCCTCGAGCTATTTTCGTTCTGGAAAATACATGCTCTTCTCTAATTTCAAAAATTGAAATGCCGCTTTGATTCAGCTGCAAATCAATCACTTCACCTATGACTTCATGAATCGGAAGCGACCGCACTTGATCGTATTTTTCCTCAGCCATGTGCTTCATGCGTTCCCTGAGCTCAGGAATTCCAAGCTCCAACCTGTCCAATCGGATCGTTTGAATGCTAACTTGAAAGGTGCGCATCAGCTCTTCGTCAGTCATAAAGGGATTGTCCTCAATAGCCTGCAGCAGCCTCTGCTGCCGTTCTCGCTTAGGAAGGCGTTCGATGCCCGACACCACCTTATCCTCTAGGATTACCTATATAGCTCCTCTTATTACCAGATACTAAATTGTAGTATATAAAATTTGCAAGCAAAAGGAAAGCAAAAAAAATAGCACCTCACCTAGGAGACGACCCGACGAACAATTGTCGGATCGTCTCCAGTATGAAGTACTATCCATGAAATTATGCCTGAACGATTTCTCTTCCTTTGTAAGATCCGCAGTTTTTGCAAACGCGATGCGAAAGCTTCAGTTCACCGCACTGGCTGCATTTCACCATGCCGGGCACTTCCAATTTAAAGTGAGTACGGCGCTTATCGCGACGAGTTTTGGACGTTCTTCTTTGTGGTACTGCCATATTCCCACCTCCTTACCAGAATTCACAACATTCTCATTCTTTGAAAAAGTCAGCCAGTCCTGCAAGTCTAGGATCGATCTTCTCTTGCTTACACCCGCAGTCCCGAACGTTGCGGTTCCCGCCGCATACTGGACAGAGCCCTTTACACGCTTCACCGCAAAGAGGAATGTAAGGAAGCCCCATGACCAGATTCTCTTCGATATACGGACGCAAGTCCACTTTATCTTCAGTCAACACGTGGATTTCGCTTTCATCATCGTCGCCCACAGGTGTCTGAGTGAAAACCTCCTGAAAAGGAAGCTCAATCGTTTGCTCGAAGTTAGATAAACATCGCGAACAGCTTAGTTCCAATTCTACATCTAACGTGCCATTGACTTCAACAATCCCCGCTTCATGCTTCGCATGAAGATCGACATGAACCGGACCCGCATGCAGGATATCCTTACGGCCCTGAAAAACGGGGCCCGCATCCATATCCTCTGTCAGATGAACCGAAAGTCCCTTCAGAGCCATATCTTTCAGATGGATCTGCATGATTATCACCCCAAACAAACAAAGATTATTATATCGATATTCATTGCCTTTTGTCAATATTTTGAGCCAGAGTTTTCTTATCCTTACGGTTTAAGATTGTTTTGGCGGAAGCGAAGCCAAATAATTTAACGCGTCATCCAGGGTAGCTACCTCTACCACCTTCATCTTGCTGTTAATCTCTTGCGCCCTGGCTACCGCGTCGGAATAATTATTAATCGTTGCACCTTCCTTGGTTGTCAGGTCCTTCGGCGCAAAAAAAATCTCCGCCCCTTCCCGGTCTGCGGCAATCACTTTGTGCTGTATGCCTCCAATGACGCCTACATTCCCCTTCGTGTCAATCGTCCCCGTCCCGGCAATTCGATAGCCCTTTGTAATATCCCCGGGCATAAGCTGATTATATATCTCCAGTGAGAACATGAGTCCGGCGGAAGGACCGCCAATCTCGCCCGCTTTGATGGTCACCTGTTGATCCTCTTGGTCGGCTCGAACCGATTGCACATCCGCAGGAACGATACCCAGACCCGGACGCGGGCTTTCCGCGATGCCCGATGTCGTTTCTTCAGGGAGCTGGGCCAAAGCTATCGTTTCCGTCAGTTCCTCTTTATCCCGTCTGTACGTGATTTGCACCATATCGCCGATATTTTTGCCCTTGATCGCGTTAATCACGTCCATTGAGGTTTGAATCTGAGCGCTATCCGCCTTAAGCAAGTAATCTCCTGGCTTCAGCACTTTCTCTGCCGGCAAACCCGGCAATGTCTGCAGGACCATGACGCCTTCCGTACGGATATGAAAGGGTACCCCTGCCTTCAGGTACGCAGCCTGCATCGCGCTGCTTTGAGAAGTGAGCATGACATATTCTTGTCTCCGGCTGTATTCCTGCTCGGATTCTCCTTCTCGCAGCACATTTTTCTTCAATTGAAGCTCTTCATACGGCTTTATTAAGGCCCGGACATAATTGATCACATTTGTATCGCTTACTCTTACCGTAGTCAGCATAAACTTCCCATTCTCGACATCATGCCCTTTTTGGACAGAAACCATAGGCTTGATTTCTTCAGCGGTTCCCGGCATAAAAATAAAATAAGGCAAAGGCAGGAAAAACATGGCGTACATGATGACGACGGCAACCAATATCGATAATAAGTAGCGTCTTGTGCGGTTGACATTCGGATAACGGTACGAATCATTGGACCATTCCCGAATTTCTTGCTCTTGGCTGTTGTCGGTCATGCCGGTTCCTTCCTCTCCCTTCCATCGGTTTCTTCTAGTCTATGTTGCACAGGCTTGGTCTAAACATCCTCTTAGCCGCGTAGAAATGAAGCATACCTGTGCGAATGAATGAGGTGATATCATGCAGCAAATAAGCCGCCATGCTCAAAGCCGATTTATTACGCTGCTGATGGGATCAATGGCTGCGGTTTTAGTCATTTTCATCATTATATATCCTGACGGTGCTTTTCAATCGTCTTTGCAGGGACTGACTGTTTGGTGGAAAATCGTGTTTCCGGCATTGCTGCCATTTTTAATCTTATCCGAGCTTTTGATCGGATTCGGCGTTGTTCAAGCGCTGGGCACACTGCTTGAGCCTTTAATGCGCTTGTTATTCCGGATTCCAGGTATCGGCGGATGGGCCGTAGCTGCCGGAGCCGTAGTCGGTTTCCCGGCAGGAGCCAGAATTACCGCTTCCATCATAGAAAAAGAGCTCCTCACCGCCAAAGAAGCTGAACGTCTAGTCGCTATATCGCATCTATGCAGCCCCATTTTTCTAATTACGGTAGTCGGGGTCGGTTTTCTCCAGAACGTGAAGCTCGGACTGGTGTTAGCCGTTGTTCATTATCTATCTGCCGCCCTGACCGGATGGGTCATGAGCATTGGTTCCGGGTTTGAAAGCATTGAAAATGGAAGCCGATCGGAAAGATCGACTTCTAAGGTACAAGGTTCATTGATCCGCAAATTTCTAGACACGATGCAGGAATCCTATCTCCAAGACGGACGGGCATTCGGAAAGCTGCTGGGTGATGCCGTCTCCTCCTCCGTACAAACACTAATGCTGATTGGCGGCTATATGATGATATTTTCCGTCATGCTGAATGTTGTAAAGCTGGCGTTAATCCCGGAGGTTGCCTATGCCGTCGAAGCGTCGCTCTCCTGGCTTCATCTTGGATCCGAGACGTTGAAACATCTGGTGTCCGGACTTTTTGAAATCCATCTGGGTACGTATGATGTCAGTCAAGCGGCTGGTGCGCAGCCCATGTGGCAGATTGCCGTTTTAAGCGCATTTCTAGGTTGGGGAGGGCTTTCGGCGCACGCCCAGGTCGCCAGCATCACCCACCGCTCCCCGGTAAGATATTTGTTCTTTTTAACAGCCCGTTTGCTGCATGCAGCGTTTGCCTTTACTCTTACTATCGTTCTTTGGAACCCGCTCACTCGCACCATTTCGGCAGCAACGCCGGCTTTCCTGCGAATCGATCCATTCACGGTGCAGAACGTTTCGCCGGAAGCTGCCAAAAGCGCAGTTCCGATTGCACGGAACTTCTTCGAGCCGATGACAGGCCAACTTTTGCTGCTGCTGTTTGCCATGATTGCGATTTCTTTGCTGCTGCGCTTCTTTCATAAAAGGATATGATCGGAGGCTACAGCTTGGAAAACTTAAGCTTCAGGGCCTCCTCGACTTCTGCAGGAACCAGTTCCTCGACAGGACCGTGGAATTTGGCGATTTCTTTGACAATACTGGAGCTTAAATACGAATACTCCGGCTTCGACGTCATGAAGAACGTTTCCACATTTTCATTGAGTTTACGATTGGTGGAAGCCATCTGCAGTTCATATTCAAAATCGGAAACCGCGCGCAAGCCCCTTACGACCAAGTAGACGTTTTTCGATTTCATATAGTTGACGAGCAGGTCGCGAAACCCGTCCACTTCGACGTTAGGTAAATCGCGGGTCACCTTTGAAATGAGCTTCATCCGCTCCTCTAACGTAAACAACGGATTTTTCGAGGTATTATTCAACACCGCTACAATCAGCTTGTCGAAAACCTTCGCTGCTCGATGGATGATATCCAGATGTCCGTAAGTGACGGGATCAAAGCTGCCCGGGTAGACGGCTACCCTAATGCCATTCTCTTGTTTCATCATGCTGCTTCAGCTCCTTAAAGAGATCTTCGTCTATAAATGGTAACGGCCGTTTCGCCGTATTCAGCCCGTCTTTCCTGCGTAAGCCCGCTCACTTCCTCCGGCAGCACATCTGCGCCGTCATGCTCGGCAACGACGATGGCATGTGTTTGAAGCAGTCCCAACTGCTCCATCGTCCCGATTAGATCAGCGGTCCATTTCATCCTGTATGGCGGGTCCAAAAATACCAAATCGAATTGCATGCCTCTTTTGGCTAAAGCCTTCAGCGCGCGCCCGGCATCGTTCCGGTACACTTCCGCCCGCTCCTTCAATCCGGAAGCTGCAAGATTATGCTGAACCGTGTCGACGCTTTTTTTCTCAATATCGATAAAAATCGACCTCTCCATCCCGCGGCTTAACGCTTCGATCCCTAAACCGCCCGTGCCGGCGAATAAATCGAGAACGACTCCTCCGTCAAAATAAGGACCGATCATGCTGAAAATGGCTTCCTTCACCTTATCGGTCGTCGGCCGCGTTCCCATGCCTGGTACCGCTTTCAGTGATCTCCCCTTGGCGCTCCCCGAAATGACTCTCATATACTATATATCACCCACTTGCAGCCTGATTCTAAGGATAGAATACCATATTCCAAATCCGCAACACAAAATATTTGCTGCGGCATGTATATTTACCTGGCGAAGCGTTAATCCTTGAAGTATCGACATCAAGAATGTCGTAGACAACCGCGGAGAAGACTTACGTTTCCCCATAAGCTCTTCGTCCGGTTTCTCCTCTCCCATGTGGCGGTCGCGCAAGCGATCGCCGTTTATATTTCCAGGAAATATAGGATCGCCCACTTCGCTAACTGCGATTGAAGCGATCAACCTTATGCTTTGGCAATATACTTCGGGGTCTTTCGTCAAATGGATATGTAATTGGTTTCCGTACAACTCGATAACCCTATCCTTAAGAGACTCCAATTCGCTTAAAAATCCTATATATGTAATGATAAGTGTTCGATAAGTATCCGGACTGTTTAACGCTGCAACCTCATGAAACCTGGGGTCATTGGGACGGCCATTGAAAAACTGCACATCTCCGATTCGAGTTAGCTTCTCGTGCAATACCCGCTCGTTGTCTGCTTCGTCAAGCGAAAATAAAAGCGGCGTTAGCCCTGCTTTTTTGCCAATTTGGATAATCTCATTCGTGATTTCTTGGCCCAACCAGTTTCCGTATACGACCACCTTGCGTTCGGGGTCAAACAATAAAGCCCCATTATACAAAACTAACGGATATTTCCAAGGAATCGCTGACACCACTTGATTCGAACTCGTATAGCTTCTGGCAGTTGCGTAGCTGATTACAGCGCCCTGGCTCATTGCTTGAATCAATGTGTCGACTGTGTATGCGGAGAGAGAAGCATCCGAACGTAACAGAGTCCCGTCAAGGTCCGTAAGAAAGTACCTTTGTTTCATGAACCGCCTCCCGTTCCTAAAAACCCCTTATACAAATTTCCAAATATCATCATATATAAATAAAGATCAAGTGGTGGTACACTTGGTCCGTACAATTGGCTTGGATGGTAAATTCCCTTCGAAGTCATATAGGAACAAAACCCACCTTCGGCTGACAATCTTCGGGTGGGTTTTTACTTTCTCTTGTTGCTGTTACGATGTATGTAAAAAGAGCAAGGATAAACATTTCAAAAAGGAACATAATCGTTAACGCATCTTCTATTTCCATGGCTTCACCTCCTTTCGAAGGGAAACCATCCCCACCCAAGATTCAACAGCCCGAAAAACCTCTGGCCGCCAAAGGTCACGATAAGCGAGTTAAAGGTTTCCAGGCATCCGATAAATTCGCTCGGGATGGGTATACACATTCATTCGCTCTCCGCGAATAAATCCGACGGCCGTAATGCCCAGCTCCTCCGCTAGATTTAAAGCTAAATCGGTCGGAGCGGATTTGGACAGCAGCACGCCGATGCCGATTTTGGCCGTTTTCAGCAGCACTTCCGAGGAAATGCGGCCGCTGAACGCTATTAGCTTGCCGCGCACCGGAATCCGGTGAAGAATACAGAAGCCGTAAAGCTTATCCAAGGCATTATGGCGTCCGATATCCGTTCGGGAGACGATCATTTCATCCGGGATGCAAAGTGCAGCGTTATGAACGCCCCCGGTTTTTAGAAAATCTGGCGACTGGCTGTGCAGCTGCTCCATCAGACTCAGACATTGCTCCACAGTGACCTTGTCGCGGCTCATGACTGTTTTCGCGGTTTTCACATCGTTCTGAAAATAAAACTGCCGTCCCTTGCCGCAGCAAGAGCCGATAAAGCGTTTCGAATAAAAATCTTTTTGCAGCGATTGCTTGATCCGGAGCTCTACATTCGCGAATCCGCGATCTGTGTCAATAGAAATGGAAGCAATGTCTTCTATGACCCGAATGATTCCCTCGGAGGCCAGGAATCCTATCACCAGCTCCTCTAAATCCGTCGGCGTGCACACCATTGTGGCAAATTCCTCGCCGTCCAGCCTGATCGTAAGCGGGTATTCAGTTACAATGTCATCTTCCTGTTCCGTACAATCGGCGCCGTTCCATTTCATAACCTTCCAACGAGTCGTCGCTTGCTGGGTCATGTCCGTCACCCTACTTCCATGTCCAGCTCATCCACGCGTTTCTCCACATACTTGGTATCTTTGAAGGCGTGGTACGTATCGGCTTTCTCCACAATGACGGCTGTATTATATTCAGGAATTCCGGCATACTGTTCGTATACCCCTTTGGGTAAAAGCATATTTCCTTCCGGCCAATGCACCTCGATGTTTCCTTGCCGTACATCGTCGAATTTGGCGCGTCCGTGGAACACTCCAAAGCGATTATAGACCACAATCGCATCGCCCTCCCGAATGGAAAGCGCCGCGCAGTCCATCTCATGTATCAGTACGTCGTAACGGTCAGCCGCGTTAAAGGGATCCGTTTCACTATAGATCATGGAGTTGAACTGCTTGCCGCGGCGGGTCGTGACATAAAAGTGGCCCTCAGGTTTACGGAGCTCCGGTATCTCAATTGGAAGCAAGTTACCCTTGCCATCCTCCGTCGGGCATATGCCTTCCTCGCACAGCCAAGCGTTTCCCCACTGGAAGACGTCGCCCTGGCTCCGAAGATGCTGAATGCCGTCATAATTCGGAGCAGCTTTCGCGATCTCATTGCGGATCGCCTGCGCATCATCGAACCGGATCCACTCCTTCGCCTCAGGCTTGACGCGCTCTGCCAGATCGATATAGATCTCCCATTCCGCTTTAGCTTCGCCAATGCGGCGGCCTTCGATTTCAGGAGAAAAATAGACCATGCGCTCCGTGGAGGTCGAGGTTCCTCCGCCAGGCTGCTCGTATCGAGTCATCGCAGGCAGCACAAGGACAGCCTCCCTGGCGTCAACGAGCGTGGACGTGTTCATAATAATATCCTGGTGTACCCGTATTTCAACATTTTCAAGGCAACCCTTCACAAATTCAGGATCAGGCATCGTCTCCAGGAAATTTCCACCCGATGTGTAGAACAGCTTCAACTTCCGTTCATGATCCTCAGGAAGAATCGCGTTTTCGAGTGAAACACCGACAATGTCCCCCTGCCACTTCGGCAGCTCAAAGCCCCATACATCTTCGACACGGCCTATGTCCTTCCCTTTAAACTCGCCTCCCGGCAAGCTGAAAGGATCCGCGCCCATCTCGCCGGACCCCTGTACGCCGCTATGTCCGCGTATCGGCATCAACCCGCAATGCTCACGTCCCAGAAACCCTCGAAGCAGCGCTAAATTGGCAACCTGTGAAATGTTGTCGGTACCGAACCGATGCTGGGTAAGACCCATGCTCCAAACGAAGACGGCCGATTTCGATTTCGCTAGAAGTTCGGCAAATTCAAGCATACGGCTTCGGCTTAGCCCGGACGATTGCTCCAGCAGTTCCCATTCCTGCGCCAAAATGTGCTTTTTCAATGCATCGTATCCGTTTGTATGCTGATTGACAAATTCATGGTCGATCGCCGCGCCGGGGCTTTTTTCTTCCATCTCAAACCAATGCTTCATAACCCCGTTCATGAACGCGATATCCCCGCCGATATTCACTTGATAGAAATCGTCGGCAATTTTGGTGCCGAACAACGCAGACTCGGGAATGGATGGTACCCAGTAGCTGTCCATTGAAGGCTCGTGGTAAGGATTGATAACGATGATTTTCGTCCCTTTTCGCTTGGCGGCGTACATGTATTTGGTCGAAACCGGCTGATTGTTGGCCGCTACACTGCCCCAGAACACCAGCACATCCGTGCCGATCCAGTCCTTATAGTTGCAACTTGAAGCCCCGATGCCCACAGATCGTTTCAAAGCCGTCTTGGAAGGCGAATGGCAAATTCGTGATGCATTGTCGACGTTGTTGGTGCCAAGAAATCTGGCGACCTTGCCCGCTACATAATACGATTCATTCGTGATGCCCCGAGCTGTCAAATAAAAAGCAAGCTGCTTCGGATCGATGTTTCTGATCTTCGAAGCGATCGTATCGAGCGCCTCATCCCAGCTTATACGGCTAAAGCGCCGCTCCCCTTTGCGACGGATCAGCGGATAAGGAATTCGGCCGAGCTTGCGAAGCGCGGTGCTGTCCATTTGACGCAGCTCGTCGATGTCCGCGAACAGCATGTCGTCCTTGATCGCGGGCATTGTATTTAAGCGAAGCACGTTCAGTCTCGTTGTGCACAGATGCGGTCCGGCAAGCGTCCGGTCGTAAAGCCCCGAGACGCCAAGCGCACAGCCGTCACAGACGCCCTGTGTCAGAATGCGGTAGGCATATCCGAGATGATCCCGGTTGTCCCAGGCCACTTTCATCGTGTCGCGAATGTGGTGCGGTTTGATTTTGCCAAATCCGAATGGAACCTTGCTGACCCAGAGAGACGGCTTCGGAACAGATGGTAATTTAATTGGACCTGAATGCTTCGTTTTCCCCATAAATCCCACCCTTAAATGTTTAATTGGATAAAAAGAGCCGCGACTCGCAATTCATCAAGACCGAAGCTCGCCAGCTTTTAATATTATAACAAGCTGGCTGGTCAGCTACAACCTGAATTGGATTTAATTGCCTGCTGATTCGAAGTTATCAAGCATGAAGCCGAACACGGACTTTTTTATCCTCCCTGGAAAAATCCATTCATCAGTCGGCCTCCGAACGGAGAGATAACTTCATCAACGAATCGAATCAACGGCTCTCTGCTCTCTTGTTTATAAAAAAGCTCCAGCAAAGCAACAAATTCCAGGCATGCGGTTTCATTAAACATCCTCAGCGACCGGATGGCCCATTTCCCTTCACCTGTCCATTCCCCGCAGCTTCTCAGAATGAATTGTGGCACCAAATGAGCCAGACGGTTCACGATATATAAAGCCTCATCTCGTGCTGTGACCCCTGTTAAATCGTCCAAACATTCCGTAATGTGGTACCGGGCCAGGTTCATTTCCTCCGGACTCCAAGGCGTTGGCCCCATTTCCAATATCTCTTTGGCTTCCTCGATGATGGCCTCCAGCGTTCCGTCGTCTTTCAGAACTACCCCGTTCACGCACATCCGCTGCAGTGAAGGAATTCCTTCATCCTGACTAACTTCAAAAAAATACCTGTACGAATCCTTGGTTAGAACAAAAACCTCAATCGGCCAGCCAAACTCGAAATACGCAGCCCGAAAAGGCCCTGATTGACTGTCATCGATAATGACCAAATCCAAATCGGAGCTGCTCGTTTCATGACCTGTAACCACGCTTCCGGCAAGAATTGCGGCATTACAGCAAGGGAATCGTACGTCGATAAATTGCTCTGCGGCTTTTCGGCTTGTCAACCTCATGACGGCTCCCTCCTCCATTCCATTATATAGAAAAGAAGGCGATGCGTGATTCTGGCGGATTTGAAAAAACAGGGCGATTCGTCCAATCCAAACGAAGCGAGCCACATATGATAAAATAGTTAGTTTTAAGGAGGTGAACAGACATGTCTGCAGTTGCCGGATATGGATTAGGTACTTCTACCGCTGCCATTCTCGTGTTGTTTATTCTGCTTGTTATCATCACTCGTTCCTTTGGTTACGGCATTTAATCCCCAGTAACCTCAGTAAACGCAACAACCCTTGTGAAGCTCCTTGCCGAGGGTTGTTGCTATTTCTCTGCCTTCAACGCATTAAAGGCGAAACCAGAAACAACCATGCTTTCCTCACAGTAGGGCATGGCTTGTTTGCTATGGAAAATTGTCCATCAACGACTCAACGATGCGCCGTATATGTAAATGCTTTGATATGAGAGCGGATATAAGCAGCTTCTTCATCAGTAAGCGGAGGAACGTCGGTTCATGAAAATGACTTTCACCTGCTTTTGCGGTACAATATTAAACGGCAGCTTCTGAAGTAATGACATAATCTATGAATATAACGGGAGGACAATCATGGGGGTTTTATCTTTTATAGCTGTATTGATCATCGGAGTGCTGTTTAGCGCGTCTGTAATGCTGTTTTTCAACAAAAAGATTGTGTTAGGGATCATTGCGCTCGTGTTGTCGATTATCGCATACATCGGTTACGTATGGTTAGCCGGCATCCTGTTTGATTCCTAAAAACTCTACTCCCCGCATCACCCTGCCATTCAACACCAGCCTGCAGTATCGCGCAACCGATAGAAACTTTGCTGCTGGTCAGCTTGTCAGCGTCCCTCCAGTTACCGCGCCGGCTATCAGCTCGTAGGAGCGCAGGCGTTTGGCATAGTCAGGAATATTGGTTACAATCATAAATTCATCTACTCCCAGATGCTGCTGCAGTTGGCGGAGCTGTTCCAGCACTTGCGGCGGATTTCCTACGATCGTGCGCCGATCGAAAGCGGCCTCCGCTTCCTCCGCTTCCAGAACGCTATCCGCGACGCGGGGACGAAACCATGCTGCTCCTTCCGCAGCAAGCAGCTTTGCTTCCGCTTCGGTTGCCGCGCACACAACGCCTACGGCCACGATGACCTTAGGCTCGCGAACCATGCTCGAGGGCTGGAACTCGCGCTTATAGGCGGATATGACGTCCTCTGCCACTTGATCGCTCATGAAATGGCCGAACGCATAACCCACGCCTAATTTCGCCGCGTAGTGCGCACTCTTCACATTCGTGCCGAGCAGCCACAGCACCGGAGGCTCCAGCGGAGTCGGCCTTGCGACCACCGGCTGCCCGTCCAGCATGAACTCGTTGCGAAGCAGATCTGATAAGGCCTGCAGCGAATCGGGCAGTTGACGGACTCCTTCAAGAAAATGGTCGTTCAACGCCATGGTAGCATGCGCTGAACCGCCGGGAGCTCGGCCGATTCCCAGATCGATCCTGCCCGGATATAAGGTTGCGAGCAAATGGAACGCCTCCGCCACTTTATAAGGCTTGTAATGCGGCAACAGCACTGCCCCCGATCCGATCCGAATCGTCTCGGTACGTGCGCCGATATGGGCGAGCAGCACTTCCGGGCATGAGGACGCAAGCTCCGGCATATCATGATGTTCAGGAACCCAATAGCGAGTAAAGCCCAACCGCTCGGCCGTCTGCGCAAGCAATACCGATTGCTGCAGAGCCGTGCCGGCATCCGCGCCCCGATAGATCGGGGTAAGATCCAGCACGCTCAATTGAAGAGAATCCTTGAAGTCCATTCGATAAATCCGCCTTTCCTCTCTGCTGACCGTCTTTATCCTATCATATCCATGCGGTGGACAGAACTTGCTGTTTATTGTAGAATGATACGGAACATATATTCGCATAGAAGCAGCTATTGCCATGAGAAAGGACTGTCGTCCCGTGTCCGAACGAATTATTCTTCTGCGCTTGTTTGGCGTTTCCATTCTTTGGGGATTCAATTACGTCGCAGGCGCGTATTTACTTAGGGACTTTTCCCCTATTTTTTTATCTTATTCCCGTCTTTTTTTAATATCTATTTTTCTCGTATCCGTTGCTTGCATCAGTAAAAAAATAAAGCGTCCGACCCGGCGGGAATTGCTGCTGCTCTTGTTCGCCGGAATTTTCGGGACGCTGCTGAATCAGACTTTCTACTTTACCGGCTTGCAGGGGTCCACAGCGGGCAATGCTGCGCTCATCATCGCCCTATCTCCAATTGCGACTATCCTGTTGGCCCGCATTTTCCTCGGAGAATCCATTACCCTTTTTAAATTATTGGGAGCCGTAATGGCGCTTGTTGGCATATGCTTTATTGTGCTTTTCGGCGGAGCATCGATCGGAATATCCAAAGGTAATGTTTATCTGCTGCTTGCGATGTTCTCTCTATCGGTCAGCCTGCTGTTTATCCGTAAGCTATCGGTGACCATGTCCTCCTACGATATCACTATTTTGGGGACCGTCATCGGCACTCTGCTTATGACGCCTGCAGCCGTGGTAGAGGCCGTGAAAGGTCTTACGCAAACCAGCACACATATATGGATGTGGATCATACTTGTGTGCACGGCGATTTTCGGCCAGGGATTGGCAGCGTTTTGGTGGAATCAGGGAATTTCTGCTGTCGGCGCATCCACAAGCTCGATGTTTATGAATATTTCCCCTTTTGTTGCCATCGTGTTGTCGTTTCTGCTACTGGGCGATTCGATACAAATCGCCCAGATCGCAGGAGGCACCCTGATCCTGTCCGGCGTCGCCTTGGCAAACCGAAAGCTGAAGACACCCGTTACAACCGCTGCATAACGCTAAATCGCCCTATCTTCAAACGAAAGAATCACTTCAATAATCTCGGACCTGCTTCCGATACGAATCGGCGGTCCCCATGTTCCGAAGCCGGACGAAACGATCGCGTGCATACTGTTTTTTTTCAAGTATCCCCAATCCAGCTCGAATAATTTTCGGGTGATCCTATGATTCGGAGCCATTTGCCCGCGATGGGTATGGCCGGACAGCATCACATCGATTCCTGCCGCGGCAGCTTTGTCGAGGTGATGGGGCTGATGGTCCATCATGATCAAAGGCAGCGATTTATCCACTCCCGAGAGCAGCGCGTCCAAATCCATTCTTCCGCCCTGTCCAACCCCCTCAGCCGTCTTGTCCTTTCTGCCGATGACATAGAAGCAGTCTGCAAGCTTTACGCAGCGGTCCATCAAGACCTCGATGCCGATCGCTTTCATTTCCTCTATAAATGCCGGGATATGCCCGCCGTAATACTCATGATTGCCGGGAACGGCATAGATACCGTAGCGCGCTTGGAGTTTTCCCATGACATTCCCCATCTTTTCGCGGATAAAAGGTTCAATGTCATCGTCAATCACATCACCCGGCAGCAGGATGAGATCAGGCTTCAGCGCATTAACGCGATCCACGAGACGCTGCAAGTGAGTATTTCCGACGATGGTACCCAGATGAAGGTCCGAAGCAACGGCAATGCGCAGCTGCCTCATTCCGCCCGCCGGCTTCGCAATCGCCAGCTCATATTTTCGTACAATCGGGTTCCAGGCATTCCATGAGCCTTGAATCATGAGAACTAGCAGGATCAGGCTTACCGCTGAGCCAAGAATAAGTATCACGCTTGAACCCCGGATCGAAGCCGAATAAAGAATCAAAGCCACGATATCCGCGATCAGCAGCAGGAGCAATGCGAACTGCATAACCGCGAACCAATAGGAGCCGATCATTTTCAAAAAGCGTGCAAGCGGACCCGGCAAAAAGCGGGACCCGGCTCGCGCAAGCAGATAAGAAAAGGCCAAAAACCAGAAGCAGATCCAATACCAAACAGAATGCTCAAGATGAAATGCGGTAGAAAGGAATATCCAACCATTCCAACCGATAAACCAGTGTATAGCTAAGTAAATCGATAATGTGCTTGCAATCATTGCGAGGAAGCGAGGCTTCAATCGTAATCACTCCTTCTAAGCCAGTCCCATAAGAGATCCGTTGTTATCTGTAAATTTGAAACTCCTTGCTGCAGATAAGGAGGATGCTTACGGAAATAATCGCGGTGTCCGCCGACGATTGAAACCTCCGCATAAGCTGCAGGAGCCGCGTGACGGGGATTCCAATGAAATAATCCTCCTGGCCCTCTTTCCCATCCTCCCCATCGCCCTAACCGGGTAATCGGATCCTTTGGACGGGCATGGTTTCCCACCGCTCTCAAATAGAGTACGGAGCTGTTAAATTCAAGAGGGATCGGGCATTTGGGAGAGCCAATCTGCACGACTCGCACGGAAGCATCGCTTCCCTTCTCCTTCAGAATCGCTGCTGCATGAATCGCCGCTACACCGCCCCCGCTATGACCGATGATGATAATAGGTCCTTCTTTGCTAGTCGAACGGATCGTATCTGCAACCCTTTGCCCGCCGATCGAATGGTGAAAGCGACGAATTCCCAGCGATAGATCGCGGCCCATTTCCTGCAGCTGACGCAAACGGGAACGGTGCCAATCTCCGTATGGAAAAGCGACGAGCGCCCGTGCGTCTATGCCTTCTTTTTGATATCGCAAAAGCAGTTCCTCACGCAGGTCTTCCAGAAAATTCGGTGCTGTCGCAATTCCCGCCAGCAGATATACATTCATTTGAAACTCCTTATCATGTGTGCAGCTCTCCTGCTCTCTTTCCCTGTTACCGCCCCTATTCATTGTAGCATGTTTGGGTCATGGTTTGACACTTTTCGAGACTCTACGTATCATAAAGGACAGCCATCCTATACGAAAAAGGAGTTAAAGCATGTACAAATTGGTTGCCATTGATATCGATGATACCTTACTGACGGACGATATGAAAATAACCGCTAAAACCAGAAGAGCTTTGGAACAAGCTATCGGTCAAGGGGTGATTGTAACGCTGGCGACAGGAAGAATGTACGCTTCAGCGAAGCTAATTGCCGGACAATTGGCGCTGAACGTGCCGATCATCACTTACCAGGGCTCACTGGTCAAAAAACTGCTCGACGAGCAAGTAATCTATGAGCGATCCGTACCAGAGATGGAAGCACGAATGATTTTCGAATACGCGAAGGAGCATGGATTGCATTTACAGGCTTACCATAACGACATCCTGTTAGTGAAAGAAGACAATCGGAAAATCAAACATTATGCCAAGCTTTTAAATATCCCCTACACCGTTGTCCCCGATTTCGATAAATGGGCAAGCAAACCTTTAACCAAGCTGCTGATTATTGACGACCCGGATCGCTTGGACGAGATCAAGCACGAGCTGACAGCTGTGCTGGGCGGGAACGTTCATTTGACAAAGTCCAAGCCTAACTACCTGGAGTTCTTGCACCCCGAAGGCACCAAAGGTCATGCGGTTCGCTACCTGGCCGACCATTTCGGCATCGGCATCGATCAAGTCATCGCCATCGGCGACAGCTGGAACGACCGCGAAATGCTCGAAGCCGCGGGACTTGGCGTAGCAATGGGCAACGCGATTCCGGCGCTAAAGGAAATAGCGGACTATGTAACACTTAGCAACAACGACGAGGGTGTAACTCATGTTTTCGAAAAGTTTGTTTTGGCGTAGACTTGATCAAATGTGATTTCCCGCAGTTTTTCTAGGATTCGGATAGGAAGGAGATTAAATGATGGCCCAGAATCGCCGACTGCTAGCCGATCAGGATTTTCAAGAAGCAATGGATCGTCAAGTCCATATCCGTGTTTTCCAAAACGATCATGTCATCGATTCAGGCGGAATCATCATTCGTTTTGACAATCATATCGTTCTGGTTCAAACCGGCGTCAGTGATCTTACTTATCACATAAGAGACCAATGCGAATTTTTTGAAATGAAAAAAAGGTGACTGACCAAAAAGCCGCGCTCTTAGGGGTTATGTTGGAGGGATAAACGCATGGAATTTTTGACGATAGATGAGTGGGACGAGGAACTGTGGCAAATGGCTGAACCCGTCTACCAACAGGCGTTCCGCGCACATGGGGGAAAAAGCGAAAAAATCATTCGCAGCATGTTCAAAAAGAAAATGTGCCATCTTCAAGTCGTCATCGATCAATCTGAAGCGATAGCCATGGCGTTAACAGGAAAGCTTGAAACGTTGAATGCCCTCTTAATCGATTATCTGGCGGTTCGGGAAGACCGGCGCAAACAAGGTATCGGCCATATGTTCACGGAATATATTAAAAACTGGGCGGGAACCGCAGGTCATTTGGACGGCATTATGATCGAAGTCGAATCCGAAGTCACTCCGACAAATCTCAAAAGGACTCACTTTTGGCAGCAATGCGGATTTACCATCACTGACTATGTGCATACTTACGTCTGGGTTCCGGAGCCCTATCGGGCTATGTATTTGAATCTGCACCCGCAAGCGAAAATGCCGCAAGACGGCAAAACCCTTTTTCAACACATTTCACAATTTCATAACAAGGCCTACCGCGGGTAGCGAGATTAATGCCGACCCCGTTCTAATGCCGCCTCTGACTGACGACTTCGGCCTATTCCCGCAAGGCATTCCTAAGCTTGCTCGACATACTGTCGGATGTTCTCGTTATGCTGCGCAGCCTGGCGATTTCCTGCTTCAACCGGGTATTCTCCGCCTCCAGGCTCCTGAGCAATCTTCCCTCCTCCATGCTGCGCTCGGCTCCGCCGGTCTGCAGGCTGCCCAGAATCTCTTCCGTTGTACGAAGGCGTCCGATTCGCGGAAACATATAACGAAGCGTGTGCTCATGCTCCTCTTTTGATAGAGCCGTCATCGCATCGACCGCAAATATCTGCCGATAACCATGCTGATAGGCTTCACGAGCAGTCGTCTCCACTCCAATATTGGTGGCAATTCCGCATAACACAATGATGTCTATCCCTCTTCGTCTCAGCTGCAAATCCAAATCCGTTCCAAAAAACGCACCCCATTGACACTTGATGACCTGATAGTCCGTTGGCGATACGTTTAACTCCTCGATAAAATCAGACCCATCCGCCGGACGGGCCTGCATAGACGCAGAAACAGGGCGACCAGTAACGGGATGAAGCCCGTCCCGCGCATCAGTGAGCGCAACGCGAACCGGAACGACGAATCCTCCTCCGCTGCGAAAAGCATCTGCAAGCTTCTTAGCGTTGCGGACAACGGCTTGAGTATCATTAGGCGCTACTTGTAAGTGTGTTACCCCTTTTTGCAAATCCATGATAACTAATGCTGTTCTGACGAGATCCAGATCGAAGCTCATTTCTATGCTTTCCTCTCCTTCCAAAAAACGCCGCCTAACGGGACCGATCCATCCCGAATGGGGCGTTCTTCATTCCAAAGCTCGATGACGTGCAACGTCTATCCATATCGAGGCCGTCGTCAATCCAGCACATCGCTCTCAAAAATCTGCTCACGATGCAAATATTGGCGCAGAACCGCATATTCAGCGGCCGTCCAAAACGCCGGATTCGCTATAAGCTCGGCTGCATCGTCACGAGCCTGCTCCATCGTCTCGAAGTCGACCATCATATCGGCAATGCGGAATTCCGGAAGCCCGCTCTGCTTCGTGCCAAAAAAATCGCCCGGTCCGCGAAGCTCCAAATCGCGCCTCGCGATCTCAAACCCATCGGTTGTGTCCGTCATCGCCTTCATGCGCTCCTTCCCGATCTCCGTTTTCGGATCGGCGATGAGCACGCAATAGGACTGGTGCTCTCCCCGGCCGACCCTGCCGCGCAGTTGATGCAGCTGCGACAGTCCGAACCGGTCGGCGTCGTACACCACCATCAGCGTTGCGTTCGGCACATCCACACCCACCTCGATGACGGTGGTCGAGACAAGCGCATGCACCTCGCCTTCTTTGAAAGCGCGCATCATCTCGTCTTTCTCGTGAGCGCTCATCCGGCCGTGCAGCAGCCCGATACGCATCCCGCGAAAGTACTGCTGCAGCTGCACATGAACGTCGATCGCATTCTGAACGTCGAGCTTATCCGACTCTTCGATAAGCGGACAAATGACATAAGCCTGCCTTCCGTCCGCTGCCACCCGCTCAATGAAGCGGTAAACCCTCTCCAGCATCGAATGGCGCACCCAATAAGTCTTGATCGGCTTTCGTCCTTTGGGCAGCTCGCGCAGCGTTGAGACATCCATATCGCCGAAGGCCGTAATGGCAAGCGTCCGCGGTATCGGAGTAGCCGTCATCGTCAGCACATCGGGATTCATCCCCTTGCGCCGCAGGATGCTTCGCTGTCCGACGCCGAAACGATGCTGCTCGTCCGTGACAACCAATCCCAGCCGGCGGAAATAGACATCCTCCTGAATCAAGGCGTGAGTACCCACGACGATATCGACCATTCCCATCTGCAGCGATGCCAGCACATCGCGCCGCTGACGATCTGTTAAACTGCCCGTCAAAAGCGCTACCTGAATACCATAGGACTCGAACAACTGATCAAGCGATCGTTTATGCTGTTCGGCCAAAATTTCCGTTGGCACCATAAGCGCCCCCTGGAAACCCGCCTTCACCGTTGCGTACAAGGCTATAGCCGCAACGATCGTTTTCCCGGCGCCGACATCTCCCTGCAGCAGCCGGTTCATGCAATAAGGCTCCTGCATATCGTGCAGAATCTCGGCAACCACCTTCTTCTGCGACTCTGTCAGCTGGAAGGGGAGCGTCCTCACGAAAGCCCGCACGGCAGGGCGATCCAGTTCCTGCGCTGTACCATTGGCGCGATCGCGGGTGATAGCGCGGAAAGCGAGCAGCTTAAGCTGAAACAGAAACAGCTCCTCGTAAACCATCCGCCTCCGAGCCTTCTGCCCTTCTTCCAGGCCCGAAGGGGTATGGATCACCAACAACGCTTTCCCGCGCGGCATGAAGTCGTACTTGCTTATGAGCGCTGACGGCAGTATTTCGCCGATCACTGCCCCATATTGCTTCAATGCCTGCTGAATGACCTTGCGGATCCATTTCTGAGTAATAGAGCCGCCAATAGAATAAACAGGCTGAACAGTGCCGGTCTTCGAGCTTCCCTGTCCGGGGAATTCCGATTCGGATACCGTAAGCTGCATCCTGCGGCCGTCCCACTTGCCTGTCAACAAAATCTCTTGATTGACCTGGAGCCGCTCCTTCAGAAAATGCCGGTTAAACCAAACAGCCGTAATAAAGAATCTATCCGCCATCACCTTGCAGGACAGCCGGGATTTTCCCCCGTAGCGCTGCAGAACAGGTTCACCGAGGATCGTGCCGCGAATCGTAATACGATCCCCGTCCTTGACCCCGGCGAGATCGCGAATGGTGTAGTCTTCATACCGGAACGGAACATATTCGAGCAGTTGAGCAGCCGTAAAAATGCCCATGGAGTGGAGCTCCTCCGCCTTCTGAGCACCTACGCCATGGACGTCGCGAACTGAAGCCTGATGAAGATCCAGCATGCTATACCGGACTGACAAATGCCGCTACCGTTCCGGGACCGGCATGTGTGCCGATCACGGGGCCCAAGGCGATGTACTGAAAGCTGCGCACCTCAAAACGCTGCTCGATCAGCTCGCGAAGCTGCGCCGCCGCTTCCGGACTATTAGAATGAGCGACATTCAAGTGAATGGTTCTATCCGGAACCGCCTGCTGCAGCAGCTCAATGATTCGGGCCATCGCTTTCTTCTGCCCTCTGATCTTGTCCACCGCTACGACTTCACCATCATCGTCAATTGACAGAATCGGCTTAATATTCAGCAAAGAACCGAATAAGGCGGACGCTTTGCCGATTCTGCCGCCTTTATGCAAATATGTCAGCGTATCTACGAGAAAGAAAATGCGAAACTGGCGCCGAAGCGAGGTTATCCGTTCCACGATTTGTTCCACGCTTGCCCCTTCCCGGGAGGCTTTAGCAGCTTCCACAACGAGCATGCCGATCCCGTATGAGGCTGATCTCGAGTCGAAAATGGTCACATTCAGCCGCTCTTCGAGCATCGACTTCGCAAGCACGGCGGATTGATAAGTACCGCTTAAGGCCGAAGAAAGGTGAATTGAAATAATTTCAACTTCCGGGTCGTCGGCAGCCAGTTTCTTGTAAATTTCGAGAAATTCCAAAGGCGAGGGCTGAGAGGTAGACGGGAGCGCCGAAGAAGCGGCGAGCTTCTCATAAAATTGCTCGGAATGCAGGGTAACCGCATCCAGAAAAGTTTCGCTGCCGAAATGAACCTTGAGCGGCACCATCTCAATGCCCAGCTCCTCTCTCAAGGCCAAGGGAATGTCCGCCGTGCTGTCTGTCACAATGCGGATTTTGCTCATCGCGATCACCTCATCTTGTGATTTCACTCTACCGAAAAAATATAAGGGTATAAAGGCTGTCCGCCCGGATGCAATTCAATCTCCATCTCCGGATACATTTCCCCGATAAAGGCTTCGAGCTCCTCCGTATGATCATCCTTCGCATCTTCACCGGTAAGGATTGTGACGATTTCATCGCCATCCTCAATCATCTCGCGAAGCAATTTTTTGCACGCGTCCATCAATCCCGGCTCCGAGCTTACGATTTTTCCATCCTCGATTCCGATGAAATGACCTTGCTTGATATCGATGCCATCCATGTTCGTATCGCGTACCGCACAGGTCACTTGACCGGAACGGACACGCGAGATCGCAGCCGTCATCGCTTCGGTATTGTGCTCCGAATCCGCCTTGTCCTGAAAGGCAAGAATAGCCGCAAGACCTTGAGGTATCGTCTTCGTCGGGATCACGACTAGCGTCTTGTCCTCCACAAGCTCCTTAGCTTGCTGTGCGGCTAATATAATATTGGAATTGTTCGGCAACATATATACCGTATCCGCGTCAATTCGTTTAACTGCATTGACTATATCCTCCGTGCTCGGGTTCATCGTTTGCCCGCCCGACAAAACCACATCAACGCCCACACTTGTCAATATATCCGTAATTCCGTCACCAATGGCCACAGCCACGAAGCCGTATGGCTTATCGACCTTTTTCAGCGGAGCAGCTACGGTGCCGAATTTGCCTTCGGCATGCAATTCGTGTAATCCTTCCAAAATATGGGTATGCTGGTCGCGCATATTATCTATTTTAATGCGGCTCAATTCGCCGTACTTTTGAGCGAGAGTCATCACTTCGCCCGGATATTCCGCGTGAATATGCACCTTGACCAGTTCATCGTCCGCTACGACAAGCAAGGAATCGCCATGCTTGCCGAGCTGGTCGCGAAACTTGGATTCTTCAAATTTCAGCCCCTTTACTTTCCCCGGAACTATCGTCAACAGGAATTCAGTGCAATATCCGAACTCAATGTCTTCCGTCGCAAGGCGAGCTTGCGCGGGAACCGCGCCGTGCGCCTCACGTGCCAAGTTCATGCCCGGGACTGCCGAGGATGGCGCTATGCTCTGCACAAACGGCAGCAAACCGGCGTCGCCTCTTAAAGCAGAGACAAAACCCTCATAGATGAACACAAGCCCTTGGCCCCCGGCATCGACGACTCCGACTTGCTTCAATACAGGGAGCAGGTCCGGAGTTTTCGCTAACGACTCCTGCGCCTTCTGCTGCGTTTCCTGCATCAGTTCGAGCACATCTGCCGCCCGTCTGGAGACCTGCACAGCATGCTTGGCAGCATCCTTGGAAACGGTCAGAATCGTACCCTCCACAGGCTTAACAACCGCTTTATAGGCTGTATCCACGCCCTGCTGCAGCGCAGCTGCGAATTGGGAGGCGTTTATCTCCTCCAAATCGTGCACATGCTTTGCAAAACCGCGGAACAGTTGGGAAAGAATGACCCCGGAGTTACCTCTGGCGCCCATTAATAACCCTTTGGACAACGCATCAGCTGCTTTTCCAATATGAGAGGATGGCTTCTTTTTCAGTTCCTCCACCCCGGAGGTTAATGTCAAGTTCATATTCGTTCCGGTATCTCCGTCGGGAACCGGGAAGACGTTAAGCCCATTCACCCTGTCGACATTTCTGCGCAGGCTTTCCGCTCCCGCCAAAAGCATGGTTGTGAAGTCATTTCCGTTCATTGAAATAAAGCGCTTACTCAAAGCGTATTCTCCTTCCTGGTTATCGGGCTACACGAACTCCCTGCACAAATATATTCACATCATCCACATGAAGTCCCACTACGTCGTTTAGAACATATTTGACCTTTGTTTGCACGTTATGAGCCACAACTGATATTTTCGTACCGTAGCTGACTACGATGTGGAGATCGATTTCCAAACGTTCGTTTTCCCGGCGAACCTCGACTCCTCTGCTCAGGTTTTCTCTTCCGAGCAATTCCGCTATGCCGTCCTTGAGCTGCTTGCGTGATGCCATGCCTACAAGTCCATAGCATTCTAACGCTGCGGAGCCCGCCAGTATTGCAATCACATCATTGGTTACAAAAACTTTGCCGTATTCGGTAGTAAGTTCGATTGACATCGATCACCAACTCCTCCTGAAAAGGGTTCCTGGACTAATTTTCATTTTACTATAATCGGTCAAATAAATAAACGTCAAAAAAGGAGCTATTTCATTGACTGCCCTCCTAGCACTATGCTATTATATTTAAGTGTGTTTTTGACCGAAGAATAAGCCGTTTTGTCAAGTTTAGGCTTGCCACCCAGGCTGATTTGTATACTGTTAAGGAGGTGTCAAACATGTCCCGCAAATGCTACATCACAGGTAAAAAACCCGGCACAGGTAATCACGTGTCCCACGCAAACAATAAAAACAAGCGTACTTGGGGCGTTAACGTACAAAAAGTTCGCATTCTCGTTGACGGAAAGCCAAAGCGCGTTTTTGTAAGCGCCCGCGCGTTGAAGTCCGGAAAAGTGGCTCGCGTTTAATTACCGGAAGATAGACAAAAAGCACCGTCTAGGTGCTTTTTTTGCATATGCAGCGACTTGTCAAGCCTGCTGTGTTAAGTTTGGCCGGAACCTGCATTAGTTTTTACTGAATGTGTTAAGTACCGCCCTGACAAACCCACCCAAAAATCTCGGTAGTTTGATTGTGTAGAATTTCACCCTCTACCCCTCCTTCAAAGGTTGCCGTAACCAACCTCGCTTCGTTAACACAGTATATGCCGAGACCGTAAAAACGTGCATGGATTCCTGGTTCCCCAAATCATCAGACTCTTGTAACCAATTGTATGCGGTTACTGATTATATATTCCCCATTTGTTGATCTCTTCCTTTATCGCGGAGCCGCGCAATCGCATCTTCGCGGTCAGTCTCTCCGAAGATCGCGTTGCCGGCGACGAGCACGTCCGCCCCGGCCAACGCAACGAGCCTGGCCATCGTTTCGTTAATGCCGCCGTCCACTTCAATATGCAATCCAAGCAGACCTCGTTCACCCGCTTTTTCCCGAAGCGCCCTGATTTTGGGCAGCATCGCGGGGATGAACTTCTGGCCTCCGAAGCCTGGATTTACCGTCATAATCAGCACTAGATCCAGTTCTTCGTCCAGTATATGCTCGATCATGGCAAGGGGAGTCGCAGGATTCAAAGCCACTCCCGCTTTAATTCCGCTGTCTTTGATCAGATGAAGCGTCCGATGGAGATGAGGGCATGCTTCAGCATGTACAGAAATCAGGTCGGCTCCTGCCTTGACAAAATCACCGATATAACGATCCGGATTCTCGATCATCAGGTGTACATCAAGCGGCAGCTTGGTATGCGGCCGAATCGCCGATACCACAAGCGGCCCAATCGTAATGTTGGGTACGAAACGGCCGTCCATCACATCGACGTGAATCCAATCGGCGCCGCCTCTTTCCGCTTCGCCGATTTCCTCTCCAAGCTTTGCGAAATCGGCAGACAAAATGGAGGGGGCAATTTTAATCATGCATCAATACCTCCTCTTCTTCTCTTTCATTTCAGTAAGAAACTGCACATAGTTCTCATAACGCGATTCCGCGATTCGCGCCTGCTCCTTTGCCTCAATCACCTTGCAGCCCGGTTCGTGCAGATGCAGACAGCCTCTGAATCTGCACTCCTCGGCATACGCGGCAAACTCCTTGAAACAGATCCCGAGTTCTTGAACCTCAAGCTCCATGAAATCCAGCTGACTGAAGCCAGGAGTATCGGCAACGAAGCCGCCTGCGTCGAGTGGCAGCAGTTCCACATGCCGCGTGGTGTGCTTGCCTCGGCCGAGCTTTTGACTGATCTCGTTCGTTTCGAGCTTCAGGTCGGATATGATAGCGTTCAGCAATGAGGATTTACCGACTCCGGATTGGCCCGCAAATACGCTTAACGCTCCCGACAACCGGTCCAGAATCGGCTGCAGGCCTAGTCTCAGCTTCGCGCTTGTTACAATGACAGGGTAACCGATGCTTTCATACAGCTCGAATACATCACCCAGCCCTCTCCTCTGCAAGGAAGTTAGTTGTTCAGGCTGCGCCGCACTTTTATCAACAATCATCTCTTCCACGAGATCGTATTTCGTGAAACAAATGACCGCATCCAAGCCGGACTTTTCGATATGCACCAAAAACTTATCAAGCAGATGTAAATTCAGTGCAGGCTCCGTGACGGAAAACACCAGCACAGCTTGACTTACATTAGCAATCGGCGGACGAATAAGCTCCGAAGAACGGGGAAGTATTTCCGTGACGGTCCCTTCCCCATTCTCCGTGAGTTCATAGAGGACTTTATCCCCGACTAGCGGAGAGATGCCCTTTTTCTTGAACACCCCCCGAGCCCGGCACTGGATCGTTCCATCCCTCATCTCCGCGTGATCCGGCAGCACAAAGTAATATCCGCTTAATGCCTTTACAATCCATCCTTGCGGCATATTCGTCACTATCCTCCCGTTGCCGGCTTCGCTCCAGCAGCCGGACTTGGACTAGGCTTCGCGTTCGTCCCTTCCGCAGAAGGCATGGGAGAAAGAGCTTTACCGTTCTTTTGATCCAAATAATCCTGGTATGTTTTCGTGATAGAGTTGACCAGTTTATCGTTTTCTTTCACTTGAATGATTGCTTTCTTGTCCGGTGAAACGATGATTTTCACATCTATCGTTTCCTGCTTGGTCACCGTTTGCGTTTTGTATTCGAAGTTATCGTATTGAGCATCGCTGACTACGATTTTGAACGTCGCTTGTTTGCCGTCAGAGGGTATCACCGGCAGACTAACCGTCATTTGACCCGCTTCTTTCGGCAGCCCGTCGCTGACAATCAAGCGAATTTCCGACCCCGGCGACACTTCATCGTTGAACTCATAAGGAAACTGCTTAATGACCTTGCCTTTAGGCTGCTTATAGCTCTGCTCCCGGCTAATGCCATCTGCAGGCAGCTTTAAGTTCAAGACGCCTATTTTCGCCTTTGCTTCGGCCTCAGAGAGACCGACCAGATCAGGCATTTTGAAAGTTTCACGGCCTTTGCTCACATTAAATTTGATAATAACCTTGGCAGGATCAAACTGCTCCCCTACACCGGGTGTTTGCTGGAGTATCGTATCCGGCGCTTCGTCCGTAAACATTTGGTTGATCGTGATCTGCTCCTCCTTAACCCCAAGGGCTTCAAGCTCGAGTTTGACCTCCTTCAGATTGCGGCCGAGAAAGCTCGCCATCTTCTGCAATTCCACGCCTTGGCTTACATACAAGGTTACCTTGGATCCGACCTGCAGCCTCATACCGGACGGCTCCTGCCGAATTACTATATCTTTTTCGACCTTGTCGTTAACCTCGTTGATGACGGTGTAATCCAAATTCACAGCTTTTAGCTCTTCTTGAGCCTTTATAAGCGTCATGTTGACGACGTTCGGGACCATGACTTCCTCGATTGTAAATTTGCCCTTCACATAACCGACCAAAACCCACATAGCGCCTAAAACGATCAGCAGCACGACAATCCACACCAGAGGTTTTACCCAGCCTTTTTTCTTAGCGGGCGCCCCTGATTCCATTCTGAAGCCATACTCCCCCTGTTCATCGTCGATCGTTTCACTAAGCTGATTCGCGCGAATGGCAGGCATGACAAGCGTTCGCTCCTCATCCATGCCTTCCTGGTCCCAAAATGTGATCTTCGCTTCGTTCCGCCGTTCCGGCAGCAAGCAGCTCTCCAGGTCGGCAAGCATCTGCTTGGCTGATTGATAACGCTCCTCCGGCTTTTTGCGCATCGCTTTTAGAATAATATTTTCTACGCTTTGGGGAATCAGAGGATTCACCTTGCGCGGTTCCTCCACGTCCTCCTGCAGGTGCTTCAATGCCACACTGATCGGACTTTCGCCGAGGAATGGAAGCCGGCCCGTCAGCATCTGGTACATAACGATTCCTAAGGAATACAAATCTGATTTTTCACCCGTGTTAGTGCCCTTTGCATGCTCCGGAGAAAAATAATGAACAGATCCGACGACAGACCCCGTTTGTGTAATCGTCGAAGAAGTGGCAGCCCGCGCGATTCCGAAATCCGTCACCTTCACTCGCCCGTTGCGGCCGATTAAAATATTATGCGGCTTTATATCGCGGTGGATGATCTCATTATGGTGCGCATGATCGAGTGCGTCGGAGATTTGACCTGCGTAATGCACAGCATCCTCGACTTGAAGCGGCGCCTTTTCTTTGATCAGATCGTTCAACGTGGTGCCCTCGATGTATTCCATTACAATATAATGGATTTCGCCTTCCTGGCCTACATCGTATATGCTGACCACATTCGGATGGGAGAGAGAGGCCGCTGCCTGAGCTTCCCTGCGGAAGCGCCGGATAAAATCTTCATCGTGCACATACTGCTGACGAAGAACTTTGACGGCTACTTTACGGTGCAGTAACAAATCATGCCCTTTATACACTAAAGCCATCCCGCCGCCGCCGATGCGCTCAAGAATCTCGTATCTGCCGCCTAGCTTTTTTCCGATCATCCCTCATCCCCCTTTCCCTTGTCCGCATCCGGCTCATTCAACAGCAATATCACCGTGATATTATCGTCTCCGCCTGCTTCCAAAGCTTGCAGAACCAGCTTATGCGCCGCCGCTTCCAAATCCGGTTCCGTTTTCAAAATCCCCCAGATCGCAAGAGGCTCTATCAGGTTGCTCAAACCGTCCGTACATAGCAGAACCGTTTCGCCTGCAGTCCAGGAAAATTCGTGGATATCGGCCTCTACGCCCGGTTCCGTCCCGAGGGCTCTTGTTAGCACGTTTCTGCGCGGATGCTGGCTCGCTTCCTCCGGAGTGATTTGACCGCTCTTGACAAGTTCATTGACCAGAGAATGGTCCTCTGTCAGCTGGACGATCGTTTCCGAATTGATTTTGTAGGCACGGCTATCGCCGATGTGACCGATAATTAACCGCTCAGAGGAAGCGACCGTAACGACGACTGTCGTTCCCATTCCATGATAATTTTCCCTTTGCGAGGCAAACTCATATATGATTTCATTGGCAATTTCAATCGCATTTCGCAAAGCTTCCCTGATCTCTTCCTCCGGCATATGGCGGTTTAGCCCTTGAAGCTCCTTCTGAATTATATCGATGGCCATCTGGCTGGCGATATCTCCCGCCTGATGTCCGCCCATACCATCCGCAACGATGGCTGCCGATAAGCCGTCCAGTCCTCGCTGAAGGGCCGCCCGATCTTCATTCACCATGCGGACGCGTCCGATATCCGTTTGGCTTACCATCTTCATGCCCGCTTCACCTCATTGCTTTCGCTCCATATGCTTGGCACGCAGCTGCCCGCAGGCGGCTGCAATATCGCTGCCCTGCTCTCGGCGTATGGTCGCATTAATTTTACTTTTCTCGAGAACGCGCTGAAAAGCGAAGATGTCTTCCCGCGGCGTGCGGGTAAAATTACGCTCTACGACAAAGTTGACCGGAATTAGATTGACGTGGCTGAGCGGCATCTCCTTGAGCACCCTCGCCAGCTCCTCAGCATGTTCCTGCTGGTCGTTTACACCGCCCATCAGCGCGTATTCGAACGTAATTCTTCGGCCTGTCTTGGCGATGTAATATTTACAAGCCTCAACTAAATCGGCAAAAGGGAACCTGCGATTTACCGGCATCAGCTTGGACCGGAGCTCATCGTTAGGGGCATGAATAGAAATCGCCAGATTCACCTGCAGATTCTCGTCCGCGAAACGGTAAATGCTCGGTACAATCCCGCTCGTGGACACGGTGATATGCCGCTGCCCGATATTCAGTCCCTTTGGGTGAATCATGATGCGCAAAAATTTCATCGTCGCGTCATAATTTTCAAACGGCTCGCCGATGCCCATGATGACGATCGAGCTTACGCGCTCGTTCTTGTCATCAAGCAATTTTTGCGCTTTTACGACTTGCGCGACAATCTCTCCAGGCGTGAGATCCCGCTTTAAGCCGCCCAAAGTGGACGCGCAAAACGTACAGCCCACACGACAGCCGACCTGCGTAGTGACGCAGATGCTGTTCCCGTAATTGTGCTTCATGATCACCGTTTCGATCGCGTTCTTGTCGGACAGCTCGAACAGGAACTTCACCGTTCCGTCCTGGGATTCATATTTGGCCACTTCAGTCAAGGTAACAAACTCGAATTGCTCTTTCAGCCGATCTCTCAGCACCTTGGGAAGATTCGTCATTTGCTCGAAATCGGCAACCCGCTTCACATAAAGCCAGTCAAAAATTTGCCCGGCGCGAAACGAGGACTCTCCGTTTTCCTTGACCCACTCCTGCCAATCTTCCAAATTCAAATCATACACAGATGGTTTCATTTTTTATCCCAACCTATATCTCTAGCTTTAATACGCTTATTTTTGCTAATCCTATGTATTTTAACACAAAACCGGACCGAACACACGTGTCCTTTATCAGACTTCGGGCAATCGCACTAGGCCTGATGCGATTGCCCGAAGATCGGCCGCTTGCGAAGACGGGCAATAAAGAAGCCGTCGGAGCCATATTGATGAGGATAAATTTGCACAAATCCGCGCTCCGCTTCTAGTCCGATCGGCGATTGGGCGAAAATTTCGGAAGGAAACGGCTCTAGCTGAAAATCCAAGCGCTCTCGAAGAAAACGGCGGATCATGCCCTCGTTCTCCTCGTATTCTATGGTACATGTGCTGTATACCAGAAAACCGCCCGGCTTTAGCAGGGGCGCTGCCGCTTGCAGTATTTCGCTTTGCAGCCGGCTGATCTCGGCGATCTCTCGCTCACTTTTACTCCATTTGAGATCCGGCTTGCGGCGTATGACGCCGAAGCCCGAGCAAGGGGCGTCCAGCAGAATTCGATCAAACGTTTCGGGAGCAAACTGCTCCGACAACTTCGTTGCATCCGCTATTTTCGTGTGAATGCTGCTCAGGCGAAGACGCTTCGCCTGTTCTTGAATCAGCTTTTGCTTGTGCTCGTGCAGATCGCAAGCCCATATCTCGCCGCTGTCGTTCATCTTTTCCGCCATATGGCTCGTCTTTCCTCCGGGCGCTGCGCAGCAGTCAAGCACCTTCATGCCGGGCTGCGGATCTACAACCTCAGCTACGAGCATCGAGCTTTCATCTTGAATCGAGTATGCCCCCTCAAGGAATCGGGGCTGCAGAGCCATATTTCCTGCACCCGATACCAATATGCCGGCAGGCGCCAGCTCAGACGCTGAGGCTTTAATGCCTTCCTCTTGTAGAGAGCTCAGCAGTTGCTCCCGGCTCAGCTTCACCCGATTGACACGCAGGCTAACGCGGGGCGGCTCATTGTTTGCCGCACAAATCCGTTCCGTCAGCTCGTTCCCGAGCTGCTTGATCCATCTTTTCACCAGCCACTCCGGATGCGAATGCTCCAGCGAGATCCGTTTAACATCATCAAGACCCGGAGGCAGCACTAGCTGCTCCTTGCTTCGCACCGCATTGCGGAGCACGCCGTTGACCATGCCCGAAATACCCTGATGCCCGCGTTTCTTCGCGATCTGGACAGCTTCGCTTACGATCGCATGATCAGGTATCCGCTGTAAATAATACAGCTGATAAAAACTAAGCCGCAGTAAGCATCTTACCCACGGCTCCAGCTTCCCCAAGCCCTTGTTGACAAAGTGCCCGAGAAAATAATCGATTGTATGAAGGCGTTGAATCGTCCCGTAGACGATTTCGGTCGCCAGCGCCGCATCCGAGCGATCCAGCTCATGCTTTTTAAGCTGCTGGTTCAGCAGCAAGTTGCTGTATGACTGATCCTGCTCGACGCGGAGCAGCACCTCCAAAGCGACATCGCGCGACGTTGCTTTTCTTGCCGCAGCCGGAGAAGAACCCTGCCGACTCTGCTTGACAGCGCCTGTTTTAGCGGCCTGACCGCCGTGATTGCCTTTTTCTCTGTTCTGTGTCAATTTAATACCTCATCAATCCGTCCGGAAGGAGCCGTCAGTCTCGCCGAGCACCGTTCCATCCGGTATTTTTGCGCCGCGGTTAAAAGTCGCCGCATCCATCGCTTTTTTCCCTGCAGGCTGAATCTCTGTCAACTGAATTGTTCCCGCTCCGGTCATGACCTCAATCCCCTGCTCCGAGCTTCGAAGCACCGTTCCGGGGACGGGCTGCCTATCGGTTTCCTGCACGTTGCGGCCGCCCGGGCCTTGCCCCCCGGATGCGCCGGGATAGGCGGCAGCCCAAATCTTCATGACTTCCCCGTTCCAGGTCGTGTAAGCTCCGGGAAACGGGTTCAAACCGCGAATCCGATTATATATGTCGCCGGCCGGTTGAGACCAGTCAATAAGTTCATCTTCCCTGCGAATGTTAGGGGAGTAGCTCGCTTCCATATGGTTTTGCGGCACCGCTTGGATGCGCCCCGCCAATAAATCCGGCAGCGTCCGCCGCAGCAGCTCCGCGCCTGCCAAACTTAACTTTTCAAACATCGTTCCGGTCGTATCCGTCGATTCGATTGGTATTTCTACCTTGCTGATCATATCGCCCGTATCCATTCCCTCGGCCATATACATAATTGTGACTCCTGTTACATCCTCGCCTTGAATGATGGCGTGATGGATCGGAGCGCCTCCCCGGTATTTCGGAAGCAGCGAAGCATGAATATTGATGCATCCGTGCGCAGGAATTTCCAACACCGATTTGGGTAAAATTTGCCCATATGCGGCCGTTACGATCAGATCCGGCTTTAGCTGCCGCAGCGCTTCCACAGAATCGGCTTGGCGCAGTTTTTCGGGCTGCAGCACGGGGATGCCGTGCTTTTCAGCTTCCACTTTGACGGGGGGAGGCGTCAGCACGCGCTTGCGGCCCTTCGGGCGATCAGGCTGCGTGACGACGGCCGTAACACGATATCCTTCTTCAAGAAGGACGCGAAGCGAAGGAACCGCAAATTCCGGCGTACCCATAAAAACAATATTCACTCTGCGCTCCCACCGTTTTCTTTGACATCGTTGCGGTACACCCGCAGCGCCAAATCCGTAAACAGAACCCCGTTCAGGTGATCCACCTCATGCATGATGCAGCGCGCAAGCAGTTCTTTTCCTTCAATGACAATCTCATTGCCGTTACGATCCCAGCCTTTGACCGTGACCTCCATCGGGCGTTTGACGTCTCCTTGCAGCCCTGGAATACTGAGGCAGCCCTCCGGTCCGAGCTGTTCGCCGCTGAAAGAAACGATTTCCGGATTGATCAGCTCGATCAAGCCATGCTCGTCGCCAACGTCCATGACGATAACCCTCTTGAGAATGCCGATCTGCGGGGCAGCCAGACCTACGCCTTCCGCATCGTACATCGTATCGGCCATATCGTCGAGCAGTTTGTGGATGTTGGAGTTAATTTTCAGCACCGGCTTCGCCTTTTCTCTTAATACCGAATCCGGATCTTTCACAATGATACGAATCGCCACGACAAACACCTACCTCCGACATCTATGAATTTAGCTTTACATTAAATATTGCGGGTCTACGTCCACGCTGATCTGCAGCTTTTCCTTGGCAGCCAGCTCATCAAAGGCGGCGACCGCCCGGCTGACAAGCTCCAAAGCTATCGTACCCTCTCGATATTTTACCATGCATTGAAACCGATATCTATCCTTGATTCGGGAAATCGGGGACGCAACAGGCCCCAGCACATCCAAATCCACCGGATCCTCCCCGGCCGCGTCGCGCGCCAGCTCCTTGAGCCGGGTTGCAAAGGCTTCCGCAGTACGAACAAGCATGGGTACTTGCTCATGGGATAAGGTAATCAAGATGAGCCTGTTGTAAGGCGGGTACCGGTGCTCACGGCGAAGCTCCAGTTCCATTTTGGCGAAGGCCATGTAATCGTGCTCGCTTGCGCAAAGAACACTGTAATGCTCCGGCGTATACGTTTGCACAAACACTTCACCCGGTTTCTTATGCCGTCCGGCACGCCCTGCTACCTGCGTCAACAGCTGGAACGTCCGCTCGGCCGAGCGGAAATCGGGCAGATTCAACACGGTATCCGCCGCAATGACACCAACTAAGGTAACGTCCGGAAAATCAAGGCCTTTTGCCACCATCTGGGTCCCGAGCAGCACGTCCGCTTTCTTGTCCCGAAACTGTGTCAGCCACTTTTCGTGAGACCCCTTCTCCGTTGTGGTATCAACATCCATACGAATAACGCGGATGCCTGGAAACAGCTTGCCGAGCTCCTCCTCCACTCGCTGCGTTCCAGTGCCGAAATGACGAATATGCTCCGAGGAGCAGCTCGGGCATTGTAAAGCCTCGCGTTCTGCGTAACCGCAGTAATGACAGCGCAGCATACGCGAGCTCTGGTGGTACGTCAACGAAATATCGCAATGCGGGCAGCTCGCCACAAAGCCGCACGTGCGGCACATGACGAACGTGGCATACCCCCGGCGGTTCAGCAGCAAAACCGTTTGTTCTTTCTTGCGTAACCGTTCTTCTATCGCTTTATACAACGGACGGCTGAACATCGAACGGTTTCCGCCCTTAAGCTCGTCGCGCATATCTACGATATGCACCTTCGGAAGCGGCCGTCCTTCTACACGGGAATGCATCGTAAGCAGCCGGTATTGCCCTGAAGAACGGCTAGCTGCAGCCGCTCGGGTCCGATACATGCTCTCCAAGGAAGGTGTCGCTGAGCCCAAAACGACCGCAGCTCCATGCTGGAAGGCCCGCTGAACGGCGATTTCCCTAGCATGATATTTGGGGCTTTCTTCTTGTTTATAGGAGGATTCATGCTCTTCATCTATGATAATAAGTCCAATCTTTGTAAAGGGGGCAAATACCGCCGATCTGGCTCCGATCACGACCTTGACCTGCTTTCGCATGATCTTGCGCCATTCGTCGTACCTTTCGCCCTGCGACAAACGGCTGTGCAGAACGGCAACCTCGTCGCCGAAGCGTCCTTTAAAACGTTCCACCATTTGCGGGGTGAGAGATATCTCCGGCACGAGTACGATCGCTTCCCGGCCTTGATCCAGGCACTCCCGAATCGATTGCAGGTACACCTCTGTTTTGCCGCTCCCCGTAACGCCATGCAGCAGAAAAACCTGATGCTCCCGTTTCAACACCGCATCTCGAATTTCCGCAAACGCGCCGCTTTGTTCCTCAGTAAGGGGTAAGGGCTGAGTCCGGGTAAATGTTCGTCCCGCGTAAGGATCGCGGAGCACCTCCGTTTCTTTCAGCTCGATCCAGCCCCGGTCTGCCAAGCCTTTCACTGTGCCGGCGCCGACATTCAGCTGCTCCATAAGCTCGGTTAAGCGAATTTGTTCGGGATGCCGCTGCAAATATTGAAGCACTTCTTTCTGCTTGTGAGCTCGTGCGGGCAGCTCCTCCAGAGCTGCGCTGAACTCGCGAGGAAAGACAGTAAGCACCTTTTTGGTGGAGAGGCGGTCTTTAATCGTCTGCACCTCCGTTAATATGCCCTTCTTGAGAAGCTCCTTGATCAGCAGGCCTTGAGAAGGAAATTGCTGAAGCAACGACTCCATCGTCACCTTACCCCGTCCTTCTATGAAAGCGAGAATTTGCTCCTGTTCTTGAAACGGCAACAGCGATGAAGCATCGCCGGATGCAGCATCTTGGGCTTGAATATAACGTTCATATTTAGCCTTGAGCGCTCCGGGAAGCATCGCTTGCAATGCTGCGACTTCATGGCATAAGTAGCGGCGGCTCATCCACCGCCCAAGCTTTACGAGTTCTTCCGTCAGCGGCGGGTACAGGTCAAGCACATTCTGAATAGGCTTCAGCCGTTTGGCGTCTATGCTTGTTTCCGCGTGAAGCTCGACAATGAAGCCTTGGAGGACACGCGGACCGAACGGCACACTGACACGGCTGCCAACCTCGACCCATTGCCGCAATACGTGAGGCACCTCGTAGTCAAAAGCGCGATTTGTTTGCTTGGCTGCTATATCGACAATAACCTTGGCGTACATCAAACCTCTTCTCCGTGAGCGTCCGCATTAGCCCCGGCTTCATTGTGACTAGCGGGTCCGCGCTGAGTACTCAAGCGTTCCGCTACAATGCGGAGCAGACGATCCGCGATTTGTTGTTTCCCTTGGATCGGCATTGCTTCGACCAATCCGCCGCGGTCAAACACCCGCACGATGTTAGTATCCGTACCGAAGCCGGCTCCCTCCTGCGAAACGTCATTGGCAACCAACAAATCGCAATTTTTCCGCTTCAGCTTATCCATTGCATACTCATCCACATTGTCGGTTTCCGCGGCAAAGCCGATAATAAATTGATGAGACTTTCGCTCGCCTATCGTTTGTAAAATGTCGGGATTTTTCACAAGCTCCAACGTGAGCGACTCCGCCTTTTTCTTGATCTTCCGTTCCGTGGCCTCCGCAGGGCGGTAGTCCGCAACGGCTGCGGCTTTGATCACGATATCCGCGTCTTCAAAACGGGACACAACCGCTTCCAGCATATCCCTTGCGGAGAGCGTGTGCACCGTCCGGACTCCATCAGGTACAGGAAGTGCGGCAGGTCCTGTTATGAGCGTCACTTCCGCCCCCAGAGTCATTGCCTGCGCTGCAAGCGCATATCCCATTTTCCCGGAGGAATCATTAGTGATATAGCGTACGGGGTCGATTCGTTCTATAGTTCCGCCCGCTGTTACTAGCACTTTCTTGCCGGTAAGAGGACGGTCCTCCCCAAAAAAACGCTTGATATAATCTACGATCTCCTCCGGCTCGGCGAGCCGGCCCTTGCCTACATAGCCGCACGCAAGCTGGCCTTCCCCCGGCTCGACAAATCGGATGCCCCTTTCGCTTAAGAGCCTCATGTTCTGCTGGACCGCCGGATTGGCGTACATATGAACGTTCATAGCGGGAGCCACCACAATTGGCGCCATCGTCGCTAACAGTGTTGTGCTCAGCATATCGTCCGCCAGCCCCAATGCCATCTTGGCGATTATATTTGCCGTTGCCGGAGCAACCAGGAACAAATCGGCGCTGTCGGCCAAATCGATATGGGAAACGACTGCAGCGTCCTTTTCATCGAAAGTATCGACGAATACATGGTGGCGGGACAAGGTTTGAAACGTTAGCGGAGCTACAAAGCGTACCGCCGATTCGGTCATGATAACCCTTACCCTGGCCCCGGCCTGCACCAGCTTGCTTGTTAAAGCGGCCGCCTTGTAAGCGGCGATGCCCCCGCAGACACCGAGCACAATCGTTTTACCATGCAGCATCATACTTACTCCCTTCTCCCCGGAAAAAAATAACAACCGCTAGGGTTGTCAGAAATCCATGCTTATTTCACCGCATCTTTATACAGCTTCTCGTAGCTGATGTAATCGCCATACAGCTCCTCCAGCGCAACACCCACATTCTTGTGCGATTTGACATTTTTCAAATCGGATTTGGAGCCGTCACGGAGCAATCTGGCTCTCTTCGCCGCTGCGACTACCAAGGAATATTTGCTGTCCACTTTGTCGAGCAGCTTATCTATGGAAGGATATAGCATCGTTTAGTTCACCTCGCCAATCCATTGTATGATTTTGGGAAACATTCGCTCCCGTCTGCAATGTTCTGCAGCTAGAATCGCCTGAATCTTGGAACAAGCGGTCTGTACGTGATCGTTGACGATGGCATAATTGTAATGCTCCATTAAACGAATCTCATCCACTGCTACCGACATTCGGCTGCGAATGGATTCATCCGACTCGGTCCCTCTGGTTACGATGCGTTTTTGCAGCTCGTCAAGCGATGGAGGAAGCAGGAAGATGAACACGCCTTCAGGAAACTTTTGCTTCACCTTCAAAGCGCCTTGAACTTCGATTTCGAGAATCACGTCTTTGCCGGAGCGAAGCTTGTCTTCGACAAAACGCCTGGGAGTCCCGTAGAAATTGCCTACATATTCCGCCCATTCCAACATTTCGTCCGTATCGATGAGCTGCTGAAATTGTTCCCTTGTCTTGAAAAAATAATTCACGCCTTCGACTTCTCCCTGGCGCGGATTCCGCGTCGTTGCCGAAACCGAGTACACCAGCTCGAGCGCTGTTTGGCGCAAAGCGGCGCATACGGTCCCTTTTCCTACGCCGGAAGGACCGGATAGAACGAGCAGAATGCCTCTTTCCCGCTCAAGCGTGTTCGTATTATTCGTCATGATCGTCGTCCTTGTTCGAAAGTCGATGTGCTACCGTCTCCGGCTGTACAGCCGACAGGATGACATGGTCGCTATCGGTGATGATTACCGCACGGGTTCTTCTTCCATATGTGGCGTCAATCAGCATGTGACGGTCACGCGCTTCCTGAATAATCCGTTTAATCGGCGCCGATTCCGGGCTCACAATGGAAATAATGCGATTCGCCGAAACGATATTGCCAAACCCGATATTGATTAATTTGATAGCCATTAACTTCCTCCCTGAAGCCTCATGCCGCTTCACTCGATATTCTGAATTTGTTCTCTTATTTTCTCCAGCTCGGCCTTTAAATCGATCACTCTAACCGAGAACTCCGAGTGATTGGCTTTGGAACCGATCGTATTGACCTCCCGATTCATCTCCTGAATGAGAAAATCGAGCTTTCTCCCTACGGGCTCTTCAGCTGCAAGCAGTTCGCTGAACTGCTCGAAATGGCTTTGCAATCTGGTCAGCTCTTCCTCCACATTCGATCGGTCCGCGAACACCGCGATCTCAGCCGCAAGCCGATTCTCATCGACCGGTGTTTGATCCGCGAGCAAATCCTGGATACGGATCTTGAGCTTTGCCGCATAGTCCCGCACCACGCGAGGAGCAAGATACTGAAGCTCCGCATGGATCCGGATGAGCGTTTGCAAGCGTTCCGATAAATCATTAGCCAGAAAAGCGCCTTCGCGCTTTCTCATTGCCGAAAGATGAGCAACAGCTTCCATCAGGCAGTCACAGAGCTCTTGTTCCAAAGAATCGCTTGGCTCGGCGCGGTCTTCCTTCAGCTGCACCAGGTCGGGCATTTGCAGAAGGTCGGTTAGCGTTACTTTTTGTGTAAATCCGTAACGCTTCTTCAGCTGTCCGGACGCTTGCATATATCCATCCGCAAGCGCCCAGTCTATGGACACGGCTTTGTGGCTGACGGCTTCCCGCTCAACCGAAACGTAAACGTCTACGCGTCCCCGTTTCACCGATTGCAAGACGGTCTTACGCAAGGAATCCTCATAGCAGGCCCATTCCTTAGGAATCCGAATCGCCACTTCGCAGTACCGGTGATTGACGGATTTCACATCCATGAACACCTTGCCCTCACCGACAACTCGGCTGGCTTGTCCGAAGCCGGTCATGCTTTGAAGCATTCTGATCACATCCATTACCCTATTTTAATTCATTTTGAAAGTGGGTACAAGTGGAAATCCCGACGGTTTGACTTTTCCCACACATACCGCGTCAACTGCACGCTCATGTCATAGAGGAGGAAAGGCGTCATCAAGTAAATTCCGTTAAAATGTTTCATCGCCGTATCGAGCAGTTCCTTAGCAATTTCCGTGCCCGCCTTGCGGCCCGCTTCCCCGTCTAAACCGGCCATGCGGGAGCGCACTTCCTCCGATAGCTGTATGCCGGGCACTTCATTGTGCAAATATTCCGCGTTGCGGCCGCTGGCGAGCGGCATAATGCCGATGAAAACCGGTATATGCAGGTGCTTCGTCGTATCATAGATGCGCTCGATCAGCAACGGATCGTAGACAGGCTGCGTCATGATATAGTCGGCCCCCGCGTCGATCTTGCGCTCCAGACGCTGCACCGCTTTATCCAGATGCTTCACGTTTGGATTAAAGGCGGCTCCAACAATGAAGGTCGCTTTCTTCTTCAGCGGCTTGCCTGAGAAGGCAATGCCATTGTTAAGCTGCTTGATCATGCGGATGATCTCAAAGGATGTCAGGTCGTAAACGGAGCTCGAGCCCGGCAAATCGCCGAATTTGGCCGGATCGCCGGTGACGGCCAGGACATGATCGATGCCGAGCGCTTGCAGGCCCATAAGATGGGACTGGGTCCCGATCATGTTGCGGTCGCGGCAGGCGATGTGAATAAGCGGACGAACGCCGAGTTTGTCCTGCACCAGATAGCCGAGCGCCAGGTTGCTCATGCGCGTCACCGCCAGCGAGTTGTCGGCCATCGTGATGGCGTCGACATGCGCGTCCTGCAGGGCCTTCGAGCCCTGCATAAATTTGTCGATGTCGAGATCCCTGGGGGGATCGAGCTCGACGATGACGGTATGACGCTGGCGGACCAAGTCCACCAGCGTCGGCGCCCCGGGCGCCGGGACTGGCTCCGCCGGCGCCTGCACGTCCACAGCCG
>LNAP01000267.1_pt1 | contig 58747 bp, 56 predicted proteins | sample 602601 | NCBI WGS metagenome assembly LNAP01 (sample SAMN02440304, study PRJNA202911) | soil metagenome | biome: Subtropical and temperate rainforests or woodlands; isolation source: soil samples (1 kg each in a 20% v/v slurry with milli Q water) were... ...
AGCCGCCGCGAGCCGCTCGAGTACAAGCCCGCCAGCACGTCCGCGCCGTCCCGGCCGACCTGCAGCTGCGCTTTGTTGCGGTAGCCGAGCGGCTCCTCCCTGCCGAGGATCGGCTGCAGCGGCAGCGCCTCCGCCGGAATGCCCGCGTAGCGCGCGAACGATTCGCGTACGAGCTCCCCCTTCTCGCGCAGCTGCGCCTCGTAAGCGAGATGCTGCAGCTGGCAGCCGCCGCACGCATCGTACACGGGGCAGAACGGCTCAGTCCGCGCGTTCGAGGGACGCTCGATATCGACCGCCGCCCCGTACAGCCGGTTCGGCTCGACGCGCGTCACCCTCGCCTTTACGACCTCGCCGGGCAGCGCGCCGTCGATGAACATCGCTTTTTTGCGGTAGTATCCGACGCCCTCTCCGTTAATGCCGATCCGCTTCACAGTCACGGCGACCGTATCGCCGACCTTCAGCCGATCCGCATCCGTGCCGGCCGCAGTGACGCCCGGCCGATTCGGCTTTGCGCGCAGCTTCTGCCGTCCCCGTCGTTCCTGCTCTGTTTCTGCGGCATTTTTCCGTTTGTGTTCCTGTTTGTCCGCCATCGATGCAACGCTCCGTTTCCTCGAACCCTTTTGTACCAATGTATCACACGCTGTGCCGCCCGCAAAAACCGTTTTCCGCCGCAGCTGCGGTTATGCGAGCTTTTTTGCCCGTCTTTGATCTTTGTGTTCCTTGACGGAATTGAGTACGATGGAGGAACGGTAAACCGAACCAAACGATACGATCGATGCGGCAGGGGGGATGGATGTTGAATGCGACGGAGACGGCCGGACAGGAGTTTGTCATTGTGGCCGACGGGCTTGTGAAACGATACGGCGACTTTACCGCCGTGAACGGGGTTAGCTTCGAGGTGCGGGGCGGCGAGGTGTTCGGGCTGCTCGGACCGAACGGCGCCGGGAAAACGACGACGATGGAGATGATCGAAGGGCTGCGCCGTCCGGACGGGGGTACGGCGCGGGTGGCCGGATTTGATACGAAGAAAGAGCTGGACCGGGTGAAGGCGGTCATCGGCGTGCAGCTGCAGTCGACGTCTTTGTTTGACCTGCTCACGGTGCGGGAAATTACGGAAATGTACGCTTCGTTCTATAAGGCATCGGTGCCGGTGGGTCCACTGCTGGAAAGCATGATTTTGAGCGAGAAGCTGAACGGGCGCGTAAAGCATCTCTCCGGCGGGCAAAAGCAGCGGCTGGCGATTGCGCTGGCGCTCGTGAACGATCCGCTGGTCGTGTTTCTGGACGAGCCGACGACGGGGCTTGATCCGCAGGCGCGGCGGACGCTGTGGGATATCGTGCTGCGGCTGAAGGAGCAGGGGAAGACGGTTGTGCTGTCCACGCACTATATGGATGAAGCGCACGTGCTGTGCGACCGCATTTGCTTGATGGATCAAGGAAAGGTGATTGCGCTGGATACGCCGGACGGGTTGATTCGCAGCCTGCAGGCGGATCAGACGATCGAGTTTCAGATCGGGGATTACGGGGCGATGCCAGAGGAGGCGAGGACTGGACTCCGGTCGCTCGTGTCGGGGGCTGGAGGCGTGAAGCAAACGGAGGTGCGCGGGGAGCGTTTTGTGCTGTATACCGACAGCGTGCAGCGGACGTTGACGGATTTGATTGCGCTGTCCCAGGAGCATGAGTGGAAGCTGCATGAGCTCTCGACTCGCTCGGCGACGCTGGAGGACGTGTTCATACAGATGACGGGAAGGAGCCTGAGGGAAGCATGAAGGCGTACTTGACGTTGACGAAGGCGCAGCTGAAGCTGTTTGCGCGCAATCGGCAGGTGTTGTTCTTTTCTTTGTTTTTTCCGATATTGCTGATGGTGGCGCTCGGCTCTTTCTTGGGCAGCGGGGGGCAAACGGTCCCGACGGGCGTCATGGTCGACGAGGACGGATCGGAGCATTCGCGTGCTTTGGCCGCGCGGCTGATGGAAAGCAGCGCCCTTGAGCTGGAACCGGGTGAGCGGGAAGCAGCGTTCGAGGCGGTTCGCCGGGGGGATCGGCAGCTGCTTGTAATCATTCCGGCGGGGTACGGCCAGCGGCTGGAGGCTGGTTTGTCCGCGGGCTACGGCGGTACCGGCGAGGCGGCGATGGTCGAGCTGTATTATGATGAGCAAAATGCGGTTGTATCCGGCCTCGGCGTGCAGCTGGCGGAGCGCCTGGTCGATGAGGTCAGCAAGGCGGAGAGCGGATACGTGCCGCTGATCGGCGTGAAGTCGTCCCCGGCGGAGTCGCTCGGGCTGCGCTATATCGACTTCCTTGTGCCGGGCATCGTGGCGATGATGATTATGTCGAGCAACCTGAACGGGGTCGCCGGACAAATCGCCTCTTGGCGGGAGCGCGGGGTGCTGCGGCGGATGCAGAGCACGACGCTGTCGGCGGGCACGTTCATCGCGGCGCAAATTACGGCGCGGCTCATGCTGAACGGCCTGCAGGCGGTGATCGTGCTGTTGATCGCTGCGCTTGCGTTCGATACGCAGGTGCGGGGCTCTTGGGCGGTACTGCTGTTCTACGTCATTCTTGGGACGCTTGTGTTTATGTCGATCGGCTTTATTATCGCCGGACTGGCCAAAACGCCGGAAAGCGCCGGGCCGATCGCCGGGTTGATTTCGTTCCCGCTGCTGTTTCTCGGGAACGTGTTTTTCCCGGTGCGGGATATGCCGGAGTTTCTGCAGCCGATCGTGCTTGCGCTGCCGATCACGCCGCTGTCCGGGGCGCTTCGCGAGGTGATGAACGTAGGGGCCGGCATCGGCTCGCTTTGGGTCGAAACGTTGATTTTGGGCGCCTGGCTCGCGGCCGCGTTCGTCGTCGCCAGCCGGTCGTTTAAGTGGGAATAGGGAGGAGCGCTGTCGGCGGAACCCGTCGGCGGCGCTCCTGTTCGTCATTGGTGTTCTTTGCTTGGATGCTTTCCCGTGAAAAACTAAAAATCACGAAACTTCCTTATTGACGATTTCATTGAAAATGATTATCATTAGCCATAGTTGAAGCTTTGAAAATGTTTCTCAATTGAGTGGTATCCAGCGTCGAGATCTTCTTTAAAGCGTCCGTGGGCTGCACCCAAACCTTTCATTGGAAGGATTTATCGGAATTGGGCAACCTACGCCGAAGAGCGCGCGGCGAAGATATGCAACGGCAGCGCTCCCGAATACACGCAAGTCTTCTTCAACATGTGAAACAGGAGGAGTCTTCCATGAAAATCAAGTACTGCTGCAAAAACTTGAAGCGCTGCGACGGAAAACCGACGGTACGCGCCTTGAAAGACGAATATCCGGCTGTGAAGCTGAAAAAGAAGGACTGTTTGGGACGCTGCGGCGCCTGCAAGAAGGGCGCGATCGCCAAAGTCGGCAAGGCGGGCTTTGTTTGCGCGAGCGATCCGGATACGCTGTACGCCGAGATTAAGCGGATATTGTCCGATGCGGGCTGATATAAGCAAATAAGCAATGAAAGCTGCCTTCGGGCAGCTTGTTTGCTTTTGTACCTATAAAGGAATAACTTATCTGAATCGGGTGTGCACAGATGACAAGAGAACCCAAAATAAGAAGCGGAAGATATGTACGGTTCAGTCCCCCTCAAATTTTAGCGCTCGGATTTTTGGCGCTGATCGTCGGCGGAGGTTTATTGCTTTACATGCCCGTTTCCACGTACCCCGGACACCGGCTTGCACTCATTGACGCCGTATTTACCGCTACCTCTGCGGTATGCGTGACGGGATTGGTCGTAGCGGACACCGCAACTACGTTTACGACGTTCGGACAAACTGTTTTAATGCTTTTGATTCAAACGGGCGGCCTTGGATTTATGACGTTCGGGATTATGGTTGCACTTCTTTTAGGCAAACGGATCGGATTTTCGGAACGGCTCATTTTGCAAAGCTCGCTCAATCAATTGACCTTGTCGGGCATCGTCTCGCTCGTCAAAATGGTGCTGCTTGCAACGTTCATGATCGAAGGGATCGGCGCTCTTTTGCTTGCTGTCAGCTGGTCTCAAGAAATGGGCTGGACGAAAGCTCTTTATTATGGCGTGTTTCATTCCATTTCCGCTTTTAACAACGCCGGCTTCGACCTTATGGGGGACTATAAAAGCCTGACCGAATACGTAGGAAACGTTCCGGTCAATCTTGTCATTTCCTCGCTGTTCATCTTGGGCGGCCTCGGCTTTACGGTGTTTGTAGAGGTGGCAAGAGGGAGGGATTACCGCAGGTGGTCTGTGAATACAAAGCTAGTGCTGCTGTCGACCTTGATCATCAATGTCGTTGCCTCGCTGCTTATTTTTGGTCTGGAGTATGATAACCCGAATACGCTGGGCCCGCTTTCGACAGAGGATAAAATATTGGCCTCTTATTTCCACGGCACCGTGCCGCGAACGGCGGGATTTAATACGCTGGATCTTACGCAATTGAACAGCGACTCGATCCTGCTTACGATGGCATTGATGTTTATCGGCGGCGCTTCCGGCTCCACCGCAGGGGGCATTAAAATAACCACATTTATTTTGCTGGTACTTGTTGCCTGGAGCTTTCTGAAGCAAAAAGAGGATGTTGCCGTCTACAAAAGAAGAATTCCGAACGATCAGGTGTTTAAAGCGCTGACGATTTCAACCATGGGCATTTTTCTTATCTTTGGCGCCGTATTTTTGCTTGAGGTTACGGAGAAGGAGATTCCGTTGATGAATCTAGCCTTCGAGGCTGTATCCGCGTTCGGCACCGTCGGGTTGAGCTTGGGGGTTACGCCGAATTTATCCGATTTTGGGAAATGCATCATTATGCTGATGATGTATGTCGGGCGTTTGGGGCCGTTAACGCTGGCTTTTGCGCTGACCACTCAACAAAAGAAGGAAGGAATCAAATACGCGGAAGAAAAAATCTTGATCGGGTGATTGGACCTTTTTGTGATTGGGGCCGGCATTCGGTACAATAGTGTGAAGTATGCTGCGGAAAGGTAGAATTGTTGCCCACTATGAAAACGGTGCTTGCTACGCTGAATGCGAAATATATTCATATGTCTCTGGCGCTGCGGTATTTAAAGGCGTACAGCGGGCGGGAGTTCGAGATCGAGCTCGCGGAATTCACCATTAAGGACCCGGCGATGAACATCGTGACGGACTTGTTTCGCCGCGCTCCCGATGTCGTCGGGTTTTCCTGCTATATTTGGAACATTGAAGAGACGATTGCGGTCATTCGAATGTTGAAAAAGATTCGTCCGGACGTGCGGGTGGTGCTGGGCGGACCGGAAGTCTCTTATGACGTGGAGTATTGGATGGAACGTGTGCCGGAAGCCGATTTTATCGTCTTCGGCGAAGGGGAGGAGACGTTCCACCATTTGCTGAAGGAGCTGTCCGCCGGCACGGAGAAGCTTCACTTCGTGTTCGGCGCGGCGTATCGCCGGGCGGACGGAACCGTTGTCGTCAACCCGGGGCGGCCGAAGCTGGCGCTGGACGACATTCCGTCGCCGCATTATTTTGCGGAAGATTTGGAGTCGCTGGGCGTGCGCGTTGTCTACTTCGAAACGAGCAGGGGCTGCCCGTTTTCGTGCCAGTTTTGCTTGTCGAGCATCGAGGTCGGCGTTCGCTACTTCGATATTGAGCGAACGAAGCGGGATCTGCTCCATCTCATTCGGTCGGGCGCGCGGCTCATCAAGTTCGTCGACCGGACGTTCAACATCCGCCGGGAGTACGCGCTCGAAATTTTCCGCTTTCTGATTGAAAATCACGGCGGGAGCTGCGTGTTCCAGTTCGAAATTACGGCGGACATCATGCGGCCGGAGGTGCTGGCTTATTTAGCGGAGCATGCGCCGCCGGGCGTATTCCGCTTCGAGATCGGGGTGCAGTCGACGAACGAAGAAACGAACGAAATTATACAGCGGAAGCAAAATTTCGCGAAGCTGTCGCGCACGGTGACGACGATCCGCGAAAGCGGGAAAATCGCGCAGCACCTTGATTTGATTGCGGGGCTGCCGCAGGAAGATTACGCCTCGTTCCGCGGGACGTTCAACGACGTGTTTGCCTTGAGGCCGGAGGAGCTGCAGCTCGGCTTCTTGAAGATGCTGCGGGGCACCGGCGTGCGCGCGCGGGCGGCGGAGCACGGGTATGTGTATATGGACCGCGCGCCTTACGAAATATTGGGGAACGATCTGCTGCCGTTCTCCGACATTGTGCGGATCAAGCAGGCGGAGGACGTGCTCGAGAAGTACTGGAACTCGCACCGGATGGATGCGACCGTTCGCTATTTGATCGACCGGGTGTTTCCGTCGGCGTTCGATTTCTTTCAGGAATTCGGCGCGTACTGGGAGTCCCGCGGCTGGGAGCGGATCGGGCATCAGCTGGAGGACCTGTTCATCCGGCTGCGGGAGTTTTTGGCCTCGCGCGGCGGCGAAGCGGCGCTGTCGTTGTCTGTCGTCGAGGGGCTTATGAAGCTCGACTACTTCCGCGGTCACAAGTACAAGCCCCGCAAAATATGGTGGGAGCCGCGTCTGACGCCCGCGGAGCATTCGGCATGGATCCGCCGGCTGGCGTCGGCTCCGGAGGCTGTCGCGGCACTGGACGGCGCGTCGTTGTCGCCGGACAAGCCTGGCGGCGAGCCGCCGACGGCATCACTTGGCAACGACGGTTCGGCATTTGCGTCCCTTGGCCTCGGCGAGAGGGAGCTGCATAAACAGGTCATGCTGGAAGTCGTGCCGTTCGACCTGCCGATCTACTTGTCGGGCGGGGAGCTGCGGGCGGGCGAGGAGACGCTGCTGATCGCCCGTTTTCCGGCCGACGCGTCCCGCCACGCCGAGCTTTATGCGCTGCCCTATCATTCAACCGCCGCCGCTCATTGAGCCGGCGGTTTTGTTTTCTCCATGGACTATAAATGGCCGCCAAGTTGCCCGCCCTTACCTTAACTCCCTTCCATTACACACCATATATCCACTTAACGTCTTTTTTCTACCGGCATCTGATAGGCAACTATGCGTTTGCTTTTCCGCATGGGTTGAAGCTCCCCGTCCTCAGCTAATTGCGCAAGCCAGCGGGAGGCTGTCCTGCGGTCGATGTTGAAGCGGCTAGACACCGCTATCGGGCGAAGGGGTCCCTCTTCGGCGAGTCTTATGATTCCTGAGCCCGTGCGCGGTTTACTTCTTCTCGGGTTAACGTTCGCCACTGTTGCGCCTCGACTGTTGATTTTCCTACCGCATGCATCAGCTGCCTTCTGCATCGCATCGGCTTTTTCATCACCATATTGGCCGTGAATCTTAGTAAGAGCCAGCCGCCCGGCAGCATCAAATCGTTCTGGCGCTCTTGGTGATCGTCGTATTGCTCTGTCGTCACTTCATCGACATGATAGCGGTAGCCGTCAATTTCGATAATGATTTTGGTATGGCCGCTGTTGTAATAGAAATCAAGGAAGCGATTTCCATCCTTGTAGTCCGACACCCGGTGCTGGGCTGCAAGCCCTTTGAAGTTGTAGCCGAATTCGGGCCCGAACACAGTCTCTAGAAACCGGATTTCGATTTCGCCGAGCTTTGCTTGTCTTCCGGATGAAAGCATTTTAGTCTCGTAATCATGGGTAAATCTTCGAACTTCCGGGTGCATGAGCGCATACTCCTCTCTATCGGCAACGAAAAAGCACACACGCGCTCCGCTTGGGAACTTCGTGTGTGCTTCACTGTTTAAAGTATATGACGAAGTGCGGAGCTTGTCTACTTCGGAGATGGTTTGGCCGGACATGGCACTTGTGCCCCAAGTATGGACAGTTGCGTCCTAACATAGAGGTAAAATGTCCGAAGGAGTGGGGCTAAGCGTGCGAACGGGGGAACTTGGCGGCGGACATGCGGCAGGCGGCAAAAAGACCGAAGCACACAAGCTTCGGTCTAGGTTCTCTTATGGACGGCGATCAAGTATGGCGGAGCGTTCCGGGGGTTCAGGAACCGGTAGCTCAGCGTTTGGTAGCGGTCCTGAGGGAGCTGAGACGCCCATTCATGGACCGCGGACGCTTCTTGCTCTCCACCGGGGTGACCTGGGTAAACGACGACGGTGACGATGCCGCCAGGCCGCAGCAGCGTTAATGACGATTCGAGCGCGGAGAGCGTCGTTTCCGGCGTCGTGACGAGCGACTGGTCGCCTCCCGGCAAGTAGCCGAGATTAAACATGACGGCCGCCACCGAACCGACAGCATACGACGGAACATACGACGTCATATCCGCATGGCTCGCTTCGAACAGGGTGAAGCAGTCGTCCGGAACCACGCCTTCCTCTAGCAATTTGGCACGAGTTTTCGCCAGCGCCGCCGGCTGCACGTCAAATCCAAACACATGCCCTCGGCGTGTAGAGGGGGAGCGATGCGCGAAGGGGGAGGGGATGGCGGCGGAGGAAGAGGATGAGCCGGCGAATGTGCCGGACAGCGGAGCGGCGATACGAGTTGAGCCGCTCCCGTTAACCAGCCTGCAAAGGAGCAACGTATCGTTCCCGTTTCCGAGCGTGGCGTCGATGGCGATGTCGCCGGGGTGAACCCGTTCCTTTACCAGCAGATGGGCAAACGACAATATCGATAAAAATCCCATTTCTCCTCACCGTCCCCGCCAAAACTTCCCTTGCCACGTATTCCGTCGCAGGAGCTCGGCATCGATGGCGTTCAACACTTCCCACTTGCGCAGGCTCCACATCGGCCCGATCAGCAGATCTCTCGGCGCATCTCCGGTTACACGGTGCACGATCATCTCCGCAGGAAGCCGTTCCAGCGTGTCGGCCACCAAGCCGACATATTCGTCCTTCTCGAGGAAACGGACGAGCCCCGCCTCGTACTGCTTCACCATCGGCGTTTTCCGCATCAAGTGCAGCAGGTGGATTTTGATACCCTGCACATCCATCGCAGCAACGGCTTCGCCTGTCTCGAGCATCATCTCGTGGGTCTCCAGCGGCAGCCCGTAAATAATGTGCGCGCACACCCGAATGCCGTGCTTCCGCAGCTTCTCGACGGCCTGCAAATACGTGTCCGTGTCGTGAGCGCGGTTGACGAGCTCGCTTGTCCGCTCATGTACGGTCTGCAGTCCCATTTCCACCCACAAATACGTGCGTTCATTCAGCTTCGCCAAGTATTCGATGACGTCATCCGGCAAACAGTCGGGCCGCGTCGCGATCGACAGTCCTACAACTCCGGGCTGCTCCAGAATCGCCTCATAATATTCGCGCAGCTCCTCTACGGGAGCGTACGTGTTTGTATACGCCTGAAAATAGCCGATATACTTCGCGTTCGGCCATTTCTGATGCTGACGGTCGCGGACCGAGGCGAACTGCGTCACGAGATCGTCGCGACGGCTGCCGGCGAAGTCCCCCGACCCCCGTGCGCTGCAAAACGTGCAGCCCCCGGTTGCGATGCTGCCGTCCCGGTTCGGGCACGTAAATCCGGCGTCGAGCATCACCTTGAACACCTTTTCGCCGAACTGTCGGCGCATTTCGTAATTCCATGTATGAAACCGCTTGTCCCCCCACAATCGAGGAGCGGCTGCTGTCATTTCTTGAATGCTCATACCCACCATCCTTTTCTGCATACATTGTACCTTAAAACCGCGCAGTTAGGAAAAGGACAACACTCCGCGGGCAAGTAGCCATTTTCAACAAAAATAAAATCTTTAAAATAAAAAAAATTCCAAATAGCGGAAGGGTGATTTAAGTATATATAAAATAATGAAATTCAAAGTAATCGTATGAAAATGAAAGAGATAACCCGATTATAGAATTAATATAAATGGACCTTCCGGTAGAAAATAAAGCGTTTTCAAGCTTGACATACCTTACATGATGTGTTAATTTAAGGGTGTCGCGACAACGATTGTTTTCGGAGGTATCCGATGCCCGGATTTGTTATTTGTGAAGGATTGGGCAACCTAAGTCTCCTGTCAAAAATTTGCATGGCGAGGTGACCGAGATGACGAATGAGCATGTCATGGTTCCGCAGGGTGATGAGAAGATCATGGTGGAGCTGACGTTGAAGGAAGCGATCGCACTGACCGGGGTGAAGTTCAACGAACAGCCGGATTTGGCGACGAATGCCCGGAAGAAATTGAAGCAATCCGTTCAAAGCAAGCTGCTGCAGCACTAACCGGACTTTCATACAAAGGAACTTCTCCGAAGCGAAGGCGGGCGGAGGGGTTCCTTTTTGTTTGCTTTACAATTATGCGGGGTTTGGGCACAATAAGATGGGTTTTATTATTCTCGGACGGATCAGCAAGGGATAGAGAGGATCGAACACATGCGATTAAGGAAAAAAGCGAACACGAAAGAGATGCTGCGGCAGTTAGAAGAACGTGTCGTGATGACGCCGAAGGCGCGGAAAGGCCGGTGGCGCGACGTTTTCGGCAATGATCGTCCGATTCACGTCGAGCTCGGGATGGGTAAAGGGCAATTTATTAGCGAAATGAGCTTGCGGTATCCGGACATCAATTTTATCGGCATGGATATGTATGACGAGCTGCTGCGGAGAGCGAACGAGAAGGCGGAGCTGTCCCGCGAAGAGAAGCTCGCCGAGGGCGTCGAGGTACCGAACAATTTGCGGCTTGCGTTAGGGAACATCGAAGGAGTTTTGGACATGTTTGCGCCGGGTGAGGTGGAGCGCATTTACTTGAATTTCAGCGATCCGTGGCCGAAAACGCGCCATGCGCACCGGCGGCTGACGCATCCGGTGTTTTTGGATAAATATCTCGTCATCCTGAATGAAGACGGTGAGATTCACTTTAAGACCGATTCCCGGTCGCTGTTTGAATTCTCGCTGAATGCGTTTGCGGAATGCGAGCTTCCGATTCAAAATTTATCGCTTGACCTGCACGCCAACGGCTCGGCGCCGAACAACGTGATGACCGAGTATGAGATGAAATTTTCCAGCCAAGGCGTGAACATTCATCGTGTCGAGGTGCTTGTAGGCGAGCGGGCGGTGTCACGGCGGCGTGCGGAACTGGCCGAACGGCGCAAGGAGCGGGCGAGGCTGCGCGTTATGGAGGCCGGCGAGCCGGCTGCTGCGGACCGCGCTGGCGCGGCGGTGGAACGGTCGGAGGGGCAGTCCGCGTCGCTGTTGTCCGAAGTGTCGGAGGAGCTGTCCCCGGCATATGGCCGACAGGGCGAGCGCAGTGCGCAAACGCCGACCATCCTTCCTGTGAAGGGAGTATCCCGCACGGATTAAGTATACTGCTGCCACCCCCCTCGGAATTTCGCCTGGGGGCTGCCTGCAGGCGAAGCTGCCTTCGCTCCGCGCCGACTGACCACGTTCTAGCGAAAGTTTCTTTCACTCCGAGCGGGCCAACCGCTCTATAATACAAACTCCCAGGTTTCCAGCGGAAACCTGGGAGTTTATCTTCGCGACGATCGGATTTGTTATCAATTTACAATTTGCAAAATGGCGCGCGAGCAGTCTTCGGGGTTATACCGTTCGAGCATCTGCGTCAGCATCACGCGGCGCTGCTTCACTTCGTCATACTGCGAAACGAGCCGCTGCAGCCAATATTGGAGCGTTTCCGGCGACTTTAGCTGCTCGCCGAAGCCGTTGCTGGTGAAGTAATGTGCGTTCTCCTCTTCCTGCCCGGGAATCGGCTTATAAAACAGCATCGGCAGCCCCATGGCCAGCGCCTCGGTGCAGGTCATGCCGCCCGGCTTCGTAATAAGCACATCCGACACTTCCATCAGCTTATCCACCTCGCGGGTAAACCCGAGCAGGCGAATGTTCTCGTGGCGGAACCGAATATCCTCCGACATGCTTTCAAACGCTTTGTGATTGTTGCCGAGCACAAAAATGAGCTGCAGCTTGTCGCGCCACTCAAGCAAGTGATCGAGCATCTGCTCCTGCTCCAGGTCCACAAGCCCCCAGCCTCCGCTCATAATAAGCACCGTCGGCATCGGCTTGAGGTCGAACTGAGCCAGGATGGACTCTTTGTCGTGAGGGAGCCAGAAGTTCGGATGCACGGGAATGCCGGTCACGCGAATTTTTTGGCTCGGGACGCCCTGCTCCATCAGCTTTGCCTTCACCTCGTGCGTGGACACAAGATAACGGTTTGTCTCGCTCGATACCCACGTCCCGTGCGCATCGTAATCCGTAATGACCGTGCACAGCGGCACGTCCAAGCCGGCGCGCTTCAGCCGCGAAACGACGATGTTCGGAAACGGATGCGTACATACGATAGCCTCCGGCTTTAAATGCCGGATAATCTGAGCGGTTTGCGCATAGAAAATCCTGTGCAGTGCAAGCTGGGTCAAGCGTCCGGTGCGCTTTTTATACTGAGATCGATACATCATGCCGTATAGCTTAGGCTGCGACGTCACCGTCTTCTTATAGGCCGAGAAGATGAGCGGAAAGATCGTCGGATGCAGGAAGCTTCCGAGCTCCATGACACGTGCCTGTACAGTCGGGGACATCCGCTTCAAGCTCACTGCGAGCGCATGCGCGGCTTGGGTGTGGCCAGCGCCAAAACCTTCGGAAAGAATTAAGATCCGTTTCTTTCGAGTCACCGTTCCTCACCTGCCCTTACCTGACACTATGGGTGCCTTTCGGTACAAGTATATGCCTTTCTTTATAAATTATCGTGAAATTATCCCCAAAAAGCAACCGTGCACGCAGCCGTCGCCACGCCGATAACGCAGCCCGCGGCGACGTCCGACGGGTAGTGGAGTCCGAGGTACATTCTGGATATGCCGATAATGGCGGCAACCGGAATCAAAATCAATCCGAGCCAGTAGTACGTCATGACGAAGGGGGACACTACCGAGAATATCGCCGTAGTGTGCCCGGACGGGAATGAATGGTCCTTCAAAGGGTTTTTGTATATTTTTGCATTCGGAAACACAAGATATGGCCGTAAACGAGGCCATGCTTTTTTCATAATGGCTACGGGAATATGGCTGATCGCGAGCGCAATGAACGCCTGCATGCCGATCGTAGACCACGGCTTCGGCGCAAACACCCAAATGCTCAGCGTTAATAGAATCGTCGCGGTCGCCCCGCCAAGATGTGTCATGCGGGAAGAAAGGACGCCGAGAAAACTATCGCTTAATTTATGATTGACAAAAAAGAACATGCGCTGGTCGTGTCTTTTCAACCACATCAATACGCGGCTCATTGGATCAGAATCCTCCTCATTGCATTGCCTCTATTGTACCTTATCCTAGGAAGTGATGGCTACAGGTAGATTATAATGTTCAATTGTAATCGCTGTATTAACTGAAATCGCGCTTTATATTTTACGAAGGGGTGACATTGCGATAACATAGCTTTGCTGCACTATAACTATGAAAATGAATGGGCGTAAGCCGATCGTGCATAACGGATCGCCGCGGGAGGGATCGAAGTGCGTGTTGCGCTGTTTACGGACACTTATGTGCCGGCCGTCAATGGTGTCGCCAAGACGCTGGGTCGTTGGGTGGAATATTTGGAAGCGAACAACGTTCCGGTGAAAGTGTTCGCTCCATCGGCGGAGCCGGGCGGTGCGGAGGAAGGGAGCGGGGGCGTGGAGCGAGTGTTCGGCATCCCGTTCTTTCTGTATCCGGAATGCAGAATGGCGCTTCCGAACCCGGCTTACCTGCGAAAAGCGCTCCACGATTTTCGTCCCGACCTGATCCATGTGGCTACCCCGTTAAACCTCGGGCTGTACGGCAATTTGTACGCCAGGAAGCACGGTATCCCGCTTGTAGCGTCCTATCACACTAATTTCGATCAATATGCGGCTTCCTACAAGCTGTCCTGGATGGTGCCGATGCTGGATCGGTACATGGCTTGGTTTCACGAGGAATGCCGCAAAGTGTACGTTCCGTCCCGTTCGACGAAGGAGCATTTGCGCCGTCTCGGCATTCCGAACGTGGAGCTTTGGGGCCGGGGGATCCGTTCGGACCAGTTTCATCCCGGCGTGGACCGGTCGCGCGTGCTGACGGCGCACGGAGTCGATCCGCGGAAGTTTGTTGTCTTATACGTCGGGAGGCTTGCGCCGGAAAAGAGCCTCGACGTGCTTATGGGGGCGTTCGCCGCCGTTCCGGAACCGCTGCGGCGGAAAATGCAGCTGATCATTGCAGGCGACGGACCTCTTTATAAGGAGCTTGCCGCCACCGCAGAGCTTCATGATAACGTCAAGCTGCCGGGCTTCGTTCATGGGGAAAGGCTGCGCGAGCTGTACGCCTCTGCGGACGTGTTTATGTTTCCTTCGGCCACGGAAACGTTCGGCAACGTCGTGCTGGAAGCGCTCGCCTGCGGAACGCCGGTGATCGGCGCCGCGGCGGGAGGGGTAGGAGACAATCTTGTTCACGGACGAACCGGTCTGCTGTGCGAAGCCGGAAATGTGCGGGCATTTACAAACGCATTAGTGCGTATATATCAGGATGCCAGTCTGCGAGCGCGTCTGAGCGCCGCCGGACGCCAACACGCCCACAGCCAATCCTGGGAGCGTATCTTCGCGGAGCTTCTAACCTCGTATCGCGCAGTCTCCGGCGAGGCCATAGAAGAGGAAAGTCAAGCGGCGCTGATCGGCTGACCTATAACGGTCAAACACGCTGCCCGAACACGCTTCCGCACACCGTGCGCGAAGAAGGGCGGCGTGTCTTTTTCACCTTAATCTCCTACAAAACTCCTGTTTTTTCCTCTGAATAGCCCTTTTTCGTAATCTTTATGTAACATTTCGTAATCTATTTGTCATAAAAACCGCGAAAACTGATACAATAATGAAATATAGCGTGGAAATCGTCGTGAACGGCATCGTCTGCCGCCAGGTGAAGGCTACGAGGCTTTCGGAAGCCGAATTTCGCTCTACGAGGATTTTGACTTTACGTCGTCGGTGGAGGACAATCAGGTTCGATTACCTGTATCGCCCAGAAATAGAAAAGAGAAAGATTACAGGGTAGGAAAAAGGGGAGTCAGATGATGTTTAACGGAATCGTTTTAGCCGTACAGATCGGGTTATTTTTAGTGGGCTTGTATCAGTTGATTTTATCGTTTTGGGGGTATCGCTTACGAAAGAGAAAGACGGCCCATGCTCCGCAGAAGACGTTCGCCGTGCTTGTGGCTGCGCACAATGAGGAGAAAGTGGTAGGCGCGCTCATCGACAACTTGAAGGTGATGGATTATCCGCGGGAAATGTTCGACATCTTCGTCATCTGCGACAATTGCACGGACAGGACGGCGGACGTCGCCCGGGAGCACGGCGTTTATGCGATGGAGCGTCATAATCCGCATTTGCGCGGCAAAGGCTTCGCCATCGAATGGATGCTGAAAGAGCTGTGGGCGATGCCGAAATCGTACGACGCGATCGTCATGTTCGACGCCGACAATCTCGTATCTCCGCAATATTTGCGCGAAATGAATAACGATTTGATGAACGGCTCGCGTGTCATCCAAGCGTACCTCGATACCAAAAATCCGGTCGACTCTTGGATTACGGCAGCCTACGGGGTGACGTACTGGTTCTGCAACCGGCTGTGGCAAATGCCTCGCCGCGCGCTCGGCATGGCAAATTTCCTCGGCGGCACCGGCATGTGCTTCGAATCGAAGCTGCTGAAGGAGATGGGCTGGGGAGCGACCTCGCTTGTAGAGGATTTGGAATTTACGATGCGCTGTGTTCAGCGGGGCGTGTACCCGACGTTCAACTATGACGCCAAGGTATACGACGAAAAGCCGATAACGTTTCAAGCGTCCGCCCGCCAGCGTTTGCGCTGGATGCAGGGTCACTTCGACGTAGCGCGCCGGTACTTCTTCCCGCTCCTATGGGCAGGGCTGAAAGAGCGGAAACTGGCGAAGATCGATACTGCGCTCTACTCGGTAACGGTATACAACGTGCTGTTGTCGTTTATTTTTACCTTCATCTTGGTGGTTGACCAGCTGCTGCCCGGGGAGAAGCATTTGATCTCGCTCTACGACGTTGTGCCGTTCTGGGTCGGAAACTTGTTTATGCTGCTCATTTTCCTGCAGTTTCCTTTATCCATGGCGATGGAGCGGGTCAAGTCGTGGAAGTTGTACGCATCGCTGCTTATGTTCCCGGTTTTCCTGTTGTCGTGGTACCCGATTACGTTCCATGCGTTCTTCACGCAGAACAATAAACAATGGAGCCATACACAGCACACGCGCGTGCTGAAGCTGGACGACGTGAAAAAATTCTAAGGAATTAGGCAATGAAAGCGCATAAAAAAAGGATTGAATGTGGGAAATTGATGTATTATAATGACTGAGAAACGAAATCCACGAAATTGCTCAGGTGATTGCATGAACGGCGAAATACCTTCTCAGTCTACGGATCATCCGACGCATTTCGGCAACTTTCATTCAACGGCAAGCTATGGTGTACCATTCGAGCACATTGCTTTATTTACCGGGCATGCGAAGCTGCCGAGCGGGATTGCGCTTTATGAGTTTCTTAAAGTCGTAAGCTGTGCGCTACTGGTAGATACGCGGACGGGTACTGTTCTTGATGCGACGTTTACCACGATCAGTCCAATGACGGGATCCTACATTAGCTCGATCGTTGTCGGCTGGTCATTCGATGACGGGATTTCGGTGCTGGAGAAAAAGTTTGACAAGCATGTCCACATCTCGTCTAGGAAAGCGTTCCTGAAATCGATTGAAGTAGCTCGACAGCGGTACGTTGATTTCGCATCGAATTCAACGGCATTTGTCGACAGACCGTAACTCGACGGTGTTATCGAACTGAATAGGGCGTCTTATCTGTTATGATAGCCCCAACTATCATGCTCGCAGACAGGACTCAGCCTTTAGAATACAATTTTGTATTCTGCGGTTGGGTCCTTTTTTATTTTTTTAACTTTAAGCTGCGCGAGGAAGGGAGACCTCTGTAATGAGTGTATTGAAACATCGCACGGTACTGGAGGAAATTCGGGAAGAACGGCATTATCGAATGCTAATCGGCGGAGAATGGTCAGAGAGCGGCAGCGGCCGATGGATGGATGTCTACAATCCGGCGGACGGCGAGCTGCTGGGGAAAGTGCCTGCCGGCAGCAAGGAAGACGTGGATCGGGCCGTAGCGGCCGGATTGAAAGCGTTCACATCGTGGAAAAAGGTTCATCCAATGCAGCGGGGTCGCATTTTGCTGCGGCTGGCGGATGCGATTGAAGAAAATATCGATTATTTGGCGATGGTGGACGCCATCGACAGCGGGAATCCGGTTTCGGCCATGAAGGGGGACATGATCGCGGCAACGCGCCAAATCCGTTATTTTGCCGGTTTGGCGATGGAATTGAAAGGGGAAACCTTCCCTTTTACCGGTCCCGCGATCCATCAGACGCTTAGAGAACCGTTTGGCGTTGTAGGCAGAATCATCCCGTTTAACCATCCGATTATGTTTGCGGCAGGTAAAATCGCCGCTCCGATCGCCGCGGGTAATGCGGTGCTGCTTAAGCCAGCGGATCAAACGCCGATTTCCGTGCTGATCTTCGCGAAGCTGGCGAATGAAATTTTGCCTCCCGGCGTGTTGAACGTCGTCACCGGCGGAGGCGAAGTCGGCGCTGCGATCGTAAGCCATCCGAAGGTTAAACGAATTGCGTTCACGGGCGGCAACGCCACGGCGAAGAAAGTGATGGAAGCCGCAGCCGGACGAATGAAAGTGCTGTCCATGGAGCTGGGAGGGAAAAACCCGATGCTCGTGCTTCCGGATGTCGACATCGATGAAGTCGTCGCCTCCGCAATCAAGGGAATGAACTTTGATGTATCGCAAGGACAGTCATGCGGCTCGACTTCCAACATCTTCGTACACGAGTCGATGAACGACGTCTTTGTCGAAAAGCTTACAAAAGGAATTGAACAAATCCAGGTCGGAGACCCGACGGAGCACGGCTGCCAGATGGGACCGCTCGTTTCCGAGGCGCATCTGAGCCGGGTGGACAGCATCGTGAAGGGGGCCGTAGCGGAAGGCGCCATCGTAACAACAGGGGGCGAGCGGGCGACGGCTTCGGTGAATCCGAAAGGATACTTCTATCCGCCGACCGTGCTCTCGAACGTAACGATCGGCATGAATGTAGCACGGGAAGAAGTGTTCGGTCCTGTCGTTTCGGTCATTTCCTGGAGCAGCGAAGAGGAGTTGCTCCAATGGGTGAACGACCAAGAGCACGGGCTTACCGCGAGCATCTGGACGAACGACATTCGGAAGGCCTATAAGTACGCAACGTCGATTGAAGCCGGCTATATTTGGATAAACGACAGCTCGGCAAGATTCGCCGGGACGCCTTTCGGCGGATACAAAGAAAGCGGCATCGGCGTAGAAAACAGCAAAGAAGAGCTTTACAGCTACACTCAAATCAAAACGATTAATGTGGCGTTGTGAAATTGCTGTAGTAAAAACGGTTATACAGAGTATATTTTACCGTCCGTCCGTTTTAACGACTTTTTATTATCGGCAATTTATTATGTAAGGGGAGTTGAGCGTATGAAGCTTGCGAATAAAGTAGCGATCGTGACCGGAAGCAGCCAAGGGATCGGCAGAGGATACGCGCTGCGTCTTGCTCAAGACGGCGCTAAAATCGTAATTGCCGATGTGAATGAAGAAAAGGGCGTCAATGTTCAGAATGAATTGCGGGCTCATGGTTATGAAGCGCAATTTATTAAAGTAGACGTATCCGACGAGGACAGCGTGCAGCGAATGGCGGAGGAAACGGCGCGTGTATTTGGTAGAATCGATATTCTTGTCAATAACGCAGCCATTTTCTCGACCATAAAGATGAAGCCGTTCGAAGAGATTTCATTGAAAGAATGGAACCTTATTATGAACGTCAATTTGACCGGCGTATTCTTGTGCTGTCAGGCGGTCGTGCCTTATATGCGCCAAAACAAATTCGGCCGCATTATCAATATTTCTTCCGGAACGGCGCTCTCCGGCAGACCAAACTATTTGCACTATGTGACAACGAAATCCGGCATCATCGGGTTTAGCCGCGCCCTGGCAAGAGAAGTCGGCAACGACAGCATCACGGTGAACACGGTTGCTCCGGGACCGATCTACACAGAAGTGGAGCGCGAAACCGTATCAAAGGAACAAGCGGAAGCGATGATTAAGCAGCAGTGTATTCAACGCTCCGGCACGCCCGACGATATGGTCGGGATCATTTCGTTCCTTTGCTCCGATGAAGCGGGCTACATTTCCGGTCAAATGATGCTTGTGGACGGCGGGAAGGGGATGCATTAACTGCCATGTATTATACGATTCGTCCCATTAAAGTTGGCGTCTTTCCGAAATTCGAGCGATCCATGTTCCTGCTTGGCGTAGACGCGGGCACCAAGATGGCTGCGCCATGCATTTCGTGGTTGATTGAAGGGGAGGACGGCTCGAAAATTTTGGTGGATACCGGCCCCCATGCGGCGGATGCGCCTACGGCTTGCTACCACAATGTGGTGGAGCGGGCGGAGGTGGAACGGATCGATCAGGCATTGTTAAAGCATGGCGTAGATCCGGATGAAATCACAACAGTCATTTTCACCCATCTGCACTGGGATCATTGCTATAATGCAGCTTTGCTTAAAAATGCGAAATTTTATGTGCAAAAGTCGGAAATTTGCTATGCGGTCGATCCGATCGAATGGCACTATCCCGCATATGACACGAAGCTTCCTGATATGAATGTGAATCCGCCATGGATGGAAGTGTTTCATAAGCTGGTTACGGTTGACGGTGACTACGAAATCGCCCCCGGCGTTCTCTTTGTTTTGCTGCCGGGGCATACGCCGGGCTCCGCCGGAATCGCGGTGAAGACGCGCCAGGGGATGATCATGGTCGGAGGCGATACCGTTCCGTTGATTGAGAATTGGGAAGGAAACGCGAGACAGAAGCATATCCCGTCCGCATTAATGACGGATGTGGTCGCTTACTATCACTCGTTCAAAAAAATAGAGAAGATAGCGGACAAAGTGCTTCCTGCCCACGATTTCCGCTCGTTCGACCAAGCAAAATGGGGCTAGTTTGACACGCTTAGAATCGTATGTTATAGTCTTCAAATGAGTAAGTTTTGTTCCTGGCATTCAGGCACAAGCAGAAGCGCCCGCTTCTCACCTGACCGACTGAAGTCGGCTGGTTCGCCGCTGATCGATACGTATGAGGCTCGTAATGCCGTACGTAATTTGCGATTTGTGGATAAGACGCGGGCACTGGATAACAGTGCGCCGCGTTTTTTGTTGCTCGCGCGGGTCGCGAGGGCATGTCGCGGGAGCGAAATTAAGTCGGAGGTGGCAAACGATTAGCAGAGATCATCAGATTAACGAAGAGATCCGTGCAAGGGAAGTTCGCGTTGTAGGGCCGGAAAATGAGCAGATTGGAATCTTACCGTTCCGCGAAGCGATGCAGATGGCCATCGATGCAAATTTGGATCTGGTTAACGTCGCGCCGACGGCGAAACCGCCGGTATGCAGGATTATGGACTACGGAAAGTTCCGTTACGAGCAGCAGAAGAAAGATAAAGAAAATCGGAAAAACCAGAAGATCGTCGAGCTGAAGGAAGTTCGGTTCAGCGCTACGATCGATGAGCACGATTTCCAGACGAAGCTTCGCAACGTCGTAAAGTTCTTGAAGGACGAGGACAAGGTGAAATGCAGCGTCCGTTTTCGCGGACGGGAAATTACGCATGCCTCCGTCGGCCAGAAGGTGCTGGAGCGCGTAGCGGCCGAAGTGGAAGAAATCGCCGTTCAAGAGCGCCGGCCGAAGCTGGAAGGCCGAAGCATGATTATGATTTTGGCACCGAAGTAAGCCGCAGGTTGCGCCGCTTGCTTCCGATACAATATTCGAGGAGGAACACAATCTCATGCCGAAGATGAAGACGCACAGCAGCTTGAAAGACCGTTTTAAAGTAACCGGAACGGGAAAAGTGAAGCGCTATAAGGCATATAAGAATCACCTGCTTTCCGGCAAGACTCCGCGCGCGAAGCGCGTGTTGTCGTCGCAGCCGCTGCTTCACAGCGGTGATTACGCTCGTTTGAAGCAGCAAATTTTGAACCTGAGAAAATAATCAAGCTTATCATTCCTAGGAGGTATTTTCCATGGTAAGAGTTAAGGGCGGGTTCGTGACACGCCGTCGTCATAAGAAATTCCTGAAGCTAGCGAAAGGCTACTTCGGTGCGAAACATCGTCTGTTTAAGAAGGCGCATGAACAAGTAATGAAATCCTTGCTGTACGCGTACCGCGACCGCCGCCAGACCAAGCGCAACCTGCGCCGTTTGTGGATTGTCCGGATTAACGCTGCCGCTCGTCAGAACGGCATGTCCTACAGCCGGATGATGCACGGCCTGAAGCTTTCGGGCGTAACGATGAACCGGAAGATGCTTGCGGACCTTGCGGTCAACGACATCAACGCGTTCAACGCACTGGCTACCAAGGCAAAAGAAAAAGTAAACGCGTAATTGCGGTATACATGAAGCCGTCCTTTCGGGGGCGGCTTTTTTGGCTGCCCAAAGAAAAAAATTGTGTTTATAAATATTAATTGAATGATGGATGAAGTCGATATATGCTTTGAGGATAGCCAGTAAATTCTCTTTGCAAGGAGAGAGTCGCATTGATCGAAGATTGCAAACGTTTGCTTTCCGCCCGATGGATAAACGGCCTGCTTGAGGAAATGAAGAGGCAAGATCCCGGCAGCGGAGACCATGCTTATTTTGTAGGATTGTATTCAATGCGATTAGCGCAGATGATGCGTGCCGATTTGCAGTTTCAAGCGAGTGTATTTATTGCCGGGCTGCTGCATGACTGCGGAAAACTAGGCATTCCTTTAATGATTATTGAAAAGCCGGGCAAACTTACATACGAAGAGTTTGAAATGATTAAGAAGCACCCTTCCTACGGCTGCGAAATATTGGAGGGGCTTTCTATGACGAGCGAATACGGAATCGACGAAATGATCCTCCAGCACCATGAACGGGTAGACGGGCTTGGGTATCCCTCTGGCAAAAAGGGGGATGAAATCGTGCTCGGCGCTAAAATCATCGGTGTGGTGGATGCATACAGCGCTATGGTTACCCAGCATGCTTATAAAGGGGCAATGACTCATGCCGAAGCATTAGCGGAGTTGTTTGCTTGGCGGGGGAAACAATTCGATTCCCGTATTGTCGATTTATTTGCAACATGGAATGAAGCGGATTTGTCCGAACACATTTCTGATGACGACAGGCAGAATGTATTGTTATGGGATGCATTGACCCGACTGCCTTTTCAAAGAAATGGGAACCCGGGAAATACCAACTATTACCAAGAATTTCAGTCTTTAATGATCTGGAACAGTCTGCTTGATTCTGCGCAGAGCAGTGTTGAAGCCCAAGATATTCTTCGAGCCGTACAAGCTCAAGTTGAGCGGCTTATTCGCTTCGATCGGCTTGGCGTGCTGCTGGCAAGGCAGGACGACATGTTTTGTACCGTACACGAAATTGTAACCAAAGAAGGTTTGACAGCGGCTCCTAAAGGCATGCTTTTGCCGGTACCGCAATCCGGACTTGAGTTTGTGGCTGAGCATAGGCGTCCGCATATCGAAAGAGATATTGCGAACAGCCCGGAATTTGCCGAGGATCATTACCTGGCGTCGATTGGAGTACATTCCGTTCTGCGTATTCCCCTGTTGAAAGGGGATTCGGTTTATGGGATCATGACGTTTAAAAGCTTGGAGAAGGACGCATTCTCTGAACAAGATAGGCAAGTCGCGGAGCAAATCGCTCGCGTGCTTTCCACAAATATATATAACGCCAAATTACTGTACGATCTTCGAAATCAGGCTGAGCGCGACGGAATGACCGGATTATATAATCGCCGGTTTCTCAACGATCTCCTTGCACGACCGGTTTCCCCTTTTCGGGATTCGGTGTCCGGGGAACCGATCGACGACATTGGACTGTTGATCGTCGATGTCTGCGATTTTAAAAGTTATAACGACACATACGGTCACGTGGCGGGAGACGAACGATTATGTCAGATCGCTGCGATGCTCGAAAATGTCTCTTCGGAGATGGCATACGCAATCCGTTATGGCGGCGATGAGTTTGTTGTCGTTTTTGCCGATCTCAATAAAAATATCGAGTACGAGATTGAACAGCAAGTAGATCAATATAACCGGAATCTTAAGAAGGGGATTACTCCTTTGCGCTTGAGCCTCGGCACTTGCTGTGGCAGCTGGCAGGAGATGAACGCGTTAATCGCAAAAGCGGATGCAAACATGTACCGCAGAAAACCTTCTGCAGCCGAGGCCTACTCGGGATAAGCGGGAGCATCCCTTGCATTTTGCCGATGGATTTCTTTTCTGATCGGAAGAAGCGACAAAATAAATAATTAACCTTGACGCGGCAATGCTACATCCCTATAATAATCTTTAAGCAAAATGAACAGACTTGTTCATAACGCATATAGGATCGGCTGTGAAGAGGACGAAGCGATAGGGGCTCTTATGAACAGAGAGCGCAGGAGCTTTGCTGAAACCTGCGTCATAATTCCCGTATTGCGAGCTCACCTCGGAGCTGTTTTTCTGAACCGTGCACATGCATCCGCGATGGAAGGTGCGCTTACTAGGAGAAATCGGATTGGCACTCGTTATTGTGCTGCAGATACGGACAACGTTTGCCGTCCTTTAGGAACGGCTCGAATTTCCGGAACCTGCTTGAGGCCACCGCCGCAAGGCGGAGGCGAAGTATGGGTGGTACCACGAAAGCAACCTCTTTCGTCCCAATCGTACACCGCTATCGGTGTAGGGACGAGAGAGGTTTATTTTATTTCATTTGATCAACGTTGACACGAATTACAAATAACGAATGGAGGGTCTCTAATGAGCGTCGAACAACTCGATGTCGCAAAATTGCACAGTAAAGAATTGCGCAATCGCCTGCTGAAGCCTGAAGTGATTTCGGGTTCGGAAATTTTACTTCGCTCCTTGCTGCTGGAAGGGGTAGAGTGCGTGTTCGGTTATCCCGGCGGTTCCGTGTTGTATATTTACGACGCCATGCACGGAAACCCCGAATTTAAACATTTGCTCACCCGTCATGAACAGGGAGCCATTCACGCGGCGGACGGCTATGCACGCTCTACAGGCAAGGTCGGCGTCTGCATCGCCACCTCGGGCCCAGGGGCGACCAACCTGGTGACGGGGATTGCAACCGCATATATGGACTCTGTACCGCTGGTCGTCATTACAGGCAACGTAGCGACTTCGGCGATCGGAACGGACGCGTTCCAAGAAGCGGACATTACCGGCATTACGATGCCGATCACCAAGCACAGCTACTTGGTGCGCGACGTGCGCGATTTGGCGCGGACGGTGAAGGAAGCGTTCCATATCGCAAACACCGGCCGCAAAGGACCGGTCCTGATCGATATTCCGAAGGATGTATCCGCGCTGAAGACCGAATTTGTCTACCCGTCGGAAGTCAACATACGCGGATACAACCCGACGGTGATGCCGAACAAGGGTCAGGTCAACAAATTGCTTCAGGCGATTGAAGAAGCGGAGCGTCCGGTCATTTTGGCCGGCGGCGGGGTTGTGTATTCCGGCGCACATGAAGAGCTGCTCGAATTTGCCGCGAAGACGCAAATTCCGGTTACGACGACGCTGCTCGGACTCGGCGGCTTCCCCAGCGCCAACGAGCTTTGGATGGGCATGCCGGGCATGCACGGAACGTGGACGGCAAATACGGCGCTGCAGAATGCGGATCTGCTCATCTCTATCGGCGCGCGTTTCGACGACCGGGTGACGATGAGGGTGGACGCGTTCGCGCCGAAGGCGAAGATCGCCCACATCGACGTCGATCCGGCCGAGATCGGCAAGAACGTTCCGACGGCGATTCCGTGCGTCGGCGATGTGAAGATGGTGCTGGAGCTCGCCAACAAGAAAGCGAAGCCGGCCAAATCGAAAGAGTGGCTGAAGCAAATCGAGCGGTGGAAGGCGGAGAAGCCTCTTCGTTACACCGACTCCGAGACTGAGCTGAAGCCGCAGTGGGTTATCGAGCTGCTGAACGAGACGACGGGGGGCGACGCGTACGTCACCACCGACGTCGGACAGCATCAGATGTGGGCGGCGCAGTATTATAAGTTCAACAAGCCGCGCAGATGGATGTCCTCAGGCGGCCTCGGCACGATGGGCTACGGCTTCCCGGCGGCGGTCGGCGTTCAGGTGGCCAACCCGGATGAGCTCGTCATTTCGATTAACGGTGACGGCGGGATGCAAATGTGCGCGCAAGAGCTTGCCGTGTGCGCCATCAATAACATTCCGGTGAAGATTGTCGTCATCAACAACCAAGTGCTCGGCATGGTGCGGCAGTGGCAGGAAATTATTTACGATAACCGTTACAGCCACATCGATCTTGCCGGCAGCCCCGACTTCGTCAAGCTAGCTGAAGCTTACGGCGTCAAGGGACTTCGCGCAGTGAACAAGGCGGAGGCGCGCGACGTTTGGAAGCATGCGATGGAGCATCCAGGCCCGGTGCTTATTGAATTCGTTGTCCGCAAGGAAGAGAATGTGTACCCGATGGTACAGGCGGGCTCCGCAATTGACGAAATGATATTGGGGGATTCGGAATGAGTGCGACAAAACATACGATCTCCGTCTTCGTCAACGACCAGCCCGGCGTGTTGCAGCGGGTGTCCGGCTTGTTCGGACGCCGCGGCTTTAACATCGAGAGCATTACCGTGGGAGCTTCGGAAGAGCCGGGGCTCTCCCGGATGGTCATTGTGACGACGGGCGACGATCTCACGGTGGAACAAATCCAGAAGCAGCTATACAAGCTTATTGACGTCATTAAAGTGGTTGATCTCAGCGAAAACCCGATGGTTGCCCGCGAGCTGGCGCTCATTAAGGTCAATGCGGAGCCGGCGATGCGTCCGGAAATTCTCGGCGTCGTCGAGACGTTCCGCGCAAGCGTCGTCGATATTTCTTCATCGACGCTCATCGTGCAGACGGTCGGCGATTCGTCCAAAATCGATGCGATGGTTGAGCTGCTGAAGCCGTACGGCATCGTACAGCTGACCCGCACCGGCGTAACGGCAATGACCCGCGGAGGCTCCAAACAATAGCATGTTGTGAAATCGACCTATCCAGGTCCTTCAAATATATAAAGACGGTTCAAATCCAAGGAGGAATTATACGAAATGGCAGTAACGATTTATTACGACAAAGACGCAAACCAAGGTGCATTGCAAGGCAAGACGATTGCCGTCATCGGCTATGGCAGCCAAGGTCACGCTCAATCTCAAAACCTTCGCGACAGCGGGCTGAATGTAATCATCGGTCTGCGTCCCGGCAAATCCTGGACGAAGGCCGAGAACGACGGCTTTAAAGTATACGAAGTAGCGGAAGCGGCTCGTTTGGCGGACGTCGTGCAAATCCTGATGCCGGACGAAACGCAAGCTCGCGTGTATAACGAAGAGATCGCTCCGAACATCAAGAACGGCGCAACGCTGCTGTTCTCCCACGGCTTCAATATTCATTACGGCCAGATCGTGCCGAGAAGCGACCTCGACGTGCTGCTCGTCGCGCCGAAATCGCCGGGCCACCTTGTCCGCCGCACGTATGTTGAAGGCTTCGGCGTTCCGGGCCTTATCGCGATTCACCAAGACGCGTCCGGCAAGGCGAAGGAAACGGGTCTTGCTTACGCTCGCGGCATCGGCTGCACGCGCGCAGGCGTGATCGAGACTTCTTTCAAAGAGGAGACGGAAACGGATCTCTTCGGCGAGCAGGCAGTTCTTTGCGGCGGTACGACGGCGCTTATCAAAGCCGGCTTCGAAACGCTTGTAGAAGCGGGTTATGCGCCGGAGATGGCATATTTCGAGTGCTTGCACGAGCTGAAGCTGATCGTTGACCTTATCTATGAGGGCGGCCTTGCAAACATGCGCGACAGCATCTCAAACACGGCTGAATACGGCGACTACGTTACAGGGCCTCGCCTCGTGACGGAAGAGACGAAGAAAGAGATGAAGCGTGTTCTTGAAGATATCCAATCCGGCCGCTTTGCTCGCGACTTCATTCTGGAGAACCAATCGAACCGCGCATTCTTGACGGCTACCCGCCGCAACGAAGGCGAGCACGAGATTGAAGTCGTCGGCCGTCAGCTTCGCGAAATGATGGCTTGGATCAAGAAATAATCGTTACACTAAACGATGATTCGGCAGCATATGCATATTGAAAAAAGGTTCCCGCTATCGCGGGAGCTGCGAACTATGAACAGGAGGTGGAGCGGATGAGGAAGATTTATGTGTTCGACACAACTCTGCGGGACGGTGAACAATCCCCGGGTGTGAATCTCAATACGCAGGAGAAGGTGGAGATCGCGCTACAGCTCGAGCGGCTGCGTGTCGATCGGATCGAAGCGGGTTTTCCCGCCGCTTCGCCCGGTGATTTGGCTGGGGTGAACGCGGTCGCAAGAGCGGTCAAGAACGCTACGGTCATCGGACTTTCGCGTTCCCGCGAAGCGGATATCGACGCGGCGAGGGAAGCGCTCAAGGATGCTCAGGATCCTTGTTTGCATCTGTTCCTTGCAACGTCTCCGATCCACCGGCAGCACAAGCTGCGGATGGAGAAGCACCAGGTGCTGGAGGCTGCGGAGGCCGCGATCAAGTATGCGAAAAAATATTTCAATAAAATCGAATTTTCGCCGGAGGATGCCGGCCGCACGGAGCTCGACTTCCTCGTTGAGGTGACTGCCATGGCCATTCGCGCCGGGGCGACGGTCGTGAACATTCCTGATACGGTCGGCTACATGACGCCGTCGGAATTCGGCAACATCTTCAAGACGCTTCGGGAACAGGTGCCGGGGATTGAGAAGATTCAGCTGAGTGCTCACTGCCACGACGATCTCGGCATGGCAACGGCAAATGCGCTCGCCGCGATCGAGAACGGCGCCGAGCAGGTAGAGGGGACGATCAACGGCATCGGAGAGCGCGCAGGCAACACGGCGCTCGAGGAAGTGGCGCTGGCCCTTGAAACGCGGTTCTCCTATTACGGCGCAAAGACGGGGCTTGAGCTCAGCGAGATCTACCGCACAAGCCGCCTTGTCAGCAAGCTGACCGGTATGACGGTGCCGGGCAATAAAGCGATTGTCGGCGCCAACGCGTTCGCACACGAATCGGGCATTCACCAGGACGGCATGCTGAAGGAAAAGACGACGTACGAGATCATTCGTCCGGAGACGATTGGCTTGAAGGACAGCAAGCTCGTGCTCGGCAAGCATTCCGGCCGCCATGCATTCCGCGAGAAGCTGGTCGATCTCGGCTACGAGCTGGACGAAGAAGGCATGAACATCGCCTTCGCGAAATTCAAAGAGCTGGCCGACAAGAAGAAGCACGTCACCGACGAAGATATCCGCACGATCGTCGACGAGAAATCGCTTGGCACTCCGCAGCTGTTCGCGTTGGAGTCCTTCGCAGTCGCCTACGGGACGGCTCAACCGACGGCGTCGGTTAAGGTGCGGACGGCGGACGGCGATATCGTCGCGGCGGAAGCATCGGGCAACGGCTCGGTCGATGCGATTTACAAAGCGATCGACAAGCTGACCGGCGAGGACGTCGAGCTTGAAGATTACGCTGTGAAATCCGTGTCCGAATGGAAGGACGCATTGGGCGAAGCCCACGTCGTTATGACGCAAGGCGAGATTACGGTTACCGGACGAGGCGTTTCCACAGACGTTCTGGAATCCAGTGCGAAGGCGTACATTGACGCCGTGAATCGTCTTATCGACCGCCGCAAATCCGGCGCCGCGCGCCGCGACAACGTATCGTTGATTTAAAAAGAGCAAAGCTCCAAGCCAAAAATTGGTTTGGGGCTTTTTTTGCTTCCACGGCCCTCCTTACATTGAGGTTTTCCTCATGTAGGGCTTACTAAGTTGGATTGTTTCGAAATTTTCGCATGGACATGCTTTTACCATGGAACAGATCTTTTGAGTTGAACTATCCTAAAGCTTGCTCAAGGCGGTGAGTAAAGTGATTCGAAACATCGATCTAGAAGGCTGCACCGGTTGCGGAATTTGTGATGAGGTTTGCCCGGCTGATGTGATCTACATGGTTGAAGAAACAAAGGAGAAAATCCGGAAATAAATATTCATCTGCAAGTTTATACTGCCTCAGAGGTGCTTGCTGAAACCGTCAACGGGAATCTTGATTTTGGTATTGCACCGGTCAAACTGGAATCAGATAACCTGGTTTATGAAAAAATCAGTAACGTGTTGGTCGCTGCATTGACAACGGAGCCATGAAATCCTTTTGGGGAACATTGAAATGCGAGATATATTATTTGCGTAGGTACCGCACATTTGAAGAACTACAGAGGGACATTGATACCTACATCCACTTTTATAACAACGAACGTTTGCAAGCGAAATTAAACGGCCGTAGTCCCATGGAATTCAGGACTTAGGCCGCCCAAACGCTTTACTTATTTATACTGTCTACTTGACGGGGTGCAGTTCAGTTTTATACGGGAAGCGGCCTTTTTTTGCATTCATGTTTTTAGTATAGAAAGGAACTATAAGCATTATAGGTTTTATATTCTTCACAAATAAATAGAAGTATGTTACAACCAAGGGTATGGGTATAAACGCGAATTTGTGAAGGAGACGATAAACATGACGGCAAAGAAAATTGCAGTAATCGCCGGCGACGGCATCGGCCCTGAGGTTGTAGGGGAAGCGATGAAAGTAATGCGCAAGACGGAAGAAGTATTCGGTTTGAAATTCGAATTTGAGTCGGGCTTGTTCGGCGGCATCGCCATTGACGAGCGCGGCACGCCGCTGCCGGAAGATACGCTTGAAATTTGCAAGAAATCGGACGCAGTATTGCTCGGCGCCGTCGGCGGACCGAAATGGGACAACAATCCGCATGCCACCCGCCCGGAAACCGGCCTGCTCGGACTCCGTAAGGCGCTCGGCCTGTTCTCGAACATCCGCCCCGCGGTCGTTTTCGACTGCCTGCTTGACGCTTCCACCATTAAGCGCGAAGTGCTGCAGGGCACGGACTTGATCGTTGTGCGGGAGCTGACGGGCGGCATTTATTTCGGCGAGAAGCTCCGCCGCGAAGGGCCGAACGGACAGGAAGCGATCGATACGTCCGTTTACAGCGTCATGGAAGTGGAGCGGATCGCTCGCCAAGGCTTTGAAATCGCGATGAAGCGCAGCAAGAAGCTTGCTTCGGTCGACAAGGCGAACGTATTGGAGACGTCCCGTCTGTGGCGCGAAACAGTGATCCGAGTCGCTGCCGATTACCCTGAGGTGGAGCTGGAGCACGTGTTGGTCGACAACTGCGCGATGCAGCTGCTGCGCCGCCCGACGAGCTTCGACGTCATCGTGACGGAGAACATGTTCGGCGACATTCTCTCCGACGAAGCGGCGATGTTGACAGGCTCGATCGGCATGCTTTCTTCCGCTTCGATGGGCCAAGGCAGCTTCGGATTGTACGAGCCGGTCCACGGTTCGGCGCCGGACATTGCTGGACAAGGCATCGCAAATCCGATCGCGACAATTCTCTCTGTGGCGCTCATGTACCGGTTGACGTTCGGCTACGAAGAGGCGGCGAGCGCGATCGAGCGCGCCGTGAAGGAAGTGCTTGACGCGGGGCATCGCACAGGCGACATTGCGACGGACAAGTCGAAGGCGATCGGCACGACGCAGATGGGAGAACTGATCGTCGCTGCAATCCGCAAATAATTTAGTATAATTTATGACATGATAATGAATGCCGGCTGATTCCCTGTTGTACGACATGCTGCGATGTTTTACGTGAAATCAATAGAAACAGTTCATCGGTAGGAGGTCAAGTTCATGGCAGATCGTTTAGTTGGCAAAAGAGCGCCGGATTTCTCGATGGAAACAGCGCTTGGAAACGGGAAAGAATTCGGCAAGGTATCTTTGTCCGACTACAAAGGCAAATGGCTTGTATTCTTCTTTTACCCGCTTGATTTCACGCTCGTATGTCCGACGGAGATCGTTGCGCTCAGCGAAGCGTACGAGCAGTTTAAAGCGCTGGATTGCGAAATTTTAGGCGCAAGCACCGACAGCATTCATTCTCACCGCGCATGGATAAATACGCCTAAGGAAAATAACGGACTTGGCCCGTTGAACTTCCCGCTTGCAGCGGATATTCATAAAACGGTATCGAACGCCTACGGCGTGCTCGATGAGAACGAAGGAGTTGCGCTTCGCGGCCTGTTCATTGTCGATCCGGAAGGCGAATTGAAATACCAGGTTGTTACGCATAACGACATCGGCCGCAGTGTCGAGGAGACGCTGCGCGTTCTCCAGGCGCTGCAAGCCGGCGGCTTGTGCCCGGCGAACTGGAAGCCCGGCCACAAGACGCTTGCAGCTAAATAAGCCGGCAAACACATAATCGGATACAACCAATGGGAGACCCTCCGAACGACCGGTGCGCAGCCGTCCTCGGGGGGTCTTTCGAGCTAAGGGCGGCTGAACACGAAAAAAGGAGGCTGGATCAATGAATGCACCGGTTGAACTCAAATACAGCGAGCGGCACGAGTGGGCGAAATTGGAAGGCGACCATGCCGTGATCGGCATGACCGAATTTGCGCAGGGGGAGCTTGGAGACATCGTGTTCGTAGAGCTGCCGAAGGTCGGAAGCATCCTGTCGGCGGGGCAGTCATTCGGCAGCGTTGAATCGGTGAAGACCGTATCGGAGCTTTATGCGCCGATCAGCGGCAAAGTGATTCGGGTAAACGATGCGCTTGAGCACGAGCCAGGCGTGATTAACAGCTCTCCTTATGAGGAAGGCTGGATGATCGTTGTAGACATGGCCAACCCGGAGGAGCTGGGCGGACTGCTTTCGGCGGACGCTTATCTCAAAAAATACAGTTTAGATTAATACATACAGCCCGGACCGGAATGGACGGCGGAGGTCCGTTCGGCAGTACGCAAATTTGAACGGGGGAAATCGCCTGTGGAACACGGAACTTCTCTAGTTTCGCTAATGATCGTCGTATGTATCGCATTTATTGTCCCTGTCGTTCTGCACCGATTGAAGCTCCGCTTTATTCCCTTAGTTATCGCCGAAATTATCGTTGGTCTGGTGATCGGTCGAAGCGGCTTCAACTTGGTTGCGGAGGACCCTTTTCTGGAGCTGCTGTCGCTTTTCGGCTTTATATATCTCATGTTTCTGAGCGGGCTGGAAATTGATTTCGGCAGCTTCTCGCAGCGTGCCGGCGCGGGAGGATTCAATCCGGTAAAAGCGGCGCTGCTCATAACCGGCGGAGTTTTTGCGGTGTCGTTCGTATTGTCGTTCGGTCTGACCCAGCTTGGTTTGATCGAGGCGACTTTCTTGTATACGCTTATTATTTCCGCGGTGTCGCTCAGCGTCGTTGTGCCTGTATTGAAGGAGAAGCGGCTGACGGAAACGCCGCTCGGCCAAATGATTTTGCTCGTAACGGTGATGCTCGACTTTATTTCCGTCATTTTATTGGCATTCTATATCAGCTTTCGTTCTCATAATGTGCAGGACATTCTTCTGCTGCTGTTGTTCTTTGTGTTCGCGTTCCTCATTTATCGGCTTGTCAGACGGTTTACAAGCTTGCGGACGTCGAGCCTGCTGAAGGTCAGCACCGTACAGATCGGAACGAGGGCGACGTTTGCCCTGCTGCTCCTTTTCGTCGCCTTATCCGAGACGCTTGGCGTGGAAATGATTTTGGGCGCCTTCCTGGCGGGCATCATCGTATCGATTCTCGGTCCGAGCAAAGGGTTCGTCCATCGGCTGGAATCGTTCGGATACGGCTTCCTCATTCCCATTTTCTTCGTGATGGTCGGCGTCGATATGGAGGTGCAGTCGCTGCTGACCGAGCCCGGCATTTTGACGCTTATTCCGCTGCTGCTCATCTGCTTCTTCCTGGCGAAGCTAGTGCCTGCGCTGCTGCTTAAGCGCTGGTTTTCGTGGCGCGAGAGTATTGGTTCGGGAATGCTGCTTTCCGCCAACTTGAGTCTGGTCATCGTGGCCACTACGGTGGCGCTGCGCTTTGGGATCATCGATGAGGCGCAGAACGGGGCGCTCATTCTCATCGCGGTCATTTCCTGCTTCGTTTCGCCGATCGCGTTCAGCAAACTGTTTCCGAAGCAGGGGCCGAAGGCGATGACGATCGGGATCGTCGGCGCCAACCATATTACGCTCCCGGTGTCCAGAGATTTGATTCGGGAGCACTACGAGGTCGAGCTGTTCAGCGCGCAGCCTCCGGAAGAGGCCCGCGGCGAGGAGAAGTACTCCCGCTTTCCGCTTACGGTTGTGCCCGACCTGGAGCGGACGACACTGAACAATGCGGGCCTGTTCGGAAAAGACGTCATTGTGCTGGGTACGGCCGACGACGAGGTGAATTTGCGGCTCGCCCGAGCGGCAAAGGAGGTTGGCGCGAAGCGGGTGATCGCGCGCATCGAATCGGCCGATCGGCTGGAAGCGGACGCGGCGGAAGGCGTTGAGCTGCTGTCGTCGCTGTACGCCTCCCGTACGCTGATGAAAGCGGTGATCGAGCATCCTAGCGCCGTGAAGCTCATTACCCAGCATGACGACTCGATCCAAGAAGCGGAGCTGCGCAATCCGGCGTATGACGGCACGCTGCTGCGAAACTTGCCGTTTCTGGGAGATGTGCTCGTGATGCGCATTTTCCGCGGCGATTCGTTCGTTGTGCCTCATGGCAACACAGAGCTGAAGCTGGGCGACCGGCTGCTTGTCAGCGGCGAAGTGTCTCAGATCGCCTCCGTAAAACGGGAATTGGAATGACGGAAATCAAACAGCCGCTAGCGGTTATCCGCGGGCGGCTGTTTGCAGCCGGTCGTATTTTTTCATGTATTTATAAACCGTCAACACGAACGTCGCATGCGACCAGGTAAGCGGAGCGACCGACAGCGGGCTGCCGTCGAACGGATCGAGCTGTTCGGACAAGACGCCGCTTTCCATGGCGTGCTTTACGACCCACTCCAGTGTTTCGCGCGGGGCGGTCAGATCCTCGAGGCACTCCGCCGCTTCGATGTCGTATTCGGCCATCCACAGCGTGCAAATGATCCAGGGATTGCCCGGCACAACGTCCGCATTGGCGGAACGCTGGAAATAGTAGTCCTGGTAATATCGGGCGATTCCTCCGACCGGCGTTTTGACCGACAGTCCATTTTTAATGGCGTTCATCGTCGATTTGATCCGTTCGTCGGAAGCGGGAAGCACGCCGAACTCGAAGAGGCCGTAAACGCTGCTTTCAAGCGTCATATCCTTATACCATTTATTGTCCTTGCGATATAATCCGCGGGCGAACCGCTGCGTTTCCTCATCCCATAAATGAGTTAAAATGCCGCTTTTGATGCGTTCGGCCGCCACATCGTACCTTGCATGCCGCTCATCGTCTCCGAACAGCCGTGCGAAGTTGGCTGCGGCCTTCATGCCGCCGTACACGGACGAAGCGGTGAACGTGTAAATGCCGTACCGCTCCTCCCATAAGTCGTAGCTCGGCTTCGGCAGCTGCAGCTCGGGATCGACGTATGAGTAAAGAAAACGGGCCGCTTTGCGGATTAAACTAGGATATAGCGATTGCGGCAGCTCAATGACGCCGTGAGCCGCGTAGTCCTGCCATAGCGCGTATAGGACGAGCGCGGTTTCGTCTTCCTGGATCGGCAGCTGCTGCCCCCCTTGATGCACGTAAGGATGCCACGAGGAGCCGACAGTACCGTCAGGGTTGTATTTGTGCTGCAAATAGCCTTCGTTCGTAATCGCCTTCGCGCAGAAATGGAAAAACGGAACGATCATGCCTTGATAGCCGGCCATCGACATGGCGTACGCTACCAAAGCGCCGTCCCGCGGCCACATGTAGCTGTAATGATCGCGATTGTAATTGAGAATGTCGGTGTCGTTCGCCGCGGTAATGGCCCCGCGTTCATCGATTTGCGTTCGCACGATGAGCAGACTTTGCTTATACATGCCGGCGACGGATTCATCCAGATCTGCGTAATCCCGCTCATTCTTGGTGACCCACCGCTGCCAATAAATTTTCGTCCGGTCCAGCAGATTGCCCGGCCCGCTCTCTTTCACATACCGGTTTAGCTTTTTCACTTCGTCGAGATTGCGGCCGGCGGTCATCCAATAATACATCGTTCCCTCGGCTTCGGGCTCGACGAACATCCGAAACGAAATCGTGCTGTCGACGGAACCCTGCGCGATCGGATTGCCCATGAGATGTCCGTCTTCCGCGTCTTTCCAGGTGCCCTCGGCTTGATGAAATCGCTTGACACCTGTAGTATATTGATAGATGCCTTCTTGACCGGAAGTGCCGTTAAACATAAAGTAATGGTCTCTCTTATAATGGAAGACGGTATGGTTGGCAGGATAATAGGCGGCTGTGTCGCCTACCTCCGATTCGTTGATGACGAGGTCTTGATGAAAAAAGAGCCGTATTTCGCGCTCCGTATTCGCCATGTTCCGGACTGTGAACCTGCGGAGAAAGATGCTTTCCCGCTGATGGACGCCGTCGTTGATGATCAACTCAACGCCGAGGCCTGGATGAACGGCGGTGACCCGTGTAACGAGCGAATCCGGCTCATATCCGAGCGACCGTTCCCACACGTCATCGGACAACCAGGAGAATGCGCCGCCCGCCCAGATTCCGACACGGCAGTGGTAACCACTCACATGATTGAGCTGTCCGACATAAGGATAGTACAAGTCGCGAATATAAGAATTCCGGTCCATGTTGATGAGCATTTTGCCGTTTCCCGTTACAAGATGCCTTGGCACTGCACCACTTCCAATCCGAACGATATCGTTCATTTTTTCAACAGTATACCTTGAATTCGCACCGAGCGCATTACGTCAGTATACACATCTAATGTCCTTCTCAACCGTTGACGGTGCTACCGAGACAGCAGAAGGGACAGGGCATCCACTTTATTATCGGAGAGCAGCAGCATTTGGAATCGTTCCGAGTCGACGGCGGGCAGCAGCCTGCATTCGCCGCGATGAAAAATGATCTCTACCGTCTTTTTCTCGGGGTGATAGGCGATATAAGCGATCTGCTTGTGTTCGAACGGCACGACAACGGACATCGTGTTCGCTCCCTTCCTAAAGATGGTTTGGGTAAATGTTCTACAATATGCGGCAATCAAAAGCTATATTCGGAAGCGGAATGAATTGCCGGCTTGTCTAAGAAACAGGAATTGTACAAGTTGAAATCGAATAAGAAAAGGGTAAGCAAACTGACAAAAGCAAGGAGGGATGAGCGCATGAGTTTTTGCTGCGGCGCCAGCATGATTGGCACAAGGGGAAGCATCAGGCACTTGCGAACACAAATTCATAACGTACCGATTGTGTTTTGTCCGGTATGCCATAGGATTGAAGTTCATCATCTCGTTGAGGACGAATATGAGATTTTAGCAGAATACGCAATGGGCGACGGGGCGACAGAGGTTGACTTCGAAGAATACTCCGATGCGTTATCCGGAGAAGCATTATTTGAAAACTGCGTGAATCATGAGCATGAGGATCCGCTTGAGCTCGTCACGAACCAGATCGACATGTCGCTTGATCTGCTCCGCGTAGCGAAAGCGTTGGACGATGTAGATTGGGAACATCAATTGAAAAACCGACTTCGTGTCATGAGCGCAAGGCGCGATCGACTGCGTCGGAAGAAGACGTTGGGTGGATATCGGTAACATTGCGGGCAAATGAAACGTCTCTATCTGAAGGGACGTTTTTTTGTTGGCATCGGTTTTCTGCCCCCCGAAAAGGAAAGCTGCATTCGAATTTTATAGCATAGAGGTGAAAGGGTTGATCCTTCTACTCATCAAGAAATGGTGGTCCGGTCGTAATAAGCCGCAGGGCGACGGTGACAGCGCATCGCTCGAAGACGATATCGCACGGATTCAAGCAGGCGATGAGACGCTGCGCAACGATGTGCTGCAGCGGTATCAGCCCTTTGTAGCTAAGACGGCATCCAAATTTTGTAAACGATATGTAAATCCTGAAACCGACGACGAGTTCAGCATCGCGCTTCTGGCTTTTAATGAGGCGATGGAACACTGGAAGCCGGATGCGGGGAGATCGTTCATCGGCTTCGCCGAGACGGTCATTCGCAGGCGGTTGACAGACTATGTCCGAAAAGAACAGCGAACGGCGGGACAAATCCCGCAAAGCGCGTTTCTGCAAGAGGACGAGGAAGGAGAGACGTTCGATCCGATTGATGCCCGCCGTTCGGCGGAGATGCATCTTCAGGAGCGGGAGCGGGATGAACGCCGGCTTGAAATTGAAGGTTTGAACGCGCAGCTGGCCGATTTCGGTATCTCCTTTACGGATCTTGTGGAAGGCTCGCCGAAGCATGAGGATTCCCGGAAAATGCTGATCGGCATCGGTTGGATGCTGAGCAGAGACCGGGACCTGTCCGAGGTGCTGCTGTTGAAGAAGTCTCTTCCTTTAAAGGAGCTTACGGAACGTGCTTCGGTTTCCCGCAAAACGTTGGAGCGGGGAAGAAAGTACATAATTGCCGTCGCTTTAATACACATGGGGCAATACCCGCATTTGCAATCGTTCGTAGCTCCACCGGCGGAGCGGGCGATTTCGGCGGAATCTCAACAGATGAGGGGGTGGGGAGGATGAATAAGGCGATTGTGATGGAAATCGGCGAACGGGATGTCGTCGTATTGACGGAAGGCGGCGCCTTTCTGCGGGTTCCTAAGCGCGGTGAAACCCGTGTCGGCGATGAGATCGCCCTCCCAAGGCGGGCACTCCCTAGAAGGGCTCCTCTTTGGTTCGGCACAGCGGCGATGGCGGCGGTAATGTTGCTTGTCGTTCTGTTCAGCGTCCTCCCGGGCGGATTGCCGACGGAGGCGGCACCGGTCGCTTACGTGTCCATCGATATCAACCCGAGCGTAGAGCTCGGCATCGACGCGGACGAGCGGGTGGTTTCCGCGAGAGGCAGCAACGAAGACGCGCAGGAACTCCTGAGCGGTGCGGAATTGATCGGGGTTCCGCTTGCGGAGGCGGTGCGGGTTGTGATGGACCGGGCGGAACAGCTCGTTCTGAAGGAGAGGGAGCAAGCCGATATCGTCATCACCAGCGTGGTTTTGGATGAGCGGGAGGTTGAGACCGAACAGGACATTCAGGCAATGGTTCAGGCGGAGGTAAACCGCTTTATCGAAGAGCGCCACGCAGAGCAGCGGGAGCAGTTTCGGGTTACGGTGTGGTCTGCTCCGAAGGAAGTGCTGGAGGAGGCCGAGGCTTCCAGCTTGTCTCCAGGTAAAATGACGTTCTATCTAAAGGCGAAGTCAAGCGGCGCAAATGTGACGGTAGAGGAGCTGCAGCAGCGCTCGATCGGCGATATCGCCAAGGAGTGGGAGGAAAAGCGTCTGCTTGCGCCTGACCCGAGCTTTACGAAGGAAGCGGTCAAGAAGATGCTTGACGAGATCATTCCTGTAAAAGCCCGCGAGGAGCGCGGAAATCGTCCGCTGGAGCCGCCGGGACAGGCGAAACGCGGCGATGACGGGGAGGATCGGCGGAAAGCTGACGATCGTGATGACAACCGCGACGACGATCGCGATGACGATCGGGATGCTGACCGCGATGATGATCGTGACGACGATCGAGACGAAGACCGTGATGAACGGGAAGACGACGATAACGATAACGAAAACGACCGTGGTGAAGGTCGGAAAAACAGCGGCGGCGGGTTCAATATTAATGTTCCCGTCGACGTTCCTGCTTTGTTTAACAGGGGCAGAGTCGATGACGACGAAAGCCGGGGCAATCGGAGCGATGAAAGCGATCGCGAGGACCGTGACGAGCGTGAAGAACGTGAAGACCGTAAAGAGCGGGAGGATGACGAGGACCGCGAGGATCGTGAAGATCAAAAGAACCGCGAGGATCGTGAAGATCGTGCAGATCAAAGGGACCGCGAGGATCGTGAGAACCGCAACGATCGCGGGAATCGGTCAAGTCCTGAAAAGGAAAAGCGGGAAAGATCTTTTTCGGGGAACGGGTTCGGTGCGGATAACGACCGCGGCGAGGACCGTGATAACCGCAGAGACATGAAGGACGATAAAGAATGATGAAGACGACGATGATTAAACTGCCTTGATCTTTTCCAGGACCTCCGTCATTTATGATAAAATGAGGAGGTCTTTTTATTCGTGTTACATTTGAATGTACGGCGGCTCCATGTTGTCGCTCCAGCCGTCATTAGGGAGGTTTGTCGTTGCGTTATACGGAATTCGGTAAAACAGGGCACCGGGTGTCAGCGCTGGGCTTTGGCGCGATGAATTTGCCCGGGGTGCCGTTCGAGCAGGCGAGAGATGCATTGAATTATGCGTTGGATTACGGAATCACATACATCGATACCGCTGCTGGATATCGCAACAGCGAGGAAATTATCGGTAACAGCATCAGTCATCGCCGCAGCGAATACTTTCTGGCGACGAAATCCAAACAGCGGGATTACCAAAGCGCTAAGGAAGAGATGGAACGAAGCCTGAGAAGGCTGAAGACGGATTACATCGATCTGCTGCAAATTCATTACGTCAACTATCAGACGGAGTTCAAGAAGGCTATGGAGGAAGAAGGCTCTTATCGAGCGGCGCTGGAGCTGAAGAAGGAAGGGAAAATTCGGTTTATCGGCATTACCGGCCACCGGCCCGAGCTGTTGGCGAAATGGATCGAGGGCGGCGATTTCGATCAGGTGCTGTTTCATCTAAGCTTGGTGCAGCCTTTTGCCTTGAAAGAGCTCATTCCGACTGCCACGCGATTAAATATGGGAAAGACGGCGATGAAGCCGCTTTCGGGCGGATTTGTGCAGCCTGTTGAAAAAGCACTGCGCTACTCGTACAGTCAAGACGTGCATACCGTCATTTCGGGCATGGTCAGTATAGAGGAAGTGAAGCAAAATCTTGCGGCGTTTGAGCGGGAGGTCGGCGCTGAAGAGCGCAGCGAGCTGGAGCAACTGGCGGCTGACTTGAGCACCCATGATTGCCGTCGCTGCAATTACTGCTCCTGCCCGGTTGAAATTAAAATCCCCGACGTGATGATCTCAAGCCGCATTATCGACAAATTCGGCCTGCTTCCGAAAGGAATGGGCTTTTACGAAAATCAGAAAGCGAAGCTCCTTTCCTGCGCGGAGCATGAGCCTTGCAAAGAAACACCGTTATGTGAGCAGAAGTGCCCATACCAGCTGCCGATGCAGAGGACGATTCAAGAAACGGCGGAGCGTGTTTTTCGCGTGTGAAGCGGTTGGTTGCCGTTCGAGGAGTTTGGTATAATCAGTGGAACATCGCATTAACGTTTGGGCTACGGAGGGATTGGAAATGTTCTTTAAGAAAACAACGGAAGCAGCGAATGATAGAGTGCCGCCCGGTCAAACGGTAACTGATGGATTTCCGGTGCTGCACTACGGACATGTGGCACGTTACAACGATGTCCGGACGGAGTGGAGTTTGCGCGTATTCGGGCTCGTGGAAGAGGAACTGCGTTGGACCTTCGATGAGTTCATGGCGCTTCCGACGCGGCAGTTCGGCAACGACATTCATTGTGTGACGACGTGGTCAAAGCTGGACAATGTGTGGGAAGGCATTCCGGTCTCCGCCATTATGGATCAAGTTCGGCTGAAGCCCGAGGTCCGCTATGTAATGCTGCATGCGGAGCATGGCTGGACGACGAACCTGCCGCTGGAAGATTTTCTGCGGGAGACGACGTTCTTCGGTTTGAAGCACAACGGATCGGAGCTTACTCCCGAGCATGGCTATCCGGTTCGCATGGTCGTTCCGCATTTGTATTTCTGGAAAAGCGCGAAGTGGCTGCGCGGCATTGAGTTTATGGCGAACGACAAGCCGGGCTTCTGGGAGCGCAACGGGTACCATATGTACGGCGATCCCTTCAGGGAGCAGCGCTACGATTTTGATTGAGGGGGATCCCCAAACAACAAGGGCTGTCGAGTGACAGCCCTTGACATATGCCTTGAAGTTGTCTTACTTCGCGATAAATTCTTGTACCCACACCCCATTATAATAGGCTGTGCCGATGCTGGTGAAGTTCGGGGACAAAATGTTTTCCCGGTGCCCCTTACTGTTCATCCATGCATTCATAACTTCCTGTGGAGTTCTCTGCCCCTTGGCAATATTCTCGCCGGCGTAAGTATAGCGGATGCCATACGATTTCATCATGTTGAACGGAGTACCGTAGGTCGGGGACGAATGGCTGAAATAATTATTGTTATACATATCCTTTGCTTTATCCAAAGCCATAACCGATAAGCTATTGTGGCTCGTTAATGGCTTGATGCCCGCTTTCTCGCGTTCTTTGTTAACCAAAATAACCACTTGCTCCGCGAAGGCGGATGTTGTGGTTTTGTTGGTTCCTGTTCCCGGTTGAGCATTGTAGCTTGTGACGGGAATGTTTAAAACCATGCCCGGCCAAATAATATTAGGATTGGGAGCCTGAGGATTCGCAGAAATCAGGGTATTCAGACTGATGCCATGCGCTTTGGAAATCGTCCACATCGTATCGCTGCTTTTTACCACATACGGAGCAGCAGAAGCCGCACCGGTTCCAGCGAGTGTACCAATGGCGAGAATTCCGGCCAATACGAGTTTCTTTGAATCGATCACTACCATCTTCTCCTTCTTAGCCTACGAGGTTAGCTGACGGGTTCGGGTCAAAGAGCAATCACCCGGCCACAATGTGGCTTAACCCCATAAAATGGATCCCCCGCGCTTCTAAAGAAGCTTCGGCTTTCTTGTTATTTCTCAGAAATTGTGTAATCCTTTCTGAGTTGCCAATCATTCTAGCACAGGAAAATTCGACGGTCATTGGGCAAAGTTTTCCATATCACTCAAGAGAGTCGCAGTGGGGCTTCCCCTCAAAATACAGTCAATCGTAGTCCGTTAATTTTGTGGTTTCGAGAAAATGGGGCGAAGCGGCTAGTGTTTATTAGAAAATAACGCAACGGCAAGCTTCGTCTTTTTCACAAATAATAAAGCTCTGTTCATTCCGAGAGGAATAACAGAGCTTTAAACATAAATCGTGAAACTCACAGATGTTCACCTCTATTTGCGTTGTTTGCTGCGTTGTTTGTAAAACTCGTTCACTTCGATTTTGTGCATCCGATTGATCTTACCGGAGATCTCTAACGATGCGGTTACAAAGTCAAAAAACTTTAGCATAAGAACAACCTCCCGAATTTGGTATACCCGTATTGTCGCATGGCGGCGTTTTTTTGACAAAGACGATATCCCGTCATGAAAGCGTCAATCATGAGTTGTGAAAACGAATGAAAGCGTTTGTCTTTGGTCTTTATCTCATATTTTCATCGTTTTTCGCCACTTTTCATAATCATTTTCAGAAACCCAATGAAAGGAAATGCTCATTGAAAACATTTTGCCTAAGCAAGCCGAAAAAAAGCCGAGCATCCTCAATGAGGAAGGCTCGGCTCTATTCTTATTGCTGCTGGTTGTTTTGTTGGCTGTTATTGTTATTATTATTGTTCTCGTCATTGTTGTTGCCTGTAAACAGGTTTTGAACCGCGTTGGTCATCTGTTGAATGGGGTTTTGATTTCCATCGTTTTGATTTGCATTCCGGTTTTGCACATTCTGTGCGTTCTGTGCGTTCTGGGCGTTCTGTGCGTTCTGGTTCGGTTGATTCGCCACTTGTCTCACCTCTTTTCCGTATAAAATACGTATTTTACCATTCCCGTCGGGGAGTGCATTTATACGGATAAGAGAAAATCATTTGCCTTCGTACTGCTCTTCCATCGCTCTGAAAGCGCGCAGCATCAGCAGCTGCTGTTTCAGATGACGAGCCTCATCTTCGCTGCAGTCCATCACTTTGCCGTTGACGATCAGCCTGCTGCCTGAAGAATCGGCGGGCATCATGTAATCTGTCAAAGCTTCTTCCCGCGCTGCGCCGTTGGTGTGGTCAAGGGCTTGATAGGGCTGTCCGGATCGGTGTTCCTCGGTGATGTAACCGGCTCGGATCATCAGCTCTTCGTAGGAGGCTCCTAATGGAGCGCTTAATTTTTTTAGAATGTCCGGGGAGGGCGTCCCGCGATCGCCTCGTTCAAGTTGGGACAAGTAGGAATGGGACACGCCGGAATAAAGATCCAATTGTCGTATCGTCAGTTTTCGTTGTTTGCGCAGTTCTTTCAGAAACTGCCCGAAATGACTCGCTTCCATGTTCTCCACCCCATTTCATTATAAAGAGTGCTTGTAAGGAAATTAACTTGCAGTCCCAAAAAAGTGGTTGCAATTGTGATCTGTTATCATGTACATTAGTTGTGTATCGAAAAATCACAAATTAACCTTTTTATGGGAGTGAGTTACATCTTTAATTCATAAGAGGAAGCGTGTGCTCGTGCAAAAAAAGCTTGTTATGCGTGATTTTCCAGATGATCGCAGCTTTCTCGTCATATAGTGCTCAGAAACTCTAAGGCATAGACAATCACCTTAATTTCATCCATATTTTGGAGAGAATGGATGTATCGACGATTGGCGGCGCGACAAAATGGTTTTAATAAATGGTTGCAAAAGCACGCAGTATAAAAATTATTTTGGAAAAGGTGGGAGGATTGTTGGAATTTTGGAATTATGTAATTATCGGGGGAATTGTTGTTATCGCGGCTATATTGATCTATTTTAAGGAGAGGTCGGATCGGGGAAAAGATGTCGGCCAAAGGTAAACGTGTTGGTATCTACTTTCAGTAGACATTCGCCGGCATTATGTTACACTGAACATAACTGAATCATATACTGTGTGTAACTGGCGTAACGTGGGAAACCACGAGGGAGCACACAGCGGACGCGCCGTACGCCTGGGCAAAGTATTTGATAGCAAGCTGTCAGATACTTTTTTTGTGTTTGAATATGCAACACGACTTGGGACGAGAGGAAGATCACCAGTGCTGGCATGGGAATTGTTGGCGTTTACCGGAACGATTGCGTTCGCTGTGAGTGGTTCGATATCCGCGATTGAGGAAGAATACGACATTTTAGGTGTATACGTGTTGGGATTGGTGACGGCCTTCGGCGGGGGGATGATCCGAAACGTCCTCATCGGCGAATCCCCGCTTTTGCTGTGGCAGCAAAGCGACATGCTGCTGTCTGCGGCTGTTGCCATCTCTGTCGTGTTCTTCCTGCCGGGCTTATGGTTTAAGCATATTCGGGTATGGGTGTTCTTCGACGCGGTCGGGCTGGCGGCATTCTCGATTCAAGGGGCGTTATTTGCTTCCCAGCAAGGATTGCCTCCCCCTGCTGTCGTCATGGCCGCATTGCTGACGGGCAGCGGAGGGGGGATTATCAGGGATTTGCTGGCAAGACGGAAGCCGCTCATTTTTCGGGAAGAGGTGTATGGGGTGTGGGCGATCATCGGCGGTTTGGCGGTCGGTTTAGGCTTCGGTCGATCGGGATGGGAGATGTATGCGCTGTTCTCGGCAATCCTTGCCCTCCGCATGCTTTCGGTTTACTACAAGTGGAGATTGCCGAAACGCTCGAGCCGCAATTCCGCATATTATTTAGAAAATAAGTCATACTAACCCGTGAGGTGATCCATTGTGCCCACGGCAGCTTTTTATGACAAATTGGGCGGTGCGGAGTCGGTTGCGGCGGTCGTAGACATTTTTCACAAAAAGGTGCTTGCGGACGACCGCATCAAACATTTTTTTGAACATACCGATATGGACAAACTGCGCCGGCATCAAACCGCTTTTATATCCTATGCACTGGGCGGTCCCAAATACACCGGCCGTTCCATGGAGAAGGCGCACGAAGGAATGAATCTGCAGGAAGTGCACTGGGATGCCGTCGTAGAGGACTTAATTGCGTCCCTCCGGGAAGCAGGCGTAAACGAGGAAGACATCGGCTCCATTGCCGCTGCATTAACGCCGCTAAAGCCTCATATATTGGGAAAATGAGAATCGGCAGGAAGAACGCCGGAGCGATGGGGCTCCGGCGTTTGTTTTTGTCAGTCGAGATAGACGATGCTGCCGACGACGGCTCGCATCGGAAAGCCGGACGGAAGCTGCGAATGGCCGGTATAGGCGTAAGGCTCGGGCAGCGACCCCGCCGCCTGCAAAATCGCCGCATAGCCGGGACGGGTCGCTTGATCCAGCAGAAACGCAGAGCGTTGGGCGTCCGGACGCCGATATTGATTCAGTACGCGGATGATGTCCTCGGGCCCGGTAATGCCGATTCCGTGACCGTAATACAAACCGCCGCCCATCACTATGACGTTCTCCCCCTGCCATTGAGGGGAGTCGGGATCTACGTCGGGATTGTCAAAATAGAGCGCGTCCCCGGGAATGAAGCGGTTGGTCGGAACAGTTGTCAACCCAAGGTCGCGGTCGACGTTCCAATGGAATAAAATCGTGTTCGCGAAAAGAAGATCGTACGCTTGGTCTCCTATCGATTCAAGCACAGCCTTATAAAAGACGATGACGATAGCGGTGGCGCACTCGAAGCCGTACATAGAACCGTTAGCGAAAATATCGCGCAGCGCTTCGCTCGGTTTGCGCCCCGGACGCAGCAGGAGCGCTCCGTTCGGCGCAACGTTCCAATAGTCCGGATTTCCGCGCGTCGTATCGAAGGTGGCGAATGCGGCGCCGCTTTCATTGAGCGCTCTGGCGGCTGCGACTGTGTGCTCACGGACACGGAGCTCGAATTGCAGCGTTGCCGCATTCGGATAGGAAGCCGCAGGCCGCAGGGCGATCGAATGAAGAATCGACCGGCGCGCCGGCGGGGTATGATGCTCGTAGTTTGGCTGTTCATGAACATTTTCAATGCGGATCATCTTGTCACCTCAACCCTTTTATCCTTATGCTATTCGTAAACGATGGTTTTCGCCTATGTTTCAGTCAAAATCACGTTGAAGGAGATGGACAGATGCCGTTTGCGAATCGCATTGTCGCACATCGTGGATGGTCCGGCAGAGCGCCAGAGAATACGGCCGCTGCGTTCCGCCTCGCATTTAGTCGGCCATATGTGTCGGGCGTGGAGCTCGACGTTCAATTGACGAAGGATCGGGTACCCGTCGTCATCCATGATTTTACATTGGGACGGACAACGAACGGCACGGGTTTGGTCGGCGACCACACGTACGATCAGCTGAGGAGGCTTGATGCGGGCGGGTGGTTTTCGGAGCGGTATCGCGGCGAACCGATTCCCACGCTGGCAGAAGCGCTGGAAATTGCAAAAGGCCAAGGGATCGTGAATGTGGAGCTGAAAACGAATGTCGCCCTTTATCCGGGACTTGCGGAACGAAGCATTGAGGTGATTCGGCAGCTCGGTATGGAGAAGGATGTGTTCTTGACCTCGTTCGATCATGCCGTGGTGAAGGAGGCGTCGGCGCTGGCGCCGGACATCCGATCGGGACTGTTGTTTTCACGACGTCCGATCTTAGTGACGGAACAATTGAAGGCTGCGGGGGCGACATGGATATCCGTTGCGCATCCGCATGTGACGAAGCGGTTGGCGGAAGAAGCTAGAGAACAGGGCTTCGGCTTGATGGCGTGGACGGTCGACGAAGCTGAGCGCGTCCGGCAAATCGCGGAGCTTGGAGCGGAGATCGTCATCTGCACTAACCACCCGGACCGCGCCGCCGAAGCGCTGGGGCGCAAGGAATGAGAGCGAGTGTGTTTGTATACGGCTCGTTGAAGCGGGGATTCTCGGCTCATGCAAAGATCGAAGCGTTCGTTCACGCTGCTGTTCCCGGACAAGTGAAAGGAACGCTCGTTTCGTCGGGGAAATATCCGGCGATGATCCCGGCGGGAGAGGGGCAAGGCGACTTCGTCGTTCACGGAGAGTGGCTGACGCTTGAGGCGGCGGCGCTATCGATTATGGACAAGTGGGAGGACTATTGGGGACCTGACGACCCGCGGAACGGATACGAGCGAGTGCTCGTATCCGACACGGACGGCTTGAGAACGGGCTGGGCTTATGTTTGGGAGGACGATCGAGGGTGTCCTCCCGTGCCTTCGGGACGATGGGACGAATGATGGTGAGCACGCATTAAGGTTTTCCATTTCCGGCTTCGCTTTTTTGGGTTCGCTTCGATAAAATAATAAAGAGCAAAGGAGAGTGGAAGCCTATGGGGAAAAAGTTTTTCACTCCGCAGGAAGCGACTGCAATGCTTCCGTATGTCATTATGGATATACGCCGGCTTCAGGAAGTAAAGAGTGCGTTTGTCAGTAGGGCGATGCAGCTTCGGGAAATGAGGCTGCAGCGGGAAAGTGGAGTGGGATCGGTTGCGGCTGAGGACTTGTTCCGGATAGAGGCCGAGATGGATTTCTTGCAATTGGAGACCGGTACGCTTGCGGAGAGCGTTCGATTAAAGGGAGCCGAGCTGAAAGATATCGACAGCGGGTTGGTTGATTTTCCGGGAATACTGGATGGAGAAGAGGTTTTGCTGTGCTGGAAGTTTGGAGAAGAGCGAATCGAATATTACCACGGTGTTCACGAGGGCTACCACGGGCGGAAGCCGCTGCCTGCGAGAGACGATTAAACGTTAGATTGCGGAATACATACTTCTTCTTGCTTATGTTTGCCTTGCTCTCGCTGCTGCTGCCGACACCCGCCGCCATGGCGCACACGAAGCTGGTATCGTCGATGCCTGCGGCGGACGAGGTGTTGGATGAGGCGCCGCCGAATATTCATCTTTCCTTCAGTCAAGAGTTGGAACGGATCGATCCGATCGTAGAGCTGAGGAACGATAGGGGAGAGCTCGTGGAGTCGGAGCCGGCAGAGCTGCTGGCGGACAGGAAGACGGTTATGAGTGAGCTGTCCCCTCTTCCGAACGATACATATACAATCTCTTACCGAGTCGTTGCGTTGGACGGTCATCCGATCGAGGGCGCCTTCGAGTTTCGGGTGGCAGGAACGGAGCCTGCCGCAGAAGAGCCGGAGCCGCCAATCGCGCCGCCGGAACAACCGGCTGCGCCTGCCTTGCCCGAGGATACGCATGGTGATCATAACGGACATGCAGATCCCGGCCATGCCGGAGGTACAGCGGCGTCCGCCGGGATCGTGTCTTTTTTTACGGGGGTGCTGTTCCTCTCGCGTATTCTTTACTATATTTCGTTATTGCCGTTGGTCGGGTGGGCGCTATGGAGCCTGTGGGGAGGGTTCTCAGAAGCGGAGGGCGCTTGGCGCCGGAGCATCGGTTTGCGGCTGCAGCTATTTCATTTGGCCGCTTTCGGATTGTTGGTCGTGACGCACGCGGTCGAGCTGAATCCGTCAGGAAGCTGGATCGAATTCGTTCGGAATACCGAAATAGGCCAATCGTGGCTGTTCACGGGCTTGCTTTCCGTCGCGGGGGTTGCGCTTCTATTCCGCAATAGAGGGGTGGATGCGGTTTGGGCGCTGGCAATGCTCGCAGCCAAGACGCTGCGCGGCCATGCCGGCGTTTTCGAGCCCGTTCTGCTCAGCAGGACGCTTGATGCGGTTCATCTCGGCAGCGCCTCGCTGTGGGCCGGCGGGTTGCTTGCGCTGTGGCTGCTTTGGCGCGGGCGGTCGGCACAGCTTCGACGGTTCGCGTCGGCGTTTTCCTTTGCCGCCGGAATTTCGTACATGGTACTGGTGCTGACCGGCGTTGCCACGGCCATTCTCTATGTAGAGCGCTGGTCGGATATCGTCGAGACCGTGTGGGGCTGGCTGCTGATCGTAAAGACCGTACTGGTTCTGCTTGTCCTGCCGGTCGCGTTCGGATTGCGCCGCCGCCTGCGACGGGAAGAGGAAGGCGAAGGCGGCTTCCGGCTGCTGCTGCGGGCGGACGCCATGCTGCTGGCAGGCATTATCGGCCTGACCGGCGTCCTGACCCACGTATCGCCGCAGCCGGAGCGGACGCAGCTCCAGTGGCACGTCATGGGCGAGACGTTCCATCTGACGGCGGCGATTGAGGACGTGCGCGAAGGGGCGAACGACCTGACTCTGAAGGTGTGGGTGCCCGTGTCGGAGGAACCGCCGATCTCCGCCGTCGCTATCGTGACCGGGGGCGGCAGCGCAGGTGCTCCGGTCCCGCTTGAACCGGAGGAGGTCGAATCGGAGCCCTGGGAATATTTCCCCAGCTTCGAAAAATATGCTTATCGAGGCACGATCGAGATTGCCGGCGGAGAAGCGCTGCAGCTGACGATCGTCGTCGAGCAGAGCAGCGGTGAGCGGGAGACACACAGTACCCCGATCCCTGCGCCTTGATTTCACGAGCAAGTAGTCTCTGCCCTTCGGGAGGCCCGCTTGAATTTCACCCGCGACTCATGATATATTGAAATTCCTATCGTGTGCGGGTGTAGTTCAATGGCAGAACGCCAGCTTCCCAAGCTTGAGGCGTGGGTTCGATTCCCATCACCCGCTCCATACATATGACCTTAATTCCTTGATAATCAAGGGATTTTTTTGCGGGGAAGAGAGCTTCTCCGCTTTTTGTTTTTCTGTGTAGGCGCAGCATTTGCGCTTGATCCTTTCGTCCTGCGTCGAAAATCCAATCCAATCCCGCACCTCCGCCATAACATAGGGATAGAACGGAGAAAGGGAGGTTCGAATGGATGAAAATTGCCATAGACGCAGGCCACGGTCCGAATACGGCTGGTAAGCGCGCTCCCGACGGAAGCATGAGGGAGTTTGAATTTAACTCGGCGGTCGCCGGATACGCGGTTGAGCTTTTGTCCCGGTATCAAAACGCAGAAACGTTGAAAGTGTACGATGAAGCTGTAGATACGCCTTTAGGGGAGCGTACGGCGCGGGCTAACGAGTGGGGCGCGGATATACTCGTGTCGATTCACGCGAACGCTGCGGGAGCCAATTGGTCCGATGCGGCTGGAATCGAAACCTATGTGTATTCTACGCGTCCGCCGGAAAGCGTGAGGCTGGCGGAGCATATTCAAGAGGAGCTGGTTGCCCGCACCGGTCTTCGGAATCGCGGAGTGAAGGCCGCGAATTTCCATATGCTCCGGGAAAGCCGCATGCCGGCCGTGCTCGCAGAATGCGGATTCATGACGAATCGAGAGGAGCTCGCGCTTTTGAAGTCCGATACGTACCGGCGGACGTGCGCAGCGGCGATTGTTGCCGGCATTGCGAAAATGTACGGGCTGCTGCCGAAGCAGGAGGTGAAGCCGGTGCGCCAATCGGGAGATTCGGAAGACGCGGCCATCATTGAGGAGCCGACCGGCACGCCTACGGTACAGCGAGCAGTAGACGTCGTGGTTGACGGCGAGCCGGCGGGGAGCGGGTATTTGATCGATAACGTGTCCTACGTTCCCGCCCGGCAAATCGCGGAGCTGTTCGGCGCGTCGGTCGGCTGGGACGGGGAACGGGTCATCATCATTCGCCGAGATTCGTAACATTGTTTCATTTTGGTAAAAAAGGTGCGGTGTGACGAGGTGAAAAGGAACGCGAAACCATTGAATGCCCACTTGCAATATCAATCCAGCTGCACATAGAAGCTCGGCACGGCGTGCCGGGCTTCTTGCTTTTCATCAAAACGATTTTAAGCGTCGAACCCCGCACCCGATCAGTCGAAAGGAATATAGTATCATGTGTATTGATGAATTCCATAATTATTTCTTATGAATAAGAGGTGTTGGGGTTGGACCCGGGAATCATTGTCATGGGGATGGCGGTAGGCGCTTTAGTTGGATTGACTGGCGTAGGCGGCGCAGCCCTGTTGACCCCCGTTTTGCTGTGGCTCGGTATTTCTCCAAGTACGGCAGTGGCTACAGACCTGTTTTACAATTCGATCACAAAGCTGTTTGGCGGCATTCAGCATATGCGTCAAAAGACAGTAGACATGAAGCTCGTCGGATACTTAGCGTTAGGAAGCGTGCCGAGCGGGCTGGCCGCCGTCTGGCTGCTGCAAGCGTATCCGCCGCTTGCGGCGCATCAAGATTCAATCATCGAGAAGGCCCTCGGCGTCGTGCTTATCGTCGTCGCTTTAGCGACAATCGCGAAACAGTTCTTCGAACGGCTGGGCTCAAACCGCTGGCAGGAGAAGAGGCTGGAAGAGAAGCGTCTGTTGACGATCGGGATTGGGGCGGTGCTCGGGTTTATCGTTGGTTTGACCTCCATCGGGTCCGGTTCGCTGTTTGCGCTGGCGATGATCTATTTGTACCGGATGCAGGCATCTTCGCTCGTCGGGACCGATATCGTGCACGCATTTTTTCTAGTAAGTGCAGCCGGCGGTGTTCATGCGTTCTACGGCAACATCGAGTATGAGCTGGCTGTGAACCTGCTGCTCGGTTCGGTTCCGGGGGTTGTGATGGGAAGCCGGCTGTCGGCGAAAGTGCCTTCGAAGCCGCTTCGCACCGTCATGGCGGGAATCATTTTGCTCAGCGGTCTGAAGTTGATCTGACGGCTTATTATTGTTACAATAGATTGTATGCTGTAATCACATTGCATAAGCGATGAAGGAGTCCAGTAGGCATAGCGATACCGCTTCACAGGGAGAAGCCGCCCGCAGATTGAGAGGGGCTTCGTATGCGGGTTATGACCGAACCTTCGCTCCCGAGCTGTTCGTCTGAACGCGCCAGTGCCGCAAGAGGCTTCGGCGATCGAATAGGATGAACCGGCTGACGTCCGTTATCCGTCTTGATCGAGTGCGCAGCTTCTCCGTTTCCGCGAAGATTCGGAGCGAGCGCGAACGAGGGTGGTACCGCGACCTTTTCGTCCCTTGAGGGAGGATAGGTCTTTTTTGTTTTTGGAAAGCGATATACGGCAGGAGGACGGAACGATGAAGGAACGGTTGGAGGCGCTGCGTGAGGCGGCGCTGCAGGAGCTGGGCGGCGTCGGCGAGCCCGGCGCGCTGAATGAGCTAAGAGTGAAGTATTTAGGCAAAAAGGGTGCGTTGACGGAAATTTTGCGCGGAATGGGTGCGTTGTCGGCCGAAGAACGGCCTGTGATCGGGCAGGTGGCGAACGACGTGCGCGCTGCGATCGAGGCGGTCATCGCGGAGAAGTCCGGCGTATTTGCGAAGGCGGAAACGGAGCGGCGGCTCGCCACCGAGACGATCGACGTGACGTTGCCGGGGCGTCCCGCGCCGCACGGCGCGCTTCATCCGCTGACGAAAATCGTGCAAGAAGTCGAGGATATTTTTATCGGAATGGGCTTCACCGTTGCGGAAGGCCCGGAGGTCGAGACGGACTATTACAACTTCGAAGCGCTCAATTTGCCGAAGGATCACCCGGCAAGGGACATGCAGGACTCGTTCTTTATTACCGACGACATTCTGCTGCGTACGCAGACGTCCCCAGTGCAGGCGAGGACGATGGAGGCAAGAGGCGGCCAGGTACCGGTCAAAATTATTTGTCCCGGCAAGGTGTACCGGCGGGACGACGACGACCCGACGCATTCGCACCAGTTCATGCAGATTGAAGGTCTGGTCATCGACAAGGGCATTCGCATGAGCGATTTGAAGGGAACGCTGCTTCAGTTCGCGCAGGAGATGTTCGGCTCCGGCGTATCGATTCGGATGCGCCCAAGCTTCTTCCCGTTCACCGAGCCAAGCGCGGAGGTTGACGTATCGTGCGTCATTTGCAGCGGGAACGGCTGCCGCGTGTGCAAGCAGTCCGGCTGGCTTGAAATTTTGGGCTCCGGCATGGTGCATCCGCGGGTGCTGGAGATGAGCGGATACGATCCGACGGAAGTAAGCGGCTTCGCGTTCGGCATGGGTGTGGAGCGGATCGCGATGCTTCGGTACGGGATTGAGGATATACGGCATTTCTATACGAACGATGTGCGATTCCTGCGGCAGTTCGCTCGCGGGTAGCAGGAGGGACGGAATATGAAGGTTTCTTTCAATTGGCTGAAGCAATATGTAAATATTGGACATATTTCGGCGCAGCAGCTCGCTGATGCGTTTACGAACGGCGGGGTCGAAGTCGACGCCGTGGAATCGAGAAATCAAGGGGTCACGCAGGTTGTCGTCGGACATGTCGTAAGCAAAGCGAAGCACCCGGATGCGGATAAGTTGAACGTATGCCAAGTGGATGTCGGTTCGGGGGAGCTGCTGCAAATCGTGTGCGGCGCGAAGAACGTCGACGCGGATCAGCGCGTACCTGTCGCGCTTGTCGGAGCGCGCTTGCCGGGCGGACTGCAAATTAAGCGCGCCAAGCTTCGAGGCGTTGAATCGCAGGGGATGATTTGCTCGGCGAAGGAGCTGGGGATGAACGACAAGCTGCTGCCGAAGGAGTTGCAGGAAGGCATTTTCGTGCTGCCGCCGGATGCTGCCGTCGGGGAAGACGCAGTGGCGCTGCTCGGATTGGATGACGAGGTGCTGGATTTGGATTTGACGCCGAATCGCTCCGATTGCTTGAGCATGATCGGTGCCGCCTACGAGGCAGGAGCCTTGCTGAACGTGCCGGTACAGCTTTCCGATCCGTCGGAAGGCCTTGCGGAAACCGACCGCCAAACGGCGAACGAGGTGAGCATTACAATTACCGCCGCGGACGATTGCTTCCATTACGCGGCTCGTCTGATCGAGGGAATCCGGATCGGGCCTGCACCGCTCTGGATGCAGAATCGGCTCATGGCCGCAGGCATTCGCCCGATCAATAACGTGGTCGACATTACGAATTTCGTCATGCTCGAGTGGGGACAGCCACTGCATGCGTTCGATGCCGACCGGCTCTCAGGCGGCGGACGCACGATCGATGTGCGGCTGGCGGCCGAAGGGGAGCGGATGCAGACGCTTGACGGCCAAGAGCGCAAGCTCGCTCCGCATATGCTGCTGGTGACCGACGGCGAGAAACCGATCGCCCTTGCCGGCGTCATGGGAGGAGCCGACTCGGAGGTCAGTCAATCGACGACGCGGGTGCTGCTCGAATCGGCCCGGTTCGCCGGCCGTTCCGTTCGCCGTACGTCGCGCGAGCTCGGCTTGCGTTCGGAAGCGAGCCTGCGGTTCGAGAAGGAAGTGAATCCGGAGGCGGTGATCGAGGCGTTGAATCGGGCGGCGGCGCTTCTGTGCGAGTACGCTGGCGGAGTTGCCTGCAAAGGATTCGCCGAGGCGTTGATCGAGCAGCCGAAGCCGCGGAAGATCGAGCTGACGGTGGCGCGGGTGAACGAGCTGCTGGGCACGTCGCTCTCTTCGCTAGAAGTACGTACCGCGTTTTCGCGGCTCGATTTCGGCGTAGAAGGAAGCGGGGATGCGTTTACGGTGCACGTGCCGTTAAGACGCGGAGACATTACCCGCTCGGAGGATTTAATGGAGGAAGTGGCTCGGCTGTTTGGCTACGACAACATCCCGACAACGCTCGTTCAAGGCAATACGACGCCGGGAACGCTCACGAAAGAGCAGCGGGTCATTCGGGAAACGCGCAAGGTGCTCAGTCAGAGCGGATTGCATGAGGCGGTGACGTATTCGTTGATGGCCGAAGATCGGGCGGACGTACTGCCGGGTTTGTTTGACAGCCCGCACACCATCAAGCTGGCAATGCCGATGAGCGAGGAGCGCAGCGTGCTGCGCACAAGCGTGCTGCCGCACCTGCTCGACGCCGCGCTTCACAACCGGAATCGGAACGTGAACGACGTCGCGCTGTTTGAGGTCGGAGGCGTGTTTTTAAGCCGTGAAGAGAAGCTTTCCGGACTGCCGCAGGAGCGTCGTACGATCGCAGCTCTCGTCACCGGAGCAAAAGCGGAGCCGCATTGGTCCGAAAAGCAGGTAAAAGCTGATTTCTACGATTTGAAAGGGATTTTGGAAAAGCTTTTGGCACACGTAGGAATCGGGGAATTGACGTTCGAGTCGGCGGCGCCTAAAGGCTTTCATCCGGGCCGTACGGCTGAGGTGTACGCCCAAAGCAGCGGCGAGCGGTTGAAGCTGGGCCGCATCGGTCAGCTGCATCCGGAGGTGCAGGCGCTTTGGGAGCTTGAAGACACGTATGTGTTCGAGCTTGATGCGGCCGTGCTTACCGCTGCGGCGAACTTGACGTCCGTCTATACGCAGCTGCCCCGTTACCCGGCGGCTTCCCGGGACATCGCCGTCGTCGTTGACCGTTCGGTGTCCGCGGGGGCGCTGGAGGCAACCGTACGGGAAGCGGGGGGCAATGTGCTGGAGTCGGTTCGCGTGTTCGACGTCTACATGGGCGAGCGGCTCGGCGAGGCGAAAAAGAGCGTCGCGCTCGCACTCGTGTACCGCCACGGGGAACGTACGCTCACCGATGAAGAGGTGACGCAGGCGCACGAGGCGGTAACGTCGGCGCTGGCGGCGTCACACGGTGCGGAGCTCCGCAAGTAAATCGCAAGATTGTCGCAAAATCTCCAATTTCATAGCAGGAAACGAAGCCGGCCGCATCGAATACGTACGAAAGTTGACGATGCGCCGGTTTTCTTGTTGGGATTTGTCGATTTTGTCGATAAGGAGGGATAGGACCATGGACCAAGACGAGAAAGTGAAACTGTCGATCGACATATTTGGAACAAACTATAAATTGGTGGGCAGCTTTAGCGAAAAATACGTAAAAAAGCTTTCTCAATATGTGAACGAGCATATGAACACCATCGCCAAAGGGAACCCGCGTCTCGATACGCAGAAGGTCGCCGTATTGTCGCTCGTCCAGATGGCCGACGATTATTTTCAGCTCCGCGGCCAATGGGATGCCATCGAGGAGGACCGCGCGCAGGCGAAGGAACGGATGGAGGAGCTGCGCAAGGCGTTTGAGCTGTCCGAGGAGAAGGAGCGGCTGAAAAGCGGCGAGGTCGTCCAATTGCAGGAGAGGATCGCCGCTCTGGAAGCGGAGCGGGAGGAGAGCCGCCGCGAGACGGAGCTTGCCGGCCTTGCTTGGGCGGAGCAGGTCGAGGAATGGCGTTTGAAATATGAGGAGGCGCAAGCTTCAGCAGTAGCGCTGAAGGAAACGGAGACGAACGTTCGGCTGCTTACGGAGGAACGCGAATCGCTTCGCGCGGAGCTGGAACGCTCGCGTCAGGAGGCGGCGTCCGCCGGGGAAGCTGCGGCTCCGGCCCGCACCGGCTCGCATCCGGGGACCGATATTCCCTCTGCCTCGGCAACTGCTTCGTCCGCCGCACAGCCGAATGAAGAGGAAACGCTGCAGGAGAAATATCGGAAGCTGCAAGAGGAGTATGTCAAGTTGCAAAATGAATTCGACGAGTGGATTCAATTGACGCAATCGGAAACGCAGTAGCTTTTCGGGCGCGTTCTGGGCCGTATCTGCCAAACGCGGATACCGCCGCACAACCTAGGGACACTAGCCACAAAATTTGGGCTTATTCCGGCGGAAAAGATTGCATTTATGAGATAAGCCCGAAAAATGTGACTATTCATCTAGAAATGATGGAATTCCCTCATAGCGCAGATAGCACAAAAAACCGCCATCCTCAGCTTGCGGGAAGGCGGTTTTTATATCATCAACGCTCTTTGGGAGCGATGTTGTTACTCGACAATTAACTTGGAAATCATATCCCCGTGCCCTGGCCCGCACATAATGCTGCAAACCATCGTGTACTCGCCGGGCTCCGCTGTAAACGTAGTGCTCTCGCCGTCTTTCAGATTAATATCCAGATCGTTAACAGCCAGACCGTGCATGCCTTGGCTCGATGTGAACGACAATGTCACTTCGCTGCCGGCCTTCACGCGATATTCGGCCTGGTCAAACTGGAAGTTCGTCGAATCGACCGCAAGCGCAACCTGTTCCCCGCCGGAAGTCGCCGAATCCGCCGGTGCAGTCGCTTCGCCGCCGGCTGCCGCTCCGTCAGACGCATCGTTTGTTGTATCGGAGCCATTGTCCGCACCGCCGCAAGCCGCTAATATAATCACCAATAAAGCCAACATGCCGAAGATCCCGACCTTTTTCATAAAAGGAACCCCTCCTAAACCTTCTCTGCAAATCTAATTTTTCTTTACTCCCTTATGGTACTGCAAGCCGGAGCCGAATGCATTGTCGGAACGGTGAGATTTCCGTGAACATTATTTGAACGGTTGAATATTGTCGGGAATAAAAAAGCAGAACCGCGGCTGCCCGTGGCACTGCTTTCGTTGCACACCTACTTGGCTCGATGGCGTCTTTCGTGCTTTTCTCCCCGATCGAACGGCGTTGCCATCGGCAGAAACAAGTCGACAATTCCGATGACGATCGCTGCCAAAATCGCTCCGATGATCGATACGCGCACGCCGCCGACGATAAATTGAGCGACCCAGATGACAAGCGCGCTCGCGATAAAGCCGACAATGCCCCGGCCGAATGGGGTAATCCGCCTTCCGAAGATTCCTTCAAGCACCCAGCCGAACAATGCAATGATCAAGGCGAGGAACAACGCGCTCCAGAAGCCGCCGACCTCAAATTGAGGGACAAGGGCGCCAACCAACAACAAGACAATTGCCGAAACGACGAATCTGATGACCGTTCCAAGAAAGTTCAAGCGTCTCTCCTCCTTAGTCGCAGCTGTGGGTACAATGTGACTTTCGGTGCGTATTCTAGTGTTCCCCGGGTGTGTTGGATATAATACTGAGGAGAGGGGTGCAGTATGGACGAGAAATTGCTGGAAAAGCTGGAGTTTCCGAAAATTTTACATAGATTGGCAAGTCACGCGGCGACCGAGATCGGCAAGAGGACGGCCCTTGACGTTCGCCCGAGCGGAAATCGCGACGAAGTGGAGCGGCGGCTGAAAGGAACGGATGAAGCGGCGGCGGTGGAGCGAATGAAGGGGACGGCTCCATTCGGCGGCATTACGGACATCCGCGCGAGCCTGAAGCGTTCTTCGATCGGCGGAACACTGTTCGCCTCCGAGCTGCTGGCGGTTGCCGATACGGTGCAGGGCGGCCGTAGGGTAAAGCGGTTTATTGAATCGTACGCGGAAAAGCATGAAGCGCCCATCCTAGGCGCTTTAACTGAAGGAATCGTCGAGCTGCGGACGCTCGAGGAGAGCATCCGCAGCTGCATTGACGACAACGGGGTCGTGGTCGATACCGCAAGCGACGAGCTGTATCGCATCCGCCGCGAGCTGCGGGGAGGCGAAGCGCGTGTCAGGGAGCGGCTCGAGAGTATTCTCCGCAGCTCCTCCGCGCAGAAGATGCTGCAGGAAACAATCGTTACAATGCGGAACGATCGGTTTGTCATCCCTGTTAAGCAGGAATATCGCGGCTCCTTTGGCGGAATCGTGCACGATCAGTCGTCGTCCGGTGCAACGCTCTTTATCGAGCCGGAAGCGGTCGTCCAGCTCAACAACAAACTGCGCGAGCTGCGCATTCAGGAGGAACGGGAAATCGAGCGCATTCTTCAGCGCCTCACCGCGCTTGTCGCGGAACATGAAGAACCGCTCGAGCTCAACGTCGATCTGCTCGGCCAGCTGGACTTTTTGTTTGCCAAAGCGCGGCTTGCCCGGGAAATGAGCGCCAGCCTGCCGCGGATGAACGACAAGGGCTACCTGCGGATCCGTCGCGGACGCCATCCGCTGATTCCGAAGGAAGAGGCGGTCCCGCTAAATGTGGAGCTTGGAGCCTCGTACAATGCGATTATCGTCACCGGGCCGAACACCGGGGGGAAGACGGTGTCGTTGAAGACGGTCGGCCTGCTCAGTCTGATGGCGATGACCGGTTTGTTCGTGCCCGCGGAGGACGGGAGCGAGCTGTGCGTGTTCGATGCGGTGTTCGCCGATATCGGCGACGAGCAGAGCATCGAGCAAAACCTGAGTACGTTCTCAAGCCACATGACTAATATTATTGGGATTTTGAAACGGATGACGCCGCGTTCGCTCGTGCTGCTGGACGAGGTCGGCGCGGGCACGGATCCCGCCGAGGGATCGGCGCTTGCGATTGCGATTTTGGAGCATATCCGCTCGATGGGCTGCCGGCTTGTCGCAACGACGCATTACAGCGAGCTGAAGGCGTACGCATACGACA
>LNAP01000565.1_pt1 | contig 58709 bp, 44 predicted proteins | sample 602601 | NCBI WGS metagenome assembly LNAP01 (sample SAMN02440304, study PRJNA202911) | soil metagenome | biome: Subtropical and temperate rainforests or woodlands; isolation source: soil samples (1 kg each in a 20% v/v slurry with milli Q water) were... ...
GGAACCGGCGCCGGCACGGGTGATGATGGTTTTCATCTGGTGCGGGGTGAGGTTCTGGCATTCGTCGATCAGGATCAGGCTCTGCTGGAAGCTGCGGCCGCGAATGTAGTTGAGGGATTTGAACTGCAACGGCACTTTGCTGAGGATGTAGTCGACGCTGCCATGAGTGCTTTCGTCATCCATGTGCAAGGCTTCAAGGTTATCGGTGATGGCGCCCAGCCAAGGCTCCATTTTTTCCGCTTCGGTGCCGGGCAAAAAGCCGATTTCCTGGTCCAGGCCCTGCACGCTACGGGTGGCGATGATGCGCCGGTAGCGCTTGCTGACCATGGTCTGTTCGATGGCGGCGGCCAGGGCCAGGATGGTCTTGCCCGAACCGGCGGCGCCGGACAGGTTGACCAGGTGGATATCCGGGTCGAGCAAGGCGAACAAGGCCAGGCTCTGGTAAATATCCCGCGGCTTGAGGCCCCAGGCCTCCTGATGCAGCAGGGGCTCCTGGTGCAGATCGAGAATCAGCAGCTTGTCGACCTGGATTTCCTTGATCCAGCCGACGAAACCCTGTTCGTCGATGATGAACTCATTGATGTGCACCGCCGGCAGATTGTCGATCAACTGCACCTGGTGCCAGGTGCGACCATGGTCCTGACGGGTCTCGACCTTGCTCACCCGGTCCCAGAAGGAGCCGGTCATGGTGTGATAGCCGTTGGGCAGCAGTGATACGTCGTCGACCAATTGGTCGGTGCTGTAGTCCTCCGCCGCGATCCCGCAGGCGCGGGCCTTGAGGCGCATGTTGATGTCTTTGGTCACCAGCACCACGGCCTGATCCTGGTTGCGCGCGTGCAGGTCGATCAACTGGTTGATGATGATGTTGTCGTTCAGGTGTTCGGGCAGCACCAGGTTGGGTTCGGTGCGCTTGCTCATCAGGATCGAGAGCAGGCCTTTGGGACCACTTTTGCCACGCTGGATCGGCACACCCAGTTCAACGTCCTCGGGCGACGCGTCTCCCAGGGTCTTGTCGATCAGGCGGATCGCCTGCCGGCATTCGGCGGCGACGCTGTGATGCCCGCTCTTGAGCTTGTCCAGCTCCTCGAGCACGGTCATCGGGATGGCAACATGGTGTTCTTCGAAGTTCAGGAGTGCGTTTGGATCGTGGATCAATACGTTGGTATCGAGTACATAGAGGATTGGCTGGTTGGAGGAAGGGCTACGTCCGTGGTCATCCATACTCGGTCACCTTTGTGGGGGCCATTCGACGCAATACCGTGACAGTGCTGCGCCTCGAAGTAGCCACCGAATTCACCCGCAAGGCTTGAGGTGAACTGCACACAACTGGGTCTTGGAAGACGCCACCTGTGTTGCAGGTTTCGGCGGTCTGACTTCTTGATACTCCAAAACACATGACAGGAAAAAGCACTTTGACGCTTTTTTGAAGTTTATTTTTCAGAGTGACGAATAACGCTTGGCGTTGCGCCGTTGCGCCGTTAAAGTCGGAAGTCCGGTCGTCATGAAAGTGCGCCGAATTCTCCTCCTCCCCCAGTGTTTCCGGGCCTTTGGCCAAATCAGCGAAACGCGACCCGACAATCTTCCCAGCCGATCCCGCTTTGCGCCGTTTGCGTAATGAGCCAGGGCAGCGCCGTTTTCAGCGCATCCTGCTTGACGTTGAAATTGATCACGCCGCGGCGCCACAAAAGCATCAGGGTCAGTGTGCGCTGGGCGCTTTGCTCGGGGTTGAGCCGGCCGGCGCTGTCCTGAGGGTCGATATCCCAGAGCGCCACCTGCAGGCCCTGGTTGCGGAAAAATGCGCCGGCATCGCCACGGCGCTGGCCCTGGGGCGGGCGAAACAGCGGCACGTAGTTTTCCGGCAGCTTGCCCTTGACCAGATCGACGCGGCGCCGCACCGAGTCCTGCCAATCCTGCCAATGGCTGTGGGAGCGGAACTCCCACCCCTGGACACCGACGCATTGCCCCGAATACAAGGCCTGGAGGTGGTTGACCGAGCGCTCTGCAAGCCGCGCCTGGATGTCCTTGCCCAGCACGAAGAAGGTGCCGTTCATGTTCGACTTGCGCAGGTATTCAGTCAGCCACGGGGTATTGTCCGGCGTGATGTTGGCCGCGCTGTCGAAGGTCAGCAGGAACAGCCGGTCATTCAGATCATCACCGTTGCGCTCGTAATCGCCGAAACGCGCAATTTCGCTGCTGGTCTGCGGAAACAACGCGGCCTTGCGCAGCAACTCGTCCAGATATTGAGCGTGGAAGATCCGGCTCGGCTCAGCCCACTTGATGTAGTAGGAGTTTTCATCGAGCGTGAGCCTGCCCGCCTCTTCGCGCAACGTCGCCAGGTCTTCCACCAGAAAACAGAACGAAGCGTCCTGATCGCAGCTTTGCTGAGCGAAGTTGTAGTTGCTCAGCAGTCGCTGCCACAACCGCGCGCGCAGGGTGTCGATCGCCGCCATATTGATTGTGCGCAGCCCCAGGTGCTGCTTGAGGGCGATTTCGTCCATGGCATCGGTGTCCAGCAGGACCCGGGCGAACATCAGGATCTCGGCTCGCGAGGCCACGTCGAACAGCGTCGGGCTGGTGAGCTGTTCCGGCCAGGTGCTGCGGTCCAGGGTGGCGATGTCGCTGGGTGCGGCAATGGCCGCGAAACTCAGGAACCAGGCCGACAATAGAAGGACGATGCGCAAAAGGGATGTCTCCATAACGAAACCCGCGCCGCATCATAGCCGATCCTGACGCAATACCCTTGTGGTCAGAGGACTCGGTGGGAGCAAGGCTTGCCCATCCATCACCTATCACCCCAATAGCTGGAGTCCACCCGGACAACCCCCTAGAATCGCCGCACCTTTGAAGGAGACGATTACATGCTGATGGTGATTTCCCCCGCCAAGACCCTCGATTACGAAACACCGCCGGCCACCGAGCGTTTTACCCAGCCGCAGTACCTGGATCATTCCCAGGAACTGATCGAACAGTTGCGCGAACTCTCGCCGGCACAGATCAGCGAGCTGATGCACGTCTCCGACAAGATCGGCGGTCTCAATGCCGCACGATTCGGCAGCTGGACGCCGGCGTTCACCCCGGCCAATGCCAAACAGGCTCTGCTGGCTTTCAAGGGTGATGTGTACACCGGCCTCGATGCACAAAGCTTTGCCGAAGCCGATTTCGACTATGCCCAGGAGCATCTGCGCATGCTCTCCGGTCTTTATGGCTTGCTGCGCCCACTGGACCTGATGCAACCCTATCGCCTGGAGATGGGCACGAAGCTGGCCAATGCCCGCGGCAAAGACTTGTATGCCTTCTGGGGCACACGCATCAGCGAATGGCTGAACGAAGCGCTGGCTGACCAGGGCGACGACATACTGTTGAACCTGGCCTCCAATGAATACTTCTCGGCGGTCAAACGCAGCGCGCTCAAAGCGCGGGTCATTGATACCGAGTTCAAGGACCTGAAGAACGGCCAGTACAAAATCATCAGCTTCTACGCCAAGAAGGCCCGCGGCCTGATGAGCCGCTTCGTGATTCAGGAACGCATCAACGATCCAGCAGCACTCAAGCAGTTCGATGCCCAGGGCTACCGTTTCAATGCTCAACAATCGAGCGCGGACAAACTGGTGTTCCTGCGTGACCATGCCCCCGAATAAAGCACGTCTTTATATGGCCCCTTGATCAGGGGCCTTGATCAAACCCGAACACGTCATCCCACTTCCCCGCCCACTTCGTCAGTTCCATGACGCCAATAAATCGCCCCCTTCCCTCGCTAACTTTTGTTTCACTCGACACCTGTCAGTTTTTTACGTAGTGGCACCAAATATTTTATTCGGTAGTGGCACAAAAATATCTACCCCCCTTAACTCCCCGTTATCAAAGGTCAAAACGGTGAGTGCCATCATCATGAGGTCAGTGCCATCTTTCATAATATTTCGAAAAATTTCGAAAATCGCGATGAGCGGATCGGAACTATGTGAAATTGCACGGCTCATACCACCCGTAACGATTCTCGCCGTGCGTGTAAGAGATGACTTACATAGGCCGTCGATCCAAGTAACCAAGTTGTCATGGCAATTTAGCGAAACGGTCGCCTATTTGGATCCATCTTATAAAGGACAGGAGATAACGCACCATTACTATCCCCTACAAGGCCAAGGCTGCGCCCCTATAACGTGCTCGCCAGAGCACACAAGCTTCTGATTTTGTGGGCTTTTTGCCAGAGATCGGAGGTGAAGGACCTTTGCACGAACGTTCCCGAATACGAGGACTGGCTGCATAACAGGGCAGGTCATAACAACTAGGCCGCATTGCGCACAACTTGAGTGCACTTATTTAGACACTCGGAACTTAGTATGCCTGCACACGGCACTGTGGCGCCTGCATTCCACACTTCCGAGTGCACTATGACCGCTGAACACTATTAACTCCGGCCATTTAATGGCGTGAAAAACAGAGGTAAATGCGATGCGCATTAGCATATTTGGTTTGGGTTACGTCGGTGCAGTATGTGCCGGTTGCCTGTCTGCACGGGGCCATGATGTCGTTGGCGTAGATGTCGCCAAAGACAAAATCGACATGATCAACGCCGGTAAATCGCCGATCGTTGAACCCGGTCTGGGCGAGCTGTTGGCACAAGGTATTGAAACAGGCCGTCTGCGCGGAACCACCAACTTCGCCGAAGCGATTCGTGATACTGACCTGTCGATGATTTGCGTCGGTACACCGAGCAAGAAGAACGGCGATCTGGAACTCAACTACATCGAAGCGGTGTGCCGCGAGATCGGTTTTGTCCTGCGCGACAAGACCACCCGCCACACCGTCGTGGTTCGCAGCACCGTGCTGCCAGGCACCGTGGCGAATGTGGTCATCCCGATTCTGGAAGACTGCTCCGGCAAAAAAGCCGGTGTCGATTTCGGCGTCGCGGTCAACCCTGAGTTCCTGCGTGAAAGCACCGCGATCAAGGACTACGACCTGCCACCGATGACCGTCATCGGCGAGTTCGACAAAGCCTCCGGCGACGTTCTGCAATCGCTGTACGAAGAGCTCGATGCGCCGATCATCCGCAAGGACATCGCTGTCGCCGAGATGATCAAGTACACCTGCAACGTCTGGCACGCCACCAAGGTGACCTTCGCCAACGAGATCGGCAACATCGCCAAGGCAGTCGGCGTCGATGGCCGTGAAGTGATGGACGTGGTCTGCCAAGACAAGACCCTGAACCTGTCCCAGTACTACATGCGCCCAGGCTTCGCCTTCGGCGGCTCGTGCCTGCCCAAGGACGTTCGCGCCCTGACCTACCGCGCCGGTTCCCTGGACGTGGAAGCGCCGCTGCTCAACTCGCTGATGCGCAGCAACGAATCCCAGGTGCAGAACGCCTTCGACATCGTTTCCAGCCACGACAAGCGCAAAGTCGCCCTGCTGGGCCTGAGCTTCAAGGCCGGCACCGACGACCTGCGTGAAAGCCCATTGGTGGAACTGGCGGAAATGCTGATCGGCAAGGGTTTCGACCTGAAAATCTACGACAGCAACGTCGAATACGCCCGCGTCCACGGTGCGAACAAGGATTACATCGAGTCGAAGATCCCTCACGTCTCGTCCTTGCTCAACTCCGACTTCGACTCGGTGATCGACGGCTCCGACATCATCATCCTGGGCAACCGCGACGAGAAGTTCCGCGCGCTGACCGAGAACGTACCGGAAGGCAAGCAGGTCATCGACCTGGTTGGCTTCATGTCCAAGGCCACCAACCCGAGTGGCCGGACCGAAGGCATCTGCTGGTAAGTCTGTTTGCCGGCCGGGCCCAGGCCCGGCCGGCCTTTCGCCTGCCTTAACCCATCGGGCCGCCCACAAGGCCCGCCCGAGATAGAGACGGATGCAGATTATGCACAGGCTAAAGCACGGCCTGCTTCAGGCCGCCGGTTGGCTGTTTTACTTGAGTTTATTGATGGGCATCGCCATGGCGTTGCCCACGTCCACGTTCGATTCCGAATCCAAGGATTTCATTTTCCTGATCGGCGCCGTGGGCATCTGGCGTTACTCCATGGGAGCGACGCATTTCGTGCGCGGCATGATCTTCCTGTACATCGTCTACCCGCATCTGCGCCGCAAGGTACGCAAGCTGGGCAAGGCGGCGGATCCGTCCCACGTATACCTGATGGTCACCAGCTTCCGGATCGACGCGCTGACGACCGCCCAGGTCTACAGTTCGGTAATTCGCGAAGCCATCGACTGCGGGCTGCCGACCACTGTGGTCTGCTCCATCGTGGAAATGTCCGACGAACTGCTGGTCAAGAGCCTCTGGGCCCGCATGAACCCGCCAGAGCACGTCAAGCTGGACTTCGTGCGCATTCCTGGCACCGGCAAGCGTGACGGCCTGGCCTTCGGTTTCCGCGCCATCTCCCGCCACTTGCCGGACGACCGTGCAGTGGTCGCCGTGATCGATGGCGATACCGTGCTCGGCGAAGGCGTGGTGCGCAAGACCGTGCCGTGGTTCCAGCTGTTCGGCAACGTCGGCGGCCTGACCACCAACGAGTTCTGCGAGGTGCGCGGCGGCTACATCATGAGCGAATGGCACAAACTGCGCTTCGCTCAGCGCCACATCAACATGTGCTCCATGGCCCTGTCCAAGCGTGTGCTGACCATGACCGGCCGCATGTCGGTGTTCCGCGCCACCGTGGTCACCAACCCGGATTTCATCGCCGACGTGGAAAGCGACTCGCTGCAACACTGGCGCCTGGGCCGCTTCAAGTTTCTCACCGGCGACGACAAATCGAGCTGGTTCAGCCTGATGCGCCTGGGCTACGACACGTTCTACGTACCCGATGCGGCGATCAACACCGTCGAGCACCCGCCGGAAAAAAGCTTCATCAAGGCCAGTCGCAAGCTGATGTTCCGCTGGTATGGCAACAACCTGCGGCAGAACTCCCGGGCACTGGGCCTGGGCATGAAGCGTCTGGGCCTGTTCACCTCGGTGGTGCTGTTCGACCAGCGCGTGTCGATGTGGACCTCGCTGCTGGGCCTGACCGTGGCGCTGATTGCCAGCTTCAAGTACGGCACCGCGTTCATCCTGGTGTACCTGCTGTGGATCGGCATCACCCGGTTGCTCTTGACCCTGTTGCTGTCGTGCTCCGGACACCGGATCGGTCCGGCCTACCCGGCGATTCTGTATTACAACCAGATCGTTGGCGCGCTGGTGAAGATCTACGTGTTCTTCCGCCTCGACCAACAGTCCTGGACTCGCCAGCCCACCCATCTGACCCGTGATCTCGCCAGCTTTCAACGTTGGTTCAACACTTGGTCGTCTCGGACCATGACCTTCTCCGCCGGCAGCGTTTTCGTTGCCGTGCTGCTGATGATGGTCTGACCGAACTCGCCTGAATTAACTAGGAAATCGCCCCTATGAACACCGCCGTGAATGTCAACGTAGTGCATGAATCCGAAGCCCAGCGCCAACACGCCCGAGTGAAAATCCCGGCCAAATTGCGCTTCTTCGGTCCCGACCGTACCCCCATGGAAGTCAAGGTCCTGGACCTGTCGGCCGGAGGCCTGTGCTTCAACGCCGGCCAGATGCCGCTCAAGGTCGGCGAAGCGTACAAAGGCCGCCTGCAATTCGTGATCGACAACCTTGGCCTGGCCATGGACGTGGAACTGCAGGTTCGCTCCTACGACCGCCAGACCGGTCGTACCGGTTGCCAGTTCCAGAATCTGGAGCCTCGGGACATCTCGACGCTGCGTCACATCATCACCTCGCACCTGGCCGGCGACATCGTCGGCGTCGGCGATGTGCTGGCGACTTTGCAACGCGACAACTTCACCAAGGCGCGCAAGCAGAAGGACGACAACGGTGGCATGACCGCCCTGGGCCGCCTGCGGGCCGTGACCTTCAGCCTGGCGATTTTTATCGTCGGCCTGGCGGCATTCGGCTTCATCTTCAAGTCGGTGTACGGCATGTACTTCGTCAGCCACGCCCAGGCGGGCCTGGTGAACGTACCGGGCATGGCTATCACCATGCCGCGCGACGGCACCGTGCAGAGTCTGGTCAAGGCCGACGGCGTTGCTGCCAAAGGCGCCCCGCTGGCCACGTTCAGCACCAGCATGCTCGATGTGCTCAAGGGCCATCTGGACGACAACCAGCTGCAACCGGCCAAGGTCGAGGAGCTGTTCGGCAAGCAAATGACCGGCACCCTGACCTCGCCGTGCGACTGCATCGTGTCCCAGCAACTGGTGTCCGACGGTCAGTACGCCAGCAAGGGTGACGTGATCTTCCAACTGGTCCCACGGGGCACCGAAGCCAACGTCGAAGCACGCTTCTCCTATCGCCAGTTCGGCGACGTGCGCCCAGGCACTCCGGTCAGCTTCCGGGTTGCCGGCGAAGACACCACCCGTACCGGCAAGATCGTCAGCAGCACCAGCCTGAAAAGTGCCGACCTGTCGTCCGATATCCGCGTACTGATCCAGCCTGACGAACCCCTGGACAGCTCGCTGGCCGGCCGGCCGGTAGAAGTTACCAGCGACCGTGGCCCGAACCTGAACTGGCTGATCGACAAAGCCATGGCTGTCGGTATTTAAGCGGAGGACATGCTCGTGACGACTCCACAAGACAACAAGACGCCGCATACCCTGTGGGCGCGAGCCTGCTCGCGATGGGATCAAAGCGGTGTGCCTGGTGTATCGAGCGGCCTGCATCGCGAGCAGGCTCGCTCCCACACAGGGTATGCGTTGTGTGCGCTGGCGCTGGCAATCGGCCTCAGCGGCTGCGCCGGCCTGCCCGACCAGCGCCTGGCCAACGAAGCCCTCAAGCGCGGTGACACGACGCTGGCACAGCAGAACTATCAGCAACTGGCAGACCTGGGCTACAGCGAAGCCCAGGTCGGCCTGGCCGACATCCAGGTGGACAGCCGCGACCCCGAGCAGATGAAAAAGGCCGAGGCGACTTACCGCGCCGCGGCCGATATCTCGCCACGGGCCCAGGCTCGCCTGGGCCGCCTGCTGGTGGCCAAGCCCGGCTCCAGCGAAGCGGAAAAGCACGAAGCCGAAGGCCTGTTGAAGAAAGCCTTCGCCAACGGTCAGGGCGGCACCCTGATCCCGCTGGCGATGCTGTACCTGCAATATCCCCAAAGCTTCCCGAACGTCAACGCTCAGCAGCAGATCAGCCAATGGCGCAGCGCCGGTTACCCGGAAGCGGGCCTGGCGCAGATTCTGCTCTATCGCACCCAGGGCACCTACGACCAGCATCTGGATGAAGTGGAAAAAGTCTGCAAGGCGGCATTGGCCACCACCGACATCTGCTACGTCGAACTGGCCACGGTCTATCAGAAACGCGGCCAGCCTGAACAGCAGGCCGAGTTGCTCAAGCAAATGCAGGCCGGTCACCAGAGTGGCACCGTCTCCGCCCAGCGTGTGGACAGCGTCGCCCGCGTCCTGGCCGATACGAGCCTGGGCAAGACCGACGAAAAAACCGCACAGTCGTTGCTCGAAGGCATCGCCCCTGGCTATCCCGCTGCCTGGGTCAGCCTGGCGCAGATTCTCTACGACTTCCCCGAGTTGGGTGACGTCGACAAGATGATGCAGTACCTGGAAAACGGCCGCGCCGCCGATCAGCCACGTGCCGATCTGTTGCTGGGCAAGCTGTACTACGAAGGCAAATGGGTGCCGGCTGACGCCAAGGTCGCCGAAGCGCATTTCCAGAAAGCCGTTGGCCGCGAAGTGGCCGCCGATTACTACCTGGGCCAGATCTATCGCCGTGGTTACCTGGGCCAGGTGTACTCGCAAAAAGCCCTGGACCATCTGCTCAAGGCCGCCCGTAACGGCCAGAACAGCGCCGATTTCGCCATTGCCCAGTTGTTCTCCCAAGGCAAGGGCACCAAGCCCGACCCGGTCAATGCCTATGTGTTCAGTCAATTGGCCAAGGCCCAGAACACCCCGCAAGCCATCGAGCTTGCCCAGACCCTCGAAGCCCAATTACCGCCGAACCAGCTTGCACAAGCCCAGCGCCTGCTACAACAAGAGCAGGCCATTCGCGGCTCCATGAGCCCCGATACGCTGGAACTGCAAGCCCTAAAAGAAGATGACGGCGAGGAACCTCTATGAAGCCTTTGAAGCTCAATCCTTTTGTGCAGGCCGGTATTGGCCTGTCGTTTGCCCTGCTGTGGTCCTGTCCGACCCTGGCGGCCCTGACTGAAGACCAGAACTTCGGCCTGGACGTGAAAATCACCGCCCAGTCCGAAGACGATCGCGACCTCGGCACCCAGCGCGGCGGCGACGTCAACGGTATCGGTCTGGACCTGCGTCCGTGGATCTACGGTGAGCGCGGTGCCTGGAGCGCCTACGCCATGGCCCAGGCCGTGACGTCTACCGACACCATCGAGACCGACACCCTGCAACAGTCCGATGACGCGACCGCGCAAACCGACAGCGGTGATCGCGAAGTCAAGAAGAACTACCTGGCCATGCGCGAATTCTGGATTGGCTATCGGGGCCTGACCCCTTACCCGGGCGAACAGCTGAAATTCGGTCGCCAACGCCTGCGCAACGAAGACGGCCAATGGCGCGACACCAACATCGAAGCCCTGAACTGGACCTTCGATACCACCTTGTTGCGGGCCAACCTGGGTGTCGCCGAGCGCTTCAGCGAATACCGCACCGACCTCAAGGAATTGTCGCCTGACGACAAGGACCGCCTGCACGTCTACGGGGACGTGGGCTACCAGTGGATGCCAGGCCAGTGGGCCGGAATCCGTGCCCACCATACCCACGACAATGGCAGCCTCGATTACCCGACCCCGGGCGAAGCCACCGATTCCCTGGACAAGACCCAGAACGGTGACCTGTCCTGGCTAGGCCTGGAAGCCAACAGTGACGCCTACAACTGGCGTAACACCAACACCGTCAATTACTGGGCCAGCCTGACCGGCATGACCGGCGATCGCGACACCGTCAACCCGCTCAACGCCGATGGCACGCGCCCCACGCAACTCAAGCGCAGTGACGACGTCGATGGCTGGGCCACCGACCTGGGCATCCGTCTGCGCCTGGATCCGCAGTGGCAAGTCGGTGCGGCCTATGCCCGCGCCAGCGAAGACTACGAACAGAACGGTCTGCAAAGCAACCGCTCGAACTACACCGGTACCCGCTCGCGGGTCCACCGTTTCGGTGAAGCCTTCCGTGGCGAAATGGCCAACACCCAGAGCGCCAGCCTGTTCGGTTCCTGGCAGTTGCGTGACGAATACGACGCAAGCCTGGTGTACCACAAGTTCTGGCGGGTGGACGGCAACAAGCCTGTGGGCAGTAACGGCATCAACGCGGTGGAAAACAACACCGACGATGTGACCGGCGCGATCCTGTCCACCTCGTCCCTGCCACTGCGCGACGGTAACAAGGACCTGGGCCAGGAAGTCGACCTTGTGGTCACCAAGTACTTCAAGCAAGGCCTGCTGCCGGCAGCGCTGAGCCAGTCCATCGACGAGCCGTCGGCGCTGGTGCGCTTTCGCGGCGGTGTGTTCAAGCCTGGCGACGCCTACGGCAAAGAGGTCGATTCATACATGCATCGCGCCTTTGTCGACGTGATCTGGCGCTTCTGATGCGAATGACCATGGGAGTGCCCGATATGAACCGCTACCTCAGGAACAGCCAGGCGATGAAAGGTTCGATCAGCCTGTTGGCCGCAGCGATGCTGCTGGCCGGCTCGTCGGCGTTCGCCAACGTTGAACCGGTGGTCAAACCGGGCAACGTGGTCAAGGAACTGCAGCAGGCCAAGACCTACACCGTCAGCAGCGCGCCGACCGCTCCGCTGGAACTGGCTGCGCCGACCCTGCCCGACCTCACAGGCTTCACCGCCGAAGCGGCCGCGGCCAAGATCGTGCGCAGCAAGCCCGGCAAGGTCAGCGTGCGCCGGATGATGCAGGAAAACGCCTTGAAGGACTTCATCGGCGGCGACAACAAGATGGCCGAGTGGGTGGTGCGCCAGCACGGCATCCCACAGGCCATCTTCATCGACGATGGCTACATGAACCTCAAGGACCTGGCCAAGAAAGTGCCCAAGCAGTACCTCAGGGAAACCTCGCCAGGTGTCTTCCTGGCCAGGATTCCGATTGTGGTGGGTGAAAAAGGCATTCTGGAAATCGACCAACAGACCCAGGAACTGCGCCTGTCCCAAGAGGGCGGCTCCTTCCTGGTCAACGATGGAAAGATGTTCATCCGCGACACCAAGGTCACCGGCTGGCGCGAAAAGGACAATGGCCCCGCCACGTTCCGCTCGGCCAACGAATTCCGTCCGTTCCTGCTGTCCTGGGGCGGCACCGAGACTTACATCGTCAATACCAAAATGGCCAGCTTCGGCTACGCCAACAGTAAGTCGTACGGGGTCAGTATTTCCCAGTACACGCCCAACATGGCCAAGGTCCTCAAGCGCCCGGAACCGACCGGCTGGATCATCGATTCCGAGTTCTCGGACATGTGGTACGGCTTCTATTGCTACGAAACCAACGACTTTGTGGTCAAGGGCAACACCTACAAGGACAACATCGTCTACGGCATTGACCCCCACGACCGTTCCCATCGGCTGATCATCGCCGACAACACCGTCTACGGGACCAAGAAGAAGCACGGGATCATTATTTCCCGTGAGGTCAACGACAGTTTCATTTTCAACAACCGCAGCTACGACAACAAACTCTCGGGCCTGGTGATCGACCGTAACAGCGTGAACAACCTGATCGCCTACAACGAGATCTACAAGAACCACACCGACGGCATCACGCTTTACGAGAGTGGTGACAACCTGTTGTGGGGCAACAAAGTGATCAGCAACCGGCGCCACGGCATCCGGATTCGTAACAGCGTGAACATCCGCCTTTACGAAAACGTGTCCATGGCCAACGGCCTGACCGGTCTTTACGGCCACATCAAGGACCTGTCCGACACCGACCGGGACATCAAGCTCGACCCGTTCGACGCCCAGGTCTCGCTGATCGTGGTCGGTGGTGAACTGGCTGCCAACGGCAGCGGCCCATTGTCCATCGACTCACCGTTGAGCGTTGAGCTCTACCGCGTGTCCATGCTCGCGCCGACCAAATCCAGCGGCATCAGCTTCTCGGGGATCCTGGGCGAGCGCCAGGATGAAATTCTCGACCTGCTGGTGCGCCAGCAGAAAGCCGTGCTGATCGACCCTGTCGAACGCCAGACTGAATTGCGGGACTGAGGATGACCTTTATGAACCCACAGATGATCAAACTTCTGGGCCTGTCCGCCCTGACTGCCGGCATTCTCGCCGCCACAAGCGGCGCGCGCGCCGCTGAAACCACAGCGCCTGTGTTCACTGCCGAACCGTGCTGCAACCTGTGCCCGGCTGCTTATGACGCGAAGAACTACACCACGCGCTATCAGCAGAACTTCACCACGCTGGTACAGGCCCAGGGCGATTGGCTGTTCCGTACCCAGGAAGACCTGCGTACCGAATTCAATACCACCCCGGCCGGCTACAAGCGCATGCAGCAGTTGCACGACGCGTTCAAGAAAAAAGGCGTTGAGCTGGTGCTTGTGTATCAACCGACCCGGGGCCTGGTGAACCGCAACAAACTCAACCCTCAGGAAAAGGCCAGTTACGACTTCGACAAGGCCCTGACCAACTACAAGAGCATGCTCGGGCGTTTCGCGCAGATGGGTTATGTGGTGCCGGACCTGTCGCCGTTGACCAACGAAAACCTGCCCGACACCCTGCCGGCCCACGATTTCTACTTCCGTGGCGACCAGCACTGGACCCCGTACGGCGCCCAGCGCACGGCGAAGATCGTGGCCGAGAAGGTCAAGCAGATCCCGGCCTTTGCCGACATTCCCAAGCGTGAGTTCGAGACCAAGAAGTCCGGCCGCATGGGCAAGACCGGCACCCTGCACAACATGGCCGGCCAGCTGTGCGGCACCAGCTACGCGGTCCAGTACATGGACCAGTTCACCACCGAGCCTAAAGGCGAGGCCGGCGACGGCGACCTGTTCGGCGACTCCAGTGATCCGCAAATCACCCTCGTGGGCACCAGTCACAGCGGCAAGAACTACAACTTCGCCGGCTTCCTTCAAGAAGCCATCGGCGCCGACGTCCTCAACGTCGCCTTCCCCGGCGGCGGTCTGGAAGGCGCGATGATCCAGTACCTGGGCAGCGAAGAATTCCAGAAGAGCCCGCCGAAAATTCTCATCTGGGAATTCTCGCCGCTGTATCGCCTGGACCAGGAAACCATCTATCGCCAGATGATGGCGCTGCTGGACAACAACGGTTGCGAAGGCAAGCCCGCGCTGATGAGCAGCAAGACTGCCCTCAAGCCCGGCAAGAACGAATTGATGGTCAACAGCAAGAACATGGACCTGCGTAACGGCAGCCACCAGATCGATATCCGCTTCGCCGATACGTCGGTGAAAACCTTACAAGCCACCCTCTGGTACATGAATGGGCGCCACGAGGATATCAAGATCGAAAAACCGGACACTTCCGAAACCGACGGACGTTTCGCCTTCCAATTGCGCACCGACGAGGACTGGGCTTCCCAGAACCTGCTGGCTGTAGAAGTCCAGGGACCTGAAGCCGGTGCCGAGCCACAGCAAATCGAAGCGAAAGTCTGCAAACGCAACGCATCTCCGCAAGCCGGGCAACAAACGGCTCAAATCGGACAATGAGGTCTCGTCTCATGACTAGAACCATGCGCACCCGAACGTTGAAAACACTGCTGGCGCCGTCCCTGCTGACCCTGGCGATATTCGCCGGCGCGACGCAGGCCGCGGCCCCGCTACGCCCGCCCCAGGGTTACTTCGCACCGATTGAAAAATTCAAGACGGGCAGCTCTGACGAGCGCTGCGAGGCAGTACCAACGCCCTACACGGGCGCCCTGCAATTTCGCAGCAAGTACGAGGGTTCCGACAAGGCCCGCGCAACGCTGAACGTGAAATCGGAAAAAGCCTTCCGTGATGCCACTTCCGACATCACCCGGATCGAACGCGGCGTCAGCAAACAAGTGATGCAATTCATGCGTGACGGCCGCCCCGAGCAGCTGGAATGCACCCTGAACTGGCTGACCGCCTGGGCCAAGGCCGATGCGCTGATGTCCAAGGACTTCAACCACACCGGCAAGTCCATGCGCAAATGGGCCCTGGGAAGCATGGCTTCGGCCTACGTACGCCTGAAGTTCTCCGAGTCTCGCCCACTGGCCAATCACCAGGAGCAGGCGCAACTGATCGAAGGCTGGTTCAGCAAGATGGCCGATCAGGTGGTGAGCGACTGGGACAACCTGCCGCTGAAAAAAATCAACAACCACTCCTACTGGGCCGCCTGGTCGGTGATGGCCACCGCCGTGGCGACCAACCGCCGCGACCTGTTCGATTGGGCCGTCAAGGAATACAAGGTCGGCGCCAACCAGGTCGACGCCGAGGGCTTCTTGCCCAACGAACTCAAGCGCAAGCAACGAGCCCTGTCCTACCACAACTATGCCCTGCCGCCCCTGGCGATGATCGCCAGTTTCGCCCAGGTCAACGGCGTGGACCTGCGCCAGGAAAACAACGGCGCCCTCAAGCGCCTGGGTGACCAGGTGCTGGCCGGGGTGAAAGACCCGGAGATATTCGAAGACAAGAACGGCGATGAGCAGGACATGAAGGATCTGAAAATCGATTCCAAGTTCGCCTGGCTGGAACCGTTCTGCAGCCTCTACACCTGCCCCGAGGATGTGCTGGAACGCAAGCATGAAATGCAACCGTTCAAGACGTTCCGCCTCGGCGGGGACTTGACCAAGGTGTACGACCCGTCATGGGAAAAAGGCGAAAAAGGTAGCTGATGCCGTATCCCCTGCCTGGCAGGGGAGCTGTGGGAGCAAAGCGTCTGAAATGTAATAAAACCTCCCGGTTTTCATGGGGGGGTTTGGGGGGGCTCTGGCCCTTGACTGTTGATTCAACATGGAGAGATCGGGATGGTATTTTCATCCAATGTGTTCCTGTTCCTGTTCTTGCCGATCTTTCTCGGCTTGTACTACTTGAGCGGGCAACGCTATCGCAACCTGCTGTTATTGCTGGCCAGCTATGTGTTCTATGCCTGGTGGCGCGTGGACTTCCTTGCGCTGTTCGCCGGCGTCACCCTGTGGAACTACTGGATCGGCCTGAAAGTCGGCGCCGCCGGCGTGCGCACCAAACCGGCCCAGCGCTGGCTGTTGCTCGGCGTGGGTGTGGATCTGTGCATCCTGGGCTACTTCAAGTACGCCAACTTCGGTGTGGACAGCCTCAACGCGATCATTACCGGCTTCGGTCTCAATCCGTTCATCCTGACCCACGTGTTGTTGCCGATCGGGATCTCGTTCTACATCTTCGAGTCCATCAGCTACATCATCGACGTGTATCGCGGTGATACCCCGGCAACTCACAACCTGATCGACTTCGCAGCGTTCGTGGCGATCTTCCCGCACCTGATCGCCGGCCCCGTGTTGCGTTTCCGCGACCTGGCCGATCAGTTCAACAACCGCACCCACACCCTGGACAAGTTCTCCGAAGGCTGCACGCGCTTCATGCAGGGCTTCATCAAGAAGGTGTTCATCGCCGACACCCTGGCGGTGGTGGCCGATCATTGCTTTGCCCTGGAGAACCCGACCACGGGCGATGCCTGGCTCGGCGCCCTGGCCTACACCGCGCAACTGTACTTCGACTTCTCCGGCTACAGCGACATGGCCATCGGCCTGGGCTTGATGATGGGCTTCCGTTTCATGGAGAACTTCAAGCAGCCCTACATCAGCCAGTCGATTACCGAGTTCTGGCGGCGCTGGCACATCAGCCTGTCGACCTGGCTGCGCGATTACCTCTACATCACCCTGGGCGGCAATCGCAAAGGCACGCTGATGACCTATCGCAACCTGTTCCTGACCATGCTGCTCGGTGGTCTGTGGCACGGCGCGAACATCACCTACGTGATCTGGGGTGCCTGGCACGGTATGTGGCTGGCCATCGAAAAAGCGGTGGGTATCAACACCACGCCACGCAGCATCAACCCGATCCGTTGGGCACTGACGTTCCTGCTGGTGGTGATGGGCTGGGTGATCTTCCGTGCCGAGAACCTGCACGTGGCCGGCCGCATGTATGGCGCCATGTTCAGCTTCGGTGACTTGTCGCTGTCGGAACTGACCCGTGCCAACCTCACCGGCCTGCAAATCGCCACGCTGGCGGTGGCCTACGCCACCCTCGCCTTCTTTGGCCTGCGCGATCTCTACACCAATCGTCCACCGGTCAAGACCAAGCCTGAAGTGAACACCGAGGCCGATGGCCCGGCCACTGCACAACCGGGACTGATCAAGGCTGTACCGGGCGACAACCCGTCGAGCATTCATCAACCGGGCTACACCGTGGGCGTCGAAGCCCAGGTGCAACCGGCGTACTGGGTCGCTGACTGGCCGCGCTACGTGATGCGCACGCTGGTGCTGGTGCTGTTCATCGCCTCGATTCTCAAACTCTCGGCGCAAAGCTTCTCGCCGTTCCTTTACTTCCAGTTCTGAGGGATCTGAACATGACCCGCTCATTACGCATCTTCTACATCGCACTGTTCCTGCTGACCTTGACAGTTCTGGGCCTGTGGTCGGTGCGCAGCTTCTTCGGCTTCAGCACCAACCCTGATGCGACCGTGCTCAACGGTCGTTGGAGCAAAGCCGTCGAGACGCACTACGACGACGAGTTCCCGATCAAGCGCCTGGGCACCAACATCTGGGCGGCACTGGACTACAAGCTGTTCAACGAGGGCCGCAAAGGCGTGGTCCTGGGTCGCGATCAGTGGCTGTACAGCGACGAAGAGTTCAATCCGATCGTCAACGAAGAGCAAAACCTGCAGGGCAACTACGCGCTGGTCGAAGGCGTGCGCCAGAAGCTCAAGGAACAGGGCATCACCCTGGTGATGGCGATCGTGCCAGCCAAGGCGCGCCTCTACCCGGAACACTTGGGTGAAGTGAAGCCGTCCAGCATTCACACCAACCTCTACCAGGATTTCCATGCCCGTGTGGCGGCAGACAAGATCCTGGCCCCTGACCTGCTCGGCCCGATGCAACAGGCCAAGCAAAGCGGCCAACAAGTGTTCCTGCGCACCGACACCCACTGGACTCCCGAAGGCGCGCAGGTCGCCGCCGAGAAGCTGGCGAAGACGATTGCCGAGCGCACCCCACTCAACGGCGAGCCACAACGTTTCGTGACAACGCCAGCGGAAAAAATCATCCACAAGGGCGACCTGCGTCAGTTCCTGCCTCTGGACCCACTGTTCGAAAACCTGATGCCAGCCCAGGAGCCGCTGGTCAAGCGCACCACCCGCGAAGCCGACGACCAGCCGGCCGAAGGCGACGCGCTGTTTGCCGATGCCCAAGTGCCGGTGGCGCTGATCGGCACCAGCTACAGCGCCAACCCCACCTGGAACTTCGTCGGTGCCCTCAAGCAGGCCCTGAACAGCGACGTTGTGAACTACGCCGAAGACGGCCATGGCCCGATTCTGCCGATGCTCAGCTACCTCAAGAGCGACGCCTTCAAGAACAGCCCGCCCCAGGTGCTGATCTGGGAGTTTCCTGAACGTTATCTGCCTGTGAACAACGAAATCGGTGACGCCGACCCGCAGTGGGTCGCAGAACTCAAGCAAGCCGGCGTACGCCAACAGAACGTAGCCGCCAACACCCCATCCGAGACGCCCGACCGGGCGCAAAACTGAAAGAGAGGTCCACCATGACTTTCACTACAACTCCTCGCCGTCTCGCCGCTCGCTCCCTCAAGGCCGTTGCCCTGGTTGCCAGCATGAGCGCCCTTTCACTGTCTGCCTTTGCCGGAGGTGACTCGGCCCTGTATGGCCCGGTTGCGCCAAAAGGGTCGAGCTTCGTGCGGATCTACAACGCCAGCAACGCCGAAGTCAGCGCGACCGTCGGCAGCACCAACCTGAGCGACGTAGCACCACTGGCCAGCACCGACTTCAGCTTCATGCCTGGCGGCGACTACAGTGCCAAGGTCGGCAGCCAGACCGTCCCGGTAAAACTGGCTCCCGATCACTATTACACCCTGGTCAACAACGCCAGCGGCCAGCCTCAGTTGATCGAAGAACCGCCATTCAAGAACAAGCAGAAATCCCTGGTTCGCGTGCAGAACCTTAGCGACAAGCCGCTGACCCTCAAGACCGCCGACGGCAAGACCGAAGTGGTCAAGACCGTAGCGGCCAAGAGCCGTGGCGAGCGTGAAATCAACCCGGTGAAAGTGAGCCTGGCGCTGTTCGACGGCGACAAGAAAGTCGGCGACCTCAAGCCCGTGGCCCTGGAACGCGGCGAAGCGGCCGTGCTGTACGTCACCGGCTCCGGCAGCAGCCTGTCGCCAGTGTGGGTAAAACGCCCGGTGTCGACACGATAAGAGCAGCGGCAAGTCTCAAGCTTCAAGCTGCAAGTAAAAGCTTGCCGCTTGAAGCTAGAAGCTTGCAGCTGCCCCCTGGAACAACAACAAGAGAGTGAAACGACAGAACGCAGTAGCTCTAAAAACCATTTCGATTTGTAGGAGTAACAAACATGATTCCGGTGATCTTGTCAGGTGGTAGCGGCTCACGTCTTTGGCCGCTTTCGCGCAAGCAATTCCCTAAACAGTTCCTGGCCCTGACCGGCGAACACACCCTGTTCCAGCAGACCCTCGAGCGCCTGGTGTTCGAAGGCATGGACACCCCGATCGTGGTCTGCAACAAAGACCACCGGTTCATCGTCAACGAGCAGTTGACCAACCGCAAGCTGGAAGCCCAGCGCATCCTGATGGAACCGTTCGGGCGCAACACCGCGCCGGCCGTGGCCCTGACGGCGATGATGCTGGTCAATGAAGGCCGCGACGAGCTGATGCTGGTCCTGCCGGCCGACCACGTGCTGGAAGACCAGAAAGCCTTGCAGCGTGCGTTGGCCCTGGCCACCGTGGCCGCCGAGCGTGGCGAAATGGTTCTGTTCGGCGTACCGGCCACCAAACCGGAAACCGGTTATGGCTACATCAAGTCGACCAACGACGCCCTGCTGCCTGAAGGGGTGAGCCGCGTTTCGCACTTCGTCGAAAAACCCGACGTCAAGCGCGCTACCGAGTTCGTCGAAGCCGGTGGTTACTTCTGGAACAGCGGCATGTTCCTGTTCCGCGCCAGCCGTTTCCTCGAAGAGCTGAAAAAACACGATCCGGACATCTACGACACCTGCCTGCTGACCCTGGAGCGCAGCGAACAGACGGCCGATACCATCACCTTTGACGAAGCCACTTTCGCCTGCTGCCCGGACAACTCCATCGACTACGCGGTGATGGAAAAGACCCAGCGCGCCTGCGTGGTGCCACTGTCGGCCGGCTGGAGCGATGTCGGCTGCTGGTCGTCGCTGTGGGAAGTCAACGCCAAGGATGCCAACGGCAACGTCACCAAGGGCGACGTCGTCGTCCAGGACAGCCGCAACTGCATGATCCACGGCAATGGCAAGCTGGTGTCGGTGATCGGCCTGGACAACATCGTGGTGGTCGAAACCAAGGACGCCATGATGATCGCCCACAAGGACAAGGTCCAAGGCGTCAAGCAAATGGTCAACACCCTCAACGCCCAGGGCCGCACCGAAACCCAGAACCACTGCGAGGTCTATCGTCCATGGGGTTCCTATGACTCGGTGGACATGGGCGGTCGTTTCCAGGTCAAGCACATCTCGGTCAAGCCGGGCGCATGCCTGTCGCTGCAGATGCACCACCACCGCGCCGAACATTGGATCGTGGTCAGCGGCACCGCTGAAGTGACCTGCGACGAGAACGTGTTCCTGCTCTGCGAAAACCAGTCGACCTACATCCCGATCGCCTCGGTTCATCGCCTGCGCAACCCGGGCAAGATCCCGCTGGAAATCATCGAAGTGCAGTCCGGCAGCTACCTGGGCGAAGACGATATCGAACGCTTCGAAGACATCTACGGTCGCTCCACCCCGGTCGAACGCGGCGTGTCGGTGAAAACCATCGCCCAATAACGATCAGCAGAACAAGAAGCCCCCGTCCAGCCCACTGCGTCCCCTATCCGCAGTGGGTTGGGTGGGGGCTTTTTTATTGATTGACCACTCGCTTGGCATCAAACTTTTCGGCAATCCTGGCCGAGCGCGGATTGACCGCGTCCGTTCTGATTTTTCTGATGTCCGCGCCCTTCGAAATGGCCTTGATTGCATGCACCGTCAAGAATGTACCCACCCCCTTCAGGATCGGCAGTCGCGCCACTGAGGTGGCCTGCGCCAACGCCTCTTTCTTCAAGGTCCCGCCATCCTGGGTTTCAGGGTGGACGACCACTTGCACAACATCCACTTCGGTTTTTCCCTTCGTTGTAAACGCGTTCAATTCGGCCAGACCATAAATCTGTCGCTCTTCAGGTGGTTTCAACTTGTCGGATTTTTTCATGACGGCGAAAAAGCGCCGCTCAACGACGAAATCAGGGTGCCTGTTCAACGCGTCCGGATCGATCGGCTCGTCCACGAATACATCATTGGCACTGCGCAACATGTAACTGGAAATGCTTGCCCCCAGACCGAAGTTTGAAGGTTGCCCAACGACCTTCGAACTCGATGTTTCGCTGGAGAGGGCTTTATAGCGTTGCTTGTAGCGTTGTAGATTCTGTTTGACCTCATCCCCTCCCACCAGATAGTCATTGAATGCACCGACCTCCACCACTTTGAAGTCATTCACATCGCTGAACTTTCCTGTGGCTTCCTTGAACACGCCAACCCTGCTCGTAAGCGCTGCCGCTGTGAGCTTCAGTCGGTTTTTTACGCCCACTTCTATTTCGTACTTGCCAGTCTTGTTGAGCCCGTCGGCGTCCCGAAAAGTCAGCGGGTTATTGCTCACCATCGCGTACAGATTCAGCCCATCGATATCTCCCGCAGGGTCCGGATTCAGCCAGCGCTGCAGACCGGGCATGTAGTACCGATAGCCGTAGTAATAGAACCCTGTTGCATCCCGCTCCTTGCCCGAGTAACGAACCGTCTTGTAACTGACCTCGATCACATCTTCCCCGGCCAGGTACGCGGTCTCGCCGAAAGGATAGAAGTGCTCGCGGCTGATGATTCTCCCGTCCTGGGCAAGCTCCAGACTGGTCGAACCCAATTGGTCGGTAAAACTGTATCGATAGAGGTCATTGGCCCCCGCAGGTGATGGGCTTTCCCAATGCAATACCCGCACACTGTTGAGCCCACCCTGGACGATGATGACCTGGAGAGACTCCCCAGTGCCGCTGTCGGCACGCAGTTCCAGCCCAGGCAAATAACGCACCTCGGCGGTCAGCGTCCGGGCACCGGCTTGCAGAGTGCGCAATTTGCGAACGCGCAGACCGCTGCCGTCGTAAACATAAATCTCACCGTCGTTAGGCCTTGAGGCGCGTTCGATGGGGGTGACCGAACTCAACTGGTTGCGCAGATCCCAAGCCAGGAAACGCCCCTCGTCCTGTTCCAGACAATTGCCCCGCGCATCGAACGCGGCGCAGATTTCATCTTCCGTTGGGGGCACGCCGTTGCGGTACGGCAAACAACGATTGCTGTAGCGGGCCGCTTGCAACTGGCGGCCATGATTCTGAGCGCCGACATGGGTCAGCTCCAGCAGGTTGCCGCTTTCGTCGTAGTGGTAGGTCTGCCGGTAGTTGCTCACCGCCGCCGGGTCGATGCGGCCAACGGACTGCGGTCCCTGGTTGGCAGCGCCCGCCTCCCAGCCGCTGGCTTCAAGCAATTGGTAGAGACTGTCGTAGATAAAACGACTGATCGGGTTGATACGCTGATTGGCAAAGTAACGCACCGGCAGGGCCTTGTCCTCGATGCTCAGCACGTTACCCATGGGGTCATAGGTGTAGAACAGGTCTTGCAGCACCTGATCAGCGCACCTGGCGTGGCGTTCCATCAGCCGGCCATCATCGGGACTGTAGCTAAGTGTGGTCTGCACGCCGTTACCGGCCGTTTCTTGCTCTATTTGCCCCTCGGCGCTGTAACGGATATCCCTGACCAGCGGCTGCCATGTGTCCTGCCCGTTTAATAACAAGTGATTTTCATGCAACCGGCCATCGCGGGTCAGTCTCTTGCGTTGTCGATGGCCCAGGGCATCCATTTGCTCCAGCACGTCGCCCTGGGGGCCAAGGCACCAGGTTGACCGGGCTCCCTCGCCGGGCTCGAGCAGTGTTTCGCGCTCGGCTTCCGGCTCCGGCCAGTCGGGAGTGACGGCATCAAGGATGAAGCGACGGTTCTGGACAAGGTTTTGCGCGGTGAGGGAAAACGACTCCAGCAGCACGCTACCCGCCGGGTCATCGTGACGGATCAACTGCCCGTACTGGTTATGGTCGCGATCGCCCCGGCCCGGGGAACCGTACTTCAACCGCTCCATGCACCGACGCAGTTGCCCGGCGCCTTGTTCGAGCACCACCACGGGACGGAGCAGGTCGTCGTAGCCCACCTCGCGATGCGTGCCCCGACCGTCCCACGCCCGCAAACCCTCGCCGGCGAGCCCAGGCAGATCGATCTGCCTGCCCGCATCGACGCTATCGGTACGCAGCGCGGCAGCGGACAGCGAATAAACCGTCGTAAGGTTGGCCGGCGCCGACTGATCGTCTGGTTGCAAGCGCCACAATCGAGGATCCCACTGTTTTGCCAAACGACCGGCGGCATCGAAAAGGCTGCGAGTGACGCGCTCTTGCGTGGGCCCGTTCTCGATGTTGCGCCAATAGTCGACCGAACGAACCGGTAAATTCCTTGGGTCAAAGGCCATCAGCCTCGGGGTTCTCTGATCCATGCCCATCTAATCAGACCTCTTGGTCGTAGCACCGCAGCGTCGTAAACGGCATCTAACAAGGGCAGACAACCCTTGCCTACTGTCAGATATGACAGCGGCGACCGACGGCCCGAGACGGATGAATACCCACGGCCCGCCCCCTCCGGTAGGATGGTGTGACGGTAACGGAGGCTTCACCCATGCTTATCGGCGTCTTGCTGGTCATCACCTGGCTCATCCTGCTGCTGCGCTATCCGGCCAAGGCGTTGCCGGTGTCCCTGGCGGCGTTCGTCGGGCTGGGACTGGTGGCCGCGTGGGTACTCTGGGAGGACAGCCGCGAAACCCGGCAACTGGCGCGCCTGGATCTGCGCGTCACTTACGCCCCCGAACGCTGCCCGGCCGACCGTCCGCTGTTGCTGAACATGACCAATGGCAACGATGTACCGCTGATCGAACTGCGCTGGCGAATCGCGGCGTATGCACCCGGCGACACCATCAACCTGGCCGACAATCAGTACACCGCACCTCGTTACAGAGGCCCAGGCGAGTTGCAGCCCGGCGCGGACTGGCAGGATTGCCTGCCCCTGCCGCCACTGCGTCCCGGCTACCGCCCACAAACCCTGGAGTTTCGCGCCGAACGATTGCAAGGCAGCTTCTCCAACTGATCCCCTCTCACTGTTTGCATAAGGAATGGCTATGCCCGTTGCGTTGATTACCGGATGTTCCAGCGGCATCGGCCGCGCCCTCGCCGATGCCTTCAAGGCCGCCGGCTATCAAGTATGGGCCAGTGCACGCAAGGATGAGGACGTGGCGCTGCTCAGTGCTGCCGGGTTTACCGCCATACAACTGGACGTCAATGATGGCCCGGCCTTGGAACAGTTGAGCGAACGCATCAACCAACAACACGGCGGTCTCGATGTGCTGATCAACAATGCCGGCTACGGCGCCATGGGTCCCTTGTTGGACGGTGGTGTGCCGGCCATGCAGCGCCAGTTCGAAACCAACGTGTTCGCGGTCGTCGGAGTGACCCGCGCACTGTTCCCGGTGCTGCGCCGGGCCAAGGGATTGGTGGTGAACATCGGCAGCGTTTCCGGCGTGCTGGTGACGCCATTTGCCGGCGCCTATTGCGCCTCGAAGGCGGCGGTGCATGCCTTGAGCGATGCGCTGCGCATGGAACTGGCACCGTTCGGCATCCGCGTGATGGAAGTCCAGCCCGGCGCCATTGCCTCCAGCTTCGCCAAAAATGCCGGCCATGAAGCCGAGCAACTGATCAGCGAACAGTCACCCTGGTGGCCTCTGCGCGACGGCATCCGCAGCCGCGCCAAGGCGTCCCAGGACAACCCGACCCCGGCCAGCGATTTTGCCGCAGGACTGCTCAAGGCCGTGCAGCAACCCAGGCCCCCGCGCCTGCTGCGCTTGGGCAATGGCAGCCGGGCGTTGCCGTTGATGGCCGGTTTGCTGCCCAAGGGGTTGCTGGAAAAAGGCTTGATGAAGCGGTTCGGGTTGGGTGGGTCGCTGTAAAACACAGGGTAAACACGCATGAAACCCTGTGGGAGCGAGCCTGCTCGCGATAGCGACGGCACAACCAACCTCCTTGCCCACTGAAACACCGCTATCGCGAGCAGGCTCGCGCCCACAATTATCCGTGGGCGTCAGCGCTCGGTTTGGGATCGACCACCACCGTACAGGTCATCCCCGCCGCCAGCAGCACGCCGTCCGGCACTTCGTCGATATGGATCCGCACCGGCACCCGCTGCGCCAGGCGAACCCAGTTGAAGGTCGGGTTCACATCGGCGATCAACTCGCGGCTTGCGGGGTTGTCACGGTCGTAGATGCCCCGCGAGATGCTTTCCACATGCCCCTTGAGCACCTCGCCGCTCATCAACTGCAACTGCGCCGAATCACCGACCCGCACCTTGGGCAGCTTGGTTTCTTCGAAGAAGCCGTAGACCCAGAACGAATTCATGTCCACCACGGCCATTTTCGCCTCGCCGATGCGCGCATAGTCGCCCCGATGCACGTTGAGGTTGGTGACATAACCGTCCACCGCCGCGCGGACCTGGGTACGGGCGAGATTCAGTTCGGCGGCCTCCAGTTGCGCCTGGGCGTGCTGGTAATCGGCCAGGGCCGAGTCGGCAATGTTACTGGCGTCGTCACGGTTTTCCCGGGAGATCACCAGGCTGTCCAGGTCGGCACGCCGATGCGCGTTGACCTTGCGCATTTCCCAGGTCGCCTTGCGCGAGGCCACCAAAGAGCGAGCCTGTTTCACCGCAATGCGGTAATGCTCGGGGTCGATGCGCATCAGCAGGTCGCCCTTTTTTACCAACTGGTTATCACGCACCGGTACCTCAACCACCTCGCCACTGACGTCGGCGGCGACGTTGATGATGTCGGCGCGTACCCGACCATCACGGGTCCACGGAGTGTTCATGTAGTGCACCCACAACACCCGGCCGATCCACAGGGCAAGGGCCAGCACCAACAGCGTCGCAAGCAGGCTGAAAAACTTTTTCATCGCATTGATCTCAACGGTAGACCGTCAGCGCCAGCGCGCCAAACAGGCAGGTAAACAGACTCAGGCGCAGCAGCGCCGGGTGCCAGAAGAAGCGGTACAGGTCCAACCCCGACAGAAAACGATCCAGGGCCCAGGCCAGGGCGGCGGCGATGAAAAACATCAGGGTCATGGTGGGCATGTACACGCCATGGAAGGCGATTTCACGAGGCATGTTCGGGTTCCTGGGGCAGCGGCCTGGCGTAGGCCGCCAATGGCGATTGCGGGTCCAACAGCGAGGTGCGGATGAAATGCAGGTAGCTTTTCACCCGGCGCAGGGCCGAGGTGTCGAAGTGCGGGGCGAAGGGTTCGTCACTGGCCTGTACGCGGCTGATGGCATGGTCGACCGCCAGCAGGGCGCGCTCCAGATTGCTCTGGCCGGGCTGACGAAACAGCCGCACCAACGCCCGCCCCATCACGCGGATCGCCTGGCGCCAGGGCTGGCTTGGGGCATAGGCCGGATGCACGGGCAAGATCGCCTGTTCCTTGCGCAATTCGATAATCGCGTGGCCGACTTCCAGGACCACAAACATCCAGCGCAACAGATCCCGCTGCACCCCAGGTTGCCCCGCCGCCAGCCCATAAGCCTGATGCAGCAAGTCCCGGGTGCGACTTTCAAAGCCCGAGGCCAGGCCCTTGAGCCGGCCGCTGATGGCAAACACCACCTGCTCGCGCAGGTCTTGTTCGAGCCGGCGCCACAACCAGCGACTGTTGGGCGGCAGAATGATTGCCCCGGCAGCGGCACATACCAGCATGCCAAGGATCATCGCGAGGTAATCGTTGATGAAGGTGTAGGGGTTGTAGACCGTCAGGTTGTCGGGCACCGAGCCTGTGCAGAAGAAGATCAACAACCCCAACCCGACCCCGGCGTACTGCGGTCGCGAGCTGAGGAATGAGCCCAACATGATCACCGGCGCCAACATCACGCAGAGCAAGGGGAAGCCATCGATCAGCGGGAAGATGAAAAACATCTCGACGAAACCGATCAAGGCCCCGAGCAGCGTGCCACACGCCATCTGGAACGCCATGCGTTTGGGGTTGGGCGTGGCGGCCGACAAGCCCACCGTGGCGGCGGCAATCATCGTCATGGTCGCACCGCTCGGCCAGGCCGTGGCGACCCAATAGCTGCCCAGCACCAGCAGGATGAACGCTGCCCGAAACCCCGACGCCGCAGCCGCCAGACCGTTGGTCTGCGGCATGAAAGGTTGGTCCCATTGCTCGCGTTCGTGGCGATGATCAGCCAGCGATGCATGGGTCTGGGCGTACCCGTGCAAGTCATCGACGAAGCGATACAGCAGCTCATAGGCGGTGTGGAAATCCAGCCGTTCTGCCTCGCTCGGATCTGTTTCTTCGAACACCCCACGCAGCCTGCGGACCTGTGCCGGCAAATCGGCTTTATAGGTTGCCAGCTCCGCCGCCAGGCGCGCGGCGTCTTTATCGGTCAAGGCGCGGGCGCTAAAACCGTCCAGCAACTCGGCCAACGTTTGCAAACCCGGTTTAATGGCATTCACCACCCGTTCATCTCGACGGCTACGTAGACGTTCGAGCAACTGGTGCAAGGCGTTGAATCGGGTGGTGATGCCCATGAACTCGCTGTTCAAGCGGCTGAGCCGACCGTTGCGCCGACGCATGTGCGGGTCTTCGAACACCGTCACGCTGCGCAGGCTTTCCAGGCCCACGGCTTCGGCAATGAAGCCGACGTTACGCGCCTCGAATGCCTCGCGTTTGCTGCGTCCACGCAAGCCATCCGTGACAAACAGGGCGAACACTCCAAAGCGTTGGTACAGGGCGTTGCGCATGGCGGCGCTGGCGGTTTGCGGCAAGATCGCGGCGCTGATCAGGGTCGCGCAGAGAATCCCCAGGGAAATTTCCAGCACACGCCAGACCGCCGCCATGAATGCGCCTTCCGGATGAGCCAGGGCCGGCAGACCGATCATGGCCGCGGTGTAGCCGGCCAGCACAAAACCATAGGCCCTGAAGTTGCGATAACGCGCCGCGCCCGCGGAACAGACACCGACCCAGATCGCCAGGCTGCCCAGAAACAGTTCGGTGTTCTGGGCGAACAAGGCAATCAGCGCCACCATCACCGCCGAGCCGGCCAGCGTGCCGAGCAAGCGATAGAAACTCTTGGCGAACACCTGCCCGCTCTGGGGCTGCATGACGATAAACACCGTGATCATGGCCGTGCGCGGTTGCGGCAGCTCCAGACGCATCGCCAGCCAGAATGTCAGGAAGGCGGCGAGCAGCACTTTGAAAATGTAGACCCACGTCACACCGTCGCTGCGAGCCCAGTCGAAGAAACCACGGCGCCATTCGAGGCGGTACAGCCAGCGGGCAGGAGCGAATAAAGACATCACAATAGAACTACTCAACATGGCTCAAGTCAGGGAGATCCTTGCCGGCGTCCAGGCCACCGCCCAACGCCGTCACCAGGTCGGCGTGGGCCGTCAGGCGCGCCGCCTCCACTTGCTGCTGCACCTGTTGCTGCTTGAACAACAGGCTTTGGGCGTTGAGCACGTGGAGGTAGTCAGTGAGCCCGCGCTGGAACGCAACCATCGCGATGTCGTAGGTGCGTTGCGCGGCGGCCACCGACTCAGCAGCGAAGACGTGTTGCTTGTCCATGGACTCACGGCGGATCAACTGATCGGAAATGCTCTTGAGCGCATCGACCAGCGTCTGGTTGTAGTGGGCCACGGCGATGTCATAACCGGCCGCCGCCTCCCCCAACTGTGAGCGCAGGCGCCCACCGTCGAAAATCGGCAGTGTGATGGCCGGTCCGACGCTGTAGTTGAGCTTCTTGCCGGTCAAGAACTCCAGCGACCCGCCACCGGTCGCCATGTAGCCGATACTGCCCACCAGGTCGACATTGGGATAAAACCCGGCACGCGCGACATCGATACCCCGTGCCTGAGCGGCCACTTGCCAACGCCCGGCCACCACGTCCGGACGCTGGCCGAGCAATTCGGCGGGCAAGGCCGACGGCAACTTCAAGGGCGCACCGAGGGCCAGGGTCGGGCGCTGCAGCCGCGCCCCGTCTCCTGGCCCTTTGCCTGCCAGCGCCGCCAGTTGATTGCGGCTCAAGGCAATGGCTTCGTCGAGGGCGTCGAGTTGCCGATGGGTCTCAGGCAATGGCGCCTGGGCCTGGCTGACTTCGAAATGGGTGCCGATGCCGCCGTCCAGACGCTTTTGCGCCAGTTCGAGAATCTGCTCCTGCTGATGGAGGGTCGCCACGACGATATCGCGCTGGGCATAGTGCAACGCGAACTGGATATAGGTGCGCACGATGTTGTTCTGCAACTCCAACTGCGCCTGCCGCGCCTCGGCCACGCTGACATGAGCCAGGTCGACGGCCCGCTCACTGGCGTTGCGCTCGCGGCCCCACAGGTCCAGCGCATAGCTCAAGCCCAGGCCCGCGTTATTGTCCCAAGTGGTGGTGTCGGCCAACTCGCCAGGGCCATAGAACTGATCGGTGGGCCAGTTGTGGCGCTTGAGGGTCGCTTGACCATTGATCTGTAGCGACTCGGCAGCCTCGACGACACCGGCCATGGCCTTGGCCTGCCGCACGCGGGCAGCGGCCAGGGCCAGGCTCGGGCTGTCATGCACGGCCAGGTCGATCCAGCGACCCAGTTGCCGGTCGCCATAGGCATTCCACCACTGGCCGGTGGGCCAGTGAGCATCACGGGCAGCCTCGCGGATCGCTTCATCGGTGGCCAGTTGATTGGCCGACAATTCCTGGCCTTGCGGCGCAATCCCTCCCGTGCCGATGCAACCGCTGATGGTGAACGTTAAAAGCCAAACACTGAGAGTCTTCAGCTCTCTGCTGATGCAACGCGGCACTTGCGCAAAATTCCTGAGATGGGGAGGCGTGAAGAGGCTGAATGCCCGGTGACGCAACTGTGGGAGCGAGCCTGCTCGCGATAGCGTCCAGGCAGACACATTGAGGGGAATGTGATGCCGCCATCGCGAGCAGGCTCGCTCCCACAGCAATCAGCGATCCAGGATTGGCCGCAATTCTAGGCACCCCATCGAACGGCGATAAGCCGACCTTTCTGCGAATCTTTGTTACCGTTACTGCGATAATCCATTAGTCGGGGTCCGCTGCGCTGTAACTTCGTGTCACAATTTGCCATCTCCCAAGAGAGCCTCCCATGGACACTTTGCAAAACATGCGTGCGTTCAGCTGTGTTGCTGAAGCGGGCAGTTTCACCGCCGCCGCCGTGCAACTGGATACCACCACAGCCAACGTTTCGCGTGCGGTTTCCAACCTGGAAGCCCATCTGCAAACCCGCCTGCTCAACCGTACCACCCGCCGCATCGCCCTGACCGAGGCCGGCAAACGTTATCTGCTGCGTTGCGAGCAGATCCTGGCGTATGTCGAGGAGGCTGAAGCCGAGGCCAGCGATGCTCACGCACGTCCTGCCGGGCAGTTGAAGGTCCATACCATGACCGGCATCGGCCAGCATTTCGTGATCGATGCCATCGCCCGCTATCGTAAAACCCATCCCGACGTGACTTTCGACCTGACCCTGGCCAATCGTGTGCCGGACATCCTGGACGAGGGTTACGACGTTTCCATCGTACTGGCCAGCGAATTGCCGGACTCGGGCTTTGTCTCCCAGCGCCTAGGGATCACCTACAGCATCGTCTGCGCATCACCTGCCTACGTGAAAGCCAGCGGCTGCCCGCAGAAACCCGGCGACCTGCTCAACCACGCCTGCCTGCGCCTGGTCAGCCCGGTCATTCCGCTGGAGAAATGGGTATTTGACGGCCCCGAAGGCCAAGAGATGGTCACCATCAGCAACTCACCGTTCCTGGTGAACTCCGCCGATGCCATGAAAACCGCGATCACCAGTGGCATGGGCGTGGGCGTGTTGCCGGTGTATGCCGCCATCGAGGGCTTGCGCAATGGCACGCTGGTGCGGGTCATGCCCAACTACCGCTCCCAGGAACTGAACCTCTACGCCATCTATCCTTCGCGCCAGTACCTGGATGCGAAGATCAAGACCTGGGTCGAGTACCTGCGCGGCTCGCTGCCGGAAATCCTCGCGGCGCACCAGGCCGAACTGACGGCCTATGAGTTGAGTGGCAGTCTGGCCGGTGCACGGGTCGCGAACTGATTTCGCGCCCGTGCTCCAAGGGTGATATCAGCGCTTGCCCATCGAGCGACGCGTGCCGGGAGGCGCGGCGCCAGGGGTCTTGGTATGACCGTTCTTCGCGCCGTTCTTGTACCAAGGCTGCTGCCCGGCCCCTTTGGCCGCGGCCAGCTCACCGGGCTTGAACGGAAACTTGAAGGTCGGGATCGCGTTGACGCTCTCGCCGCTGGAAACATCGCTGTCGGGCCGGTCGGCCTGTTCGCCGTTCGGGCGTTCGTCCGCGGGCGAAGGTGTTGGGGAAGTCATGTAAAGCTCCGGGTAATGCGTGCAAGTCGGGCCCGGAGAGCGAGCCGCGAAAGTCGGCAGTATACCCGCCCGATACCAGCGCGCGCAGGGCGGATTCAATCGGCCCTTCACTCGTCTGACAGCAAGTCGGGACAAAACTGACAAGCCCGTCAGTTAGGCGTCACCTTCCTGACCACCACACAACGCTATATAAGAAAGATAAAAATCCCTCTGTCCTGAACCGGCCTCCCACATCCATGCACATCCAGAAAAAACCCGTCTTGCTCGTCGCGCTCCTGGTCGCTCTGGCGGCTGTCGCCCTCTGGTATGTCATGAAGCCTGTCACCGCCAAACCCGGCGCGCCCGTGGCCGTGCCGGTAAGAGTCATCAGCGTGGTGCAAAAGGATGTGCCGCGCTTTGCCAGTGGCATCGGCACGGTGTTGTCACTGCACAGCGTGGTGATCCGCCCGCAGATCGACGGCATCCTCACTCAACTGCTGGTCAAGGAAGGGCAACAGGTCAAGAAGGGGGAACTGCTGGCCACCATCGACGACCGCTCGATCCGCGCCAGCCTTGACCAGGCCAGGGCCCAACTCGGTGAAAGCCAGGCACAACTGGCGGTCGCCCAGGTCAATCTCAAGCGTTACAAATTGCTCAGTGTCGACGACGGCGTATCGAAACAGACCTACGACCAGCAACAGGCACTGGTCAACCAGCTCAAGGCCACCGCCCAGGGCAATCAGGCGGCCATCGATGCCGCCCAGGTGCAGTTGTCCTACACCCGGATCCGCTCCCCGGTGACCGGTCGCGTCGGCATTCGCAACGTGGACGAAGGCAACTTCCTGCGCACCAGCGACACCGAGGGCTTGTTCACCGTGACCCAGATCGACCCGATCGCAGTGGAGTTCGCCCTGCCCCAACAAATGCTGCCCACCTTGCAACGGTTGATGGCCGCCCCCGAGCAAGCGCTGGTCCAGGCCTACATAGACGCTGATGGGACCTCCGGTGAAATGCTCGGCGAGGGCCGCCTGAGCCTGATCGACAACCAGATCAACGCCAACACCGGCACCCTGCGGGCCAAGGCTGAATTCAGCAACGCCGCGCAACGGCTATGGCCAGGGCAGTTGGTGACATTGAAAATCCAGACCGCACTCGACAAGGACGCCCTGGTGGTTCCACCGACCGTGGTTCAGCGCGGCCTGGAGCAACCTTTCGTGTACCGAATCACCGGCGACCGGGTAGAGAGCGTACCGGTGGTGATGGTCTACCAGGACAGTGACCTGCACATCATCAAAGGGGTGAGCGCGGGCGATCAACTGGTGAGCGACGGTCAGTCACGGCTCAAGCCGGGCAGCCGCATCCAGGTGCTCGGTGACCCAGTGGCCCAGGCCAATGTGTCGGAGCCAAAACCATGAAGGGCCACGGTTCGGTTTCGGCGTGGTGCATCGACCATCCCATCGCCACGGTCCTGATGACCTTCGCCCTGATACTGCTGGGATTGATCGCCTTTCCTCGCCTGCCTGTCGCGCCGTTACCTGAAGCGGAATTCCCGACCATCCAGGTCAGGGCTCTGTTGCCCGGCGCCAGCCCCGAAACCATGGCGTCGTCGGTGGCGACCCCACTGGAAGTGCAATTCAGCGCCATTTCCGGCATTACCCAGATGACCTCAAGCAGTGCCCTGGGCTCGACCAACCTGACCTTGCAGTTCAGCCTGGACAAAAGCATCGACACCGCCGCCCAGGAAGTGCAAGCGGCCATCAATACCGCCTCCGGCAAACTGCCCCAGGACATGCCGAATCTGCCCACCTGGCGCAAAGTCAATCCGGCCGACAGCCCGGTGTTGATCCTCAGCATCAGCTCCAGCCTGATGCCCGGCACCGAATTGAGCGACTACGTCGAAACCCTGCTCGCCCGGCAACTCAGCCAGATCGATGGCGTGGGACAAATCTACATCACCGGCCAGCAACGTCCGGCGATCCGGGTACAGGCCTCGGCGGACCGACTCGCCGCCATCGGTCTGACCCTGGCCGACATTCGCGTGGCGCTCCAGCAGGCCAGCCTCAACCTGGCCAAGGGGGCGCTTTACGGCGAGTCGAGCGTTTCCACCCTGTCCACCAACGATCAGCTGTTCCAGCCGGAGGAATATGGTGAGTTGATCGTGTCCTACAAGGATGGGGCACCGGTTCATCTCAAGGACGTCGCCAAAGTCATCAATGGTTCGGAAGACGCCTACATTCAGGCCTGGTCCGATGAGCAACCGGGGCTCAACCTGGTGATTTTCCGTCAGCCGGGGGCGAACATCGTCGACACCGTCGACCGCATCCAGGCAGCCTTGCCGACCCTGGAAGCCATGCTGCCTGCGGCCGTGCAAGTCAAGGTACTGAACGACCGTACACAGACTATCCGCGCTTCGCTGCATGAGGTGGAGATCACCTTGCTGATCGCGGTGCTGCTGGTGGTGGCGGTGATGGCGCTGTTCCTGCGCCAGCTCTCGGCGACCCTGATTGTCTCAGCGGTCCTGGGCGTGTCGCTGATCGCCAGTTTCGCCCTGATGTATGTGATGGGCTTCAGTCTGAACAACCTGACCCTGGTGGCTATCGTGATCTCGGTCGGGTTCGTGGTGGACGATGCGATTGTAGTGGTGGAGAACATTCACCGGCACCTGGAGGCGGGTGATGGCATGCGCGAAGCGGCGATCAAAGGAGCGGGCGAAATCGGCTTCACGGTGATCTCCATCAGTTTTTCGCTGATAGCCGCGTTCATTCCCCTGCTCTTCATGGGTGGCGTGGTCGGGCGTCTGTTCAAGGAGTTTGCCCTGACCGCCACTTCGACCATCCTGATTTCGGTGGTGGTGTCCCTGACCCTGGCACCGACCCTGGCTGCGCTGTTCATGCGCGCACCGACGCCTCATGCCCATGGCAAGCGAAGTTTCGGCGAACGCCTGCTGGGTGGGTATGAACGGACACTGCGCTGGGCCCTGGCCCATCAGAGGCTGATGATCGGCGTGTTCGGCGTGACCCTGGCGCTGGCAGTGGCGGGCTACGTATTCATTCCCAAGGGTTTCTTCCCGGTACAAGACACCGGCCTGGTGCTGGGCACCAGCGAAGCCGCCGCCGACGTGTCATTCCCGGACATGGTGGCCAAACACAAGGCCCTGGCCGAGATCGTCGCCGCCGACCCGGCGGTGCAGAGCTTTTCTCACGCTGTCGGCGTCTCGGGTTCCAACCAGACCATCGCCAATGGTCGCTTCTGGATCGCCCTCAAGCCCCAGGATCAGCGTGACGTGTCGGCCAGCGCGTTCATCGACCGGATCCGCCCCAAACTGCTGGGCATCCCCGGCGTGGTGCTGTACCTGAGGGCCGGGCAGGACATCAACCTCAGTCCCGGTCCGAGCCGCGCCCAGTATCAATACGTGCTCAAGAGCAACGACGGACCGACGCTCAACACCTGGACACAAAAACTCACCGACAGGCTGCGCGGTAACCCCGCGTTCCGGGACATCTCCAACGACCTGCAACTGGGCGGCAGCATCACCCACATCAACATCGACCGCAGCGCGGCGGCGCGCTTTGGCCTCACCGCCAGCGATGTCGACCAGGCCCTGTACGACGCCTTCGGCCAGCGGCAGATCAACGAATTCCAGACTGAAACCAACCAGTACAACGTGATCCTGGAGCTCGACACCGCGCAACGCGGCAAGGCCGAGAGCCTGGCCTATTTCTACTTGCGCTCGCCGCTCAGTGGAGAGATGGTCCCGCTCTCGGCCCTGGCCCGCTTCGATGCGCCGACCAACGGCCCGCTGTCCATTGCCCATGACGGCATGTTCCCGGCCGCCAACCTGTCGTTCAACCTGGCGCCCGGCGTGGCATTGGGGGATGCGGTGCGCATGCTCGACCAGGCCAAGAACGAGGTCGGCATGCCGGCCTCCATTACCGGCAACTTCCAGGGCGCGGCCCAGGCGTTCCAAAGTTCCCTGGCCAGCCAGCCATGGCTGATCCTCGCCGCACTGTTGGCGGTGTACATCATCCTCGGCGTGCTCTACGAGAGTTTCGTGCATCCATTGACGATCATCTCCACCCTGCCCTCGGCCGGCCTCGGCGCGCTGGTCATGCTGTGGTTGCTGGGCCAGGATTTTTCGATCATGGCGCTGATCGGGCTGGTGCTGCTGATCGGCATCGTCAAGAAAAACGGCATCCTGATGATCGACTTCGCTCTCGACGCCCAGCGCAAGGGTGGCTTGACGCCCCAGGAAGCGATTTTCCAGGCATGCCTGACCCGATTTCGCCCGATCATCATGACCACCCTGGCCGCCCTGCTGGGCGCCCTGCCGCTGATGCTCGGCTCCGGCCCCGGCGCAGAACTGCGCCAGCCGTTGGGCATTGCAGTGGTCGGCGGCCTGCTGGTGAGCCAGGCGCTGACGTTGTTCACTACACCGGTCATATACTTATGGCTCGAGCGACTGTTTCATCGGCCCGTCCAGCAGCCCGGACCTGCGCCGACGACGCTGGCGACCACAGACTGAGGCGGGACCATGCGCGTTCTGATCATCGAAGACGAAGAAAAAACCGCGGACTATCTGCATCGCGGCCTGAGCGAACAGGGCTACACCGTAGATGTGGCGCCGGACGGCGTCGAGGGGCTGCACCTGGCGCTGGAAAGCGACTACGCGGTGATCGTGCTGGACGTCATGCTGCCAGGCCTGGACGGCTTCGGCGTGCTGCGGGCCCTGCGCGCCCGCAAACAGACGCCGGTGATCATGCTCACCGCTCGTGAACGTGTCGAAGACCGCATCAAGGGCTTGCGAGACGGCGCCGATGATTACCTGGGCAAGCCGTTCTCCTTCCTGGAGCTGGTGGCCCGCCTGCAAGCCCTGACCCGCCGCAGCGGCAGTCATGAACCGGTGCAGGTCAGCATCGCCGACCTGTGGATCGACCTGATCAGCCGCAAGGCCACCCGAGCAGGCCAACGCCTGGACCTGACGGCCAAGGAGTTCTCGCTGCTCAGCGTCCTGGCACGTCGCCAGGGCGAAATACTGTCGAAAACCGCCATTGCCGAAATGGTCTGGGACATCAACTTCGACAGCGACGCCAATGTGGTGGAAGTGGCCATCAAACGCTTGCGTGCCAAGCTCGACGGGCCGTTCGAACAGAAACTGCTGCACACGATTCGTGGAATGGGTTATGTGCTGGAGAGCAGAGAGTGACTTTGCCTGACAGTATCGCCCTGCGCCTGAGCGGCATGTTCACGCTGGTGGCGGCATTGGTGTTCCTGTTGATCGGCGGGGCCTTGTACCAGCAAGTCGAAAAGGGTCTGGGTCTGTTGCCGGAAGCCGAACTCGATGCGCGCTACAGCGTGCTCGAATCCATGGTCGGCCGCTACGGCACACCCGAGCATTGGGTGAAGATCAATAACAAGTTGCGCCTGCTGGGAGAGGAAGACAAACGCATCCACTTCTGGATCGTCAGTGGCGACCCGCGCTTTGAATATGGCAACCCCGATCCACAGATTCGTGCCTTCGCCGAAGGTTCGCTGGGCAAGCGCGACCTGAAGCTGGCGGCGCAGCAATACCCGATGAAAGTGCTCGTCAGCCAATTTCCGGCCAAGGAACAGCGTCCGCCGCTGCGCTTCATGATCGGCATCGACACCCAGACGTTCTACCAGACCCAACACTATTTGCTGGTGGCACTGGTGAGCCTGGCGATTGTCGGGGTGATCCTGGCCTCCTTGCTGGGCTACTGGGTAGCGCGTATCGGCCTCAAGCCGCTGATCAAACTGTCCGATGAGGCCAGACGCCTGACACCACCGCGCTTGTCCGGGCGCTTGCAGCTGTCACCCTTGGCTCCGGAGCTCAGTCAATTCGTCAGTTCCTTCAACGCCACCCTCGACCGGGTCGAACAGGCGTACTCGCGACTGGAGTCGTTCAACGCCGACGTCGCCCATGAACTGCGCTCGCCCCTGACCAACCTGATCGGCCAGACCCAGGTGGCGCTGACCCGTGGGCGCTCGGCCGAACATTACTTCGAGGTGCTGCAATCGAATCTCGAAGAGCTGGAGCGGCTACGCTCGATCATCAACGACATGCTGTTCCTCGCCAGCGCCGACCAGGGCAACAAAGCCACCAAACTCACCAGCACCTCCCTGGCCGGCGAAGTGGCGACCACCCTCGACTACCTGGACTTCATCCTCGAAGACGCCCAGGTCCAGGTCAGGGTCAGCGGTGACGCCCAGGCCAACATCGAGATCGCCCACCTGCGCCGCGCACTGATCAACCTGCTGAGCAACGCGGTGCGACACACCGCCCCGGGGCAAGTGATCAATGTGCGCATCGAGGCCTTGGGCGACCAGATCACCCTCGCCGTCACCAACCCCGGCGAACCGATTGCCGATGAACACCTGCCACGCCTGTTCGAACGGTTCTACCGGGTAGATGCCTCCCGCAGCAACAGTGGCGCCAACCACGGGTTGGGGCTGGCCATCGTCAAGGCGATTGCGCTGATGCACGGCGGGGATGTCTTCGTGCGCAGTGACCGGGGCGTGAATACCTTCGGGATCCGCTTGCCGGCCTGACACCCCACGCTGTTTAGATCGTATTGGGATGAATTCCAGGCGATTGAATGCTGGATGAAAGCCAAATCAAGCAAAGTAAAAAGATCTGCGCCTTCGGCAGCGCTCACGCGTTATTGCGCGAACACTGATTGCCCGCTCTCACCGATCCAAGCACAATCAGCAAAAGGCCAGCATCTGGTGCATTGCCGGTTATGCAACCCTTTGGGACGGATCCCAGCCACATGACAAATGCAGACATCGGAACCATGAGCGCGAGCAGTGCGACACCCAGCAATACCCCGTTTTCGATACGCTCGGAACGGGTACTCGTACTGGCCAGTTCGTTGGTTGTCATTGCCATCCTGAGCATCGTGACCTTCCTGCTGATCCGCGAATACGCCGCCGCCCAACAGGCCGCGACACGTTCGGCGACCAATATCGTGCAACTGATTGATGCCGACGTGCTGCGCAACGTGGAGCTCTACGATCTGTCGCTACAAGGTTTGGTCGCCGCCACCCAACGCGACGACCTGAAAGACGTTTCGCCGACGATTCGCCACTTGGCCCTCTTCGACCGTGCCACCGCCGCCCCCTATAAAGGCGACATCCTGCTGCTCGACAAGCGCGGCAATGTAGTCGCCGACTCCGCCTCGATCGAGCCACGAAAGGGCAACTACGCCGACCGGGAATATTTCCAGTCCCATGTCCAGAACCCGAGCCCGGGCATGATGATCAGTCGCCCGTTTCGCTCCAGAAGTGCCGCGCAGGACTGGCGTATCAGTTTCAGCTACCGAGTGAACGACGAACAAGGGGAGTTCGTGGGCGTGGCGGAAGCCGCGATGCGCTTGAACTATTTCAACCAATTGTTCAAGAGCCTGAACATCGGTCGTGGCGGCACAGTCAATCTGGTCAGCAGGGACGGCTTTCTGTTGGCCCAGGAGCCGCCCCTGGCCGAGGACCTGATTGGCAAGGATTTCAGCAACCGCCCGAACTTCATGCGCATCCTGCGCGAAGGCAACGGCAGCTTCACCAGCGTATCCGGTCAGGACCAGAAGCCGCGCCTGTACACCTTCTCCCAAGTGGGCGACCTGCCTTTGATCGTGGTGGTAGCGCTCTCCTCCGATGAAGTCTTCGCCTCCTGGAAACGCACGGCGCTGCTGGTCAGCGGTGCTACGGGGGCATTGTGCATCGGTTTGCTCTGGCTCACCTGGCTGCTGCGTCATGAACTTAGGCGGCGCCACCATGCTGAACGGGAACTGGCGCAACTGGCGTCCATCGACTCGCTGACGGGCCTGGCCAACCGCCGGACTCTGGACGAAACACTGCAACAGGAATGGCTGCGGGCCCAGCGTTCGGGCCAACCGCTGTCAGTCATGATGATCGATGCCGATCACTTCAAGGCATTCAACGATCGCCACGGCCACCCAAGTGGTGATGAGGCCTTGCGCACCCTGGCGCATCTGATCGGCAGGCATGTCCGCCGACCGGCCGACCTGGCAGCGCGCTACGGCGGTGAGGAGTTCGCGGTGGTACTGCCGGAAACCACCACCGCCGGAGCCTTTACCATGGCCCAGAACATTCGCGAAGCGGTGGAACAGTTGCCCCCCTTCATTCCCGGCGCAGCCCCCATGACCGTCAGCATTGGCATTGCCACCTGGGCCCAAGGACCTTATGGCGAACTCGAGCAGCTCATGTTCGCTGCTGACAAGGCGCTATACCAGGCCAAGGCCAGTGGGCGCAATCGTGTGGTTTGTGCGATGTAACGGACCTCCGCCCCCGCCCCTGTAGTTGTCCCGTACATTGCCCCCACCACTCGGTACCTCGCCCAGGCTCGGCATGCCCTCACTCCGGCCTGCGTGCTTTAACGGGGCATCGAGATCAAATCAAAGAGTTTTCGGGCGTTCACGGCATCTGGGTACGACACAAAATATTGTGGGAGCGAGCCTGCTCGCGATGACCCCGGCACGTCCAACATCACCGCAAACTGACACGCCGCCTTCGCGAGCAGGCTCGCTCCCACAGGGTGTCGGGCGTTCACAGTATCTGGGTACGGCACAAAAAAAATGTGGGAGCGAGCTCCTACAGGTCCTGCCCAACAGGTCTGATTGGTGACACCCGCAAGAGACTTCGCGGGGTAAGGGCGGAACCCTAAGCAGCCGTTACCACAGCAACGGATATGTACCCCAACCAACCCAACCGAAAAAACAGCATTACCCCCTATCGCCACCGAGGTCCCAGAAAGCAGCCATAAAAAAAGGCCACCCAAAGGCAGCCTTTAAAAACTAGAGAGGTTTTTATGCTTACACGGCCGCTACAGGGCGCATGTAAGAGATTGGTGCGGTGCTGGCGTCTTCGAACGTCACGACTTCCCAAGCATCTTTCTGCTCAATCAACTTGCGCAGCAGCTGGTTGTTCAGCGCGTGGCCGGACTTGAAGCCTTTGAACTCACCAATCAGGCTATTGCCCAGCAGGTAGAGGTCGCCGATTGCATCGAGAATCTTGTGCTTGACGAATTCGTCTTCATAACGAAGGCCGTCCTCGTTCAACACACCATCGGAATCGACCACGATCGCGTTTTCAACACTGCCGCCGAGTGCGAGGTTGTGCTTGCGCAGGTACTCGATGTCACTCATGAAACCAAAGGTACGGGCGCGGCTGACTTCTTTTACGAACGAAGTGCTGGAAAACTCTGGGTGCGGTCACGGAAAACCGGGTGATCGAAATCGATCTCGAAGCTCACCTTGAAACCTTCGAAAGGCACGAAAGTGGCGCGTTTGTCGCCGTCTTCCACTGTCACTTCCCGCAGGATACGGATGAACTTCTTGGCTGCGTCCTGCTCTTCCAGGCCAGCCGATTGAATCAGGAATACGAAGGGTCCGGCACTGCCATCCATGATCGGGACTTCGGACGCGGAGAGCTCGACGTAGGCGTTATCGATGCCCAGGCCAGCCATGGCCGAGAGCAAATGCTCCACCGTATCCACTTTGGTGTCACCGTTGACCAGTGTGGTCGACATAGTGGTTTCACCAACGTTTTCCGCGCGAGCAGGGATCTGCACCACAGGGTCGAGGTCGGCACGACAAAACACGATGCCAGTATCGACAGGCGCGGGCTTGAGGGTCAGGTAGACCTTCTCGCCGGAGTGCAAGCCGACACCTGTGGCACGGATAATATTCTTCAGGGTGCGTTGTTTAATCATGGCATGGGCCGCTTCAGCGCAAATTGCGAACTGGTATCAACAAAGGCTGGCGATAATAGCAGACCAGACCTTTGCTGAACACCAATCACCCGTATCCCCCTGATACATTTCATCAATCGGCCTGACGACGCAGGAATGCCGGGATGTCCAGGTAATCCAGATCGTCTTGCGGATTCATCTTCGCGGCAGTCGCAGCACCGGCCTGAGCCTGGTTGCGCATGACGGTCGGACGGTCCAGGTCACGGTAGTTCACCGCGGGTTGTTCCTGACGAGCGGCTGCTTGTTGCTGCGGCTGCGATGCCAGGGAGGTCTGAACGGTGTTGTCGATCACCTTCATCGGTTTCTCGATTTTCGCGCCCAGGCCAGTGGCAACCACGGTCACGTGCAGCTCGTCACGCATGTCAGGATCGATCACGGTGCCGACCTTGACCATGGCGTGGTCGGAAGCGAACGCTTCGATGATGCTACCCACGTCGGAGTACTCGCCCAGGGACAGGTCCGGACCGGCGGTGATGTTCACCAGGATGCCACGGGCGCCCTGCAGGTTGACGTCTTCGAGCAACGGGTTGCGGATAGCCGCTTCGGTAGCTTCGCGAGCACGGTTCGGACCGCTGGCGCAGCCAGTGCCCATCATCGCCATGCCCATTTCGGACATCACGGTGCGTACGTCGGCGAAGTCGACGTTGATCATCCCTGGACGCTTGATGATGTCGGAGATACCGCGAACGGCACCGGCCAGTACGTCATCGGCCTTGGCGAAAGCCGACAGCAGGCTTGCGTCCTTACCCAGGATGGTCAGCAGCTTCTCGTTGGGAATGGTGATCAACGAGTCGACGCTTTCGCTCAGCGCGCGGATGCCCTCATCGGCAATCTGCATGCGCTTGCGGCCTTCGAACGGGAACGGACGGGTCACCACCGCAACGGTGAGGATGCCCATTTCCTTGGCTACTTCGGCGATGATCGGCGCCGCACCGGTACCGGTACCGCCGCCCATGCCAGTGGTGATGAACACCATGTTGGTGCCAGCCAGGACTTCAGCGATGCGCTCGCGGTCTTCCAGGGCAGCCTGACGGCCAACCTCGGGATTGGCGCCGGCACCCAGGCCCTTGGTCACGCCGGTACCCAGTTGAAGGATGGTTCGCGCGCCGATGTTTTTCAGCGCTTGAGCATCAGTGTTGGCGCAAATGAATTCGACGCCTTCGATGTTGCTCTTGACCATGTGGTTGACAGCGTTGCCGCCGCCACCGCCGACACCGATTACCTTGATAACCGGGCTAGCGGGGATGTTGTCTACGAGTTCGAACATTTTCCCTCTCCTTTCATTCTCTAGTTTTTTCGCCTACTGCGTTTGTTGCATCTTCCAGTGCCAAGCCAGAGGCTCGTCGCTTGAAGCTTTAAACCTGTTGCTAAAAATTGCCCTTCACCCAAGCCTGGAGCCGCTCGAAAAGCGGCGCCTTCGGCTCGTCGCTGTTGTAGCTGTCGCGGCTGCCGATGCCCGAGAACGAAACCCCGTCGGACTGCTTCTGCAGGCCGTACATCAACAGGCCCACGCCGGTGGAGTAAATCGGGTTGCGGACCACGTCATCCAGGCCCTTGACGCCATGGGGCACGCCCAGGCGCACCGGCATGTGGAAAATCTCTTCGGCCAGTTCGACCGCGCCTTCCATCTTCGACGTACCGCCGGTCAGCACGATGCCGGCCGGGATCAGGTCTTCGTAGCCACTGCGACGCAGCTCAGCCTGGATCAGCGTGAACAGCTCGTCGTAACGCGGCTCGACCACTTCGGCCAACGCCTGGCGGGACAACTCGCGCGGAGGACGTTCGCCAACGCTTGGCACTTTGATGGTTTCACCGGCACCGGCCAGTTTCGCCAGGGCGCAGGCGTAGCGGATCTTGATTTCTTCGGCGTACTGGGTCGGAGTGCGCAAGGCCATGGCGATGTCGTTGGTGACCTGATCACCGGCAATCGGGATCACTGCCGTGTGGCGGATCGCGCCTTCGGTGAAGATCGCGATGTCGGTGGTGCCGCCGCCGATGTCCACCAGGCACACGCCCAGTTCCTTCTCGTCGTCAGTCAGTACCGAGTAGGCCGAGGCCAGTTGCTCGAGGATGATGTCGTCGATTTCCAGGCCGCAACGGCGCACGCATTTCTCGATGTTCTGCGCGGCGTTCACGGCACAGGTCACCACGTGGACCTTGGCTTCCAGGCGCACGCCGGACATGCCCAGGGGCTCACGCACGCCTTCCTGGTTATCGATCACGTAATCCTGCGGCAGGGTGTGCAGCACACGCTGGTCGGCCGGGATCGCCACAGCCTGCGCCGCGTCGAGCACGCGCTCAAGGTCAGCGGAGCTGACTTCACGGTCACGAATCGCCACGATGCCGTGGGAGTTCAGGCTGCGGATGTGATTACCTGCCACACCGACGAACGCCGAGTGGATCCGGCAACCGGCCATCAGCTGCGCTTCTTCAATGGCGCGCTGGATCGATTGCACGGTGGACTCGATGTTCACCACCACGCCTTTTTTCAAGCCACGGGACGGGTGGGTACCGATCCCGACGATGACCAGCGTGCCGTCGTCCGCGACCTCGCCTACCAGCGCAACCACCTTGGAAGTGCCGATATCCAGACCGACGATCATTTTTCCGCTTTGCACGTTTGCCATGGGTCCTGCCTCTTCTTAATTCTTCGCGACGGCGGGTTCAGCCGTCGTGGGCGCTACAGGTTCCCGCCAGCCAACAGCCAGGCCGTTGGCGTAGCGCAGATCGATGCGCGCGATGTTCGTAATCTGGTCTTTGAGCGTCTTGTCATAGATGGCAATGAAGCGGCGCATCTTTTCCACCTGGTTGCCGCGCCCGAGCAGCAGCTCGATGCCCGGCCCCGAGCTGCCCGCGCCAGTGGTCAGGAACCAGCTGCCGCGCTCACGCAACTCCAGGCGCGCGATGGAGAAGCCCAGCGGCCGCAACATCTGACTCAACACCTGGTACTGCTGCATTACTTTCTGCTGGGCCCGCTGAGGACCGAACAGTTGTGGCAAATGTTCGTAGTTGGCCAGTTCCCGCGGCGTGAACGCCTGACCCTGGTTGTTCAACAGCGACTCGTCACCCCAGCGGGCCACGGGCAGTTGTTCTTCCAGGCGGATCGATACCTGGTCAGGCCATACCCGCCGTACTTCGGCATGAGCGATCCAGGGCATCTGCTCCAGTTCCTTGCGCATGCCCGCCAGGTCGATGGTGAAGAAGCTCGACGCCACGAATGGGGCGATCCGCTGCTGCACTGCTTGCTGACTGATGTAGCTCAGGTCGCCCTGCACATTGATCCGGGCGATCGGCCGATCCGCATAGGGCAGCAACCGCTGAGCCCCTTCGTACGTACCGAACCCCAACGCCACCAACAACACCGGCCAGAACAGACTCTTGAGAAAACCGAAGTTGGCTTTCGGCAGGCGCGCCGACATCGGCTCTTTGGCCACCATTCGGCTGGCACCCCGCGGCACCGGCTTGCGACCGGGTGCGGATGGCTGATGACGAAGCGATGCGCCTTGCATGCTTAACCTCTTGGCTCTTGAGAGCCGACACTGGCGGCCAGGATCGACAGCACCAGTTGCTGGAAATCCAGGCCGGCGGCACGGGCCGCCATCGGTACCAGGCTGTGATCGGTCATGCCTGGGGCGGTGTTGACTTCCAGGAACCAGAACTGCCCGTCGGCGTCCTGCATCACATCCGCCCGGCCCCAACCGGCAATACCCAGCGCCTCACAGGCCTTGGCCGTGAGGTCCATCAGTTGTTTTTCCTTGGCGCTGTCCAGCCCGCATGGAATGCGGTACTGGGTGTCATTGGCCACGTACTTGGCGTCGTAGTCGTAGAACGTGTGCGGCGTGCCCAGGGCAATCGGGGGCAACACCTGGTCACGCAGGGTGGCGATGGTGAACTCGGGACCGGTGATCCACTGCTCGACCAACACTTGCGAATCGTAGGAACTGGCGTCTTTCCATGCCGCGGTCAACTCAGGCAGCGAAGTCACTTTCGCCATGCCGATACTTGAACCTTCATGGGCCGGTTTGACGATCAAAGGGAAGCCCAGTTCCGTGGCCGCCGAAATACAATCGGCCTCGGATGCCAGCACGGCGTGACGGGGCGTGGGAATGCCGAGACTGTGCCAGACCTGCTTGGTGCGCAGTTTGTCCATGGCCAAGGCAGACGCCAGGATGCCGCTGCCGGTGTAAGGGATACCCAGGCATTCGAGCAGGCCCTGCATGCTGCCGTCTTCGCCGCCGCGGCCATGAAGAATGATGAACGCGCGGTCGATTTTTTCGTTCAGCAGGCGCTGCAAAAAGTCGTCGCCTACGTCGATGCCGAACGCGTCGACACCGGCGCTTTGCAGGGCTTGCAGCACGGCGTTGCCAGACTTGAGGGACACTTCGCGCTCGGCGCTCTTGCCGCCGAACAGCACGGCGACGCGGCCGAAGGCTTTCGGGTCCAGGGTCGAAACCAGGTTGGCGTAGGCAGCAGTCATTTCAGTTTCCCCTCGCTGGATGCCACGATTGCCCCGGCGAATAACGGACTTTTCAACAGTTTCGGGGCCAGGCCACCGATGTCACCGGCGCCTTGGCACAGCAGGATGTCGCCAGCGCGCAGCAGCGGTTTGACCAGCGGTGCGAGGTCCACGCCGCGCTCGATGTAGATCGGGTCCAACTGACCGCGTTGGCGAATGCTGTGGCACAGCTGACGGCTGTCGGCACCCGGGATCGGCTCCTCGCCGGCCGGATAGACTTCCATCAGCAGCAGCACATTGGCGTCGGCCAAAACCTGGACGAAATCGTCGTACAGGTCGCGGGTACGGCTGTAGCGGTGCGGCTGGTAGACCATCACCAGGCGACGCTCCGGCCAGCCACCGCGCACGGCCTTGATCACCGCCGCGACTTCGGTCGGGTGGTGGCCGTAATCGTCCACCAGCATCACGTTGCCGCCGTCCACCGGCAGTTCGCCGTAGACCTGGAAACGTCGTCCCACGCCCTGGAACCCGGACAGGCCCTGGACAATGGCTTCGTCACTGACACCTTCGTCGGTGGCGATGCAAATGGTGGCCAGGGCATTGAGCACGTTGTGGTTGCCCGGCATGTTCACCGACACATCCAGCGGCTCGCGGTCAGGGCGCAGCACCGTGAAGAACGTCTGCATGCCCTGCTGGCGCACGTTGATGGCGCGCACGTCGACTTCTTCGCCAAAACCGTAGGTCACGGTCGGGCGCTTGATCAGCGGCAGGATCTCGCGCACCACCGGATCGTCCAGGCACACCACTGCCAAACCGTAGAACGGCAGGTTGTGGAGGAACTCGACGAAGGTTTTCTTCAGTTTGTTGAAGTCACCGTCGTAGGTCGCCATGTGGTCGGCGTCGATGTTGGTGACCACGGCCACCAGCGGCTGCAAGCTCGCATCGCTTTCGTCGGCCTCGGCGATCAGGTAACGGCTGGTGCCCAGCTGGGCATTGGTACCCGCGGCATTCAGGCGACCGCCGATCACGAAGGTCGGGTCCAGACCACCGGCAGCGAACACCGAGGCGATCAGGCTGGTGGTGGTGGTCTTGCCATGGGTACCGGCAACGGCGATGCCGTGGCGATAACGCATCAGTTCGGCCAGCATCTCGGCACGCGGCACCACGGGAATGCGCCGCTCCAGGGCGGTCGCGACTTCCGGGTTGGAGGTGTTCACGGCGCTGGAGACCACCAGCACATCAGCGTTGGCGGCGTTCTCGGCACGGTGGCCGATGAAAATCTGCGCGCCAAAGGACTCCAGGCGCTCGGTAACCGGCGAGGCTTTCAGATCGGAACCGGAAACCTCATAGCCCAGGTTCAGCAACACTTCGGCGATCCCGCACATGCCCACGCCGCCGATACCGACGAAATGGATACGGCGGATACGGCGCATTTCCGGTTGCGGCATGGCTTTGCGATTCTCAACCATGGGCCACCTCCAGGCAGGTATCGACCACTTGGGCCGTGGCGTCGGGTTTGGCCAGGCGACGGGCGGCGCGGGCCATGTCTTCGATTGTTTGCGGTTGCATCAAAACCTCTGTCAGGCGCGCGGCAAGATCCGCGGCACCAGTCGTTCTTTGCGGCATCAGGAAGGCAGCGCCTTCACGGGCCAAATAATCGGCGTTGCGGGTCTGGTGGTCGTCGATGGCGTGGGGCAAAGGCACCAGCATCGAGGGCAGACCGGCGGCAGCCAGTTCGCTGATGGTCAACGCGCCTGCGCGGCAGACCACCAGGTCGGCCCAGCCATAGGCTTGGGCCATGTCTTTGATGAAAGGCTGCACTTGCGCCTCGACGCCTGCGGCGCGATAACGCTCGGCGGTGATTTCATCGTGGTTTTTGCCGGCCTGGTGAAACACCTCGGGCCGCAGTTCGGGAGCGACCTGCGACAAGGCTTCGGGCAGCAATTTGTTCAACGGCTCCGCCCCCAGGCTTCCGCCCAGGATCAGCAAACGCGCCTTGCGTCCGGCCAGGGCCGGGCGCGGTGTATCGAGGAACAGCTCGGTACGCACCGGGTTACCGGTGGTACGACGGCTGCCCGACAGGGTAAAGGTGTCGGGAAAGGCTTCACAGACTCGAGCGGCCAACGGCACCAGTAACCGATTGGCGGTACCGGCCACGGCGTTCTGCTCGTGAACGATAACCGGCACGCCGGCCAGTTTTGCCGCAACACCGCCAGGACCGGTCACGTAACCACCAAAGCCCACCACGCATACCGGCCGCAACCGACGAATGATCGCCCGGGCCTGCCAGATCGACTTGAGCAGCATCAGCGGTGCCTTGAGCAGCGACAACTTGCCTTTGCCCCGCAGGCCGCTGGCGTTGATCCGGTGCAGTTCCAGGCCGGCTGCGGGCACCAGCTCGTTCTCGATGCCCCGTGGCGTGCCCAGCCAGTGCACGGTGTAACCGCGCGCCTGGAACTCCCGGGCACAGGCCAGCGCCGGGAACACATGCCCCCCGGTTCCGCCGGCCATGATCAGCACGTTAGCGCCCATGAGTCGGCTCCTCGGCGAAGTCGCTCTCCTGGAATTCCATCTCTTCGCTGCCCAGGTGGGTTCGACTCTCCCATTCGATGCGCAACAACAAGCCCAGACAGGCACAGCAAATCACCAGGGAACTGCCGCCGTAACTGAGGAACGGCAGCGTCAGGCCTTTGGTTGGCAACAGGCCGACGTTCACGCCGATGTTGATCAGGAACTGACCGATCCACAGGAACGACAAGCCATACGCCACGTACGCGGCGAAATACTGCTTGGCCCGCTCGGCCCACAAACCGATGTACATGCCGCGCACACAGACAAATACGAACAACCCGACGGTGAGCAGCGAACCGACCACGCCCAGTTCTTCGGCCAATACCGAGAACACGAAGTCGGTATGGGCTTCGGGCAGATAGAACTGCTTCTGCACGCTGTTGCCCAGGCCTACGCCCAGCCATTCGCCGCGACCGAAGGCGATCAGGGCCTGGGTCAATTGATAACCGGAACCGAACTGGTCGGCCCACGGGTCGGTAAACGTGATCAGACGCGCCATCCGGTAAGGTTGCGCCTGCACCAGCACCGTCACCGCGCCGACCGCCAGCGCCACCATCAGGGTGAAGCGAAACAGCCCGACACCGCCGAGGAACAACATCGCCGCTGCGGCCCCCATCATCACCACCGTGGCGCCGAAATCCGGCTCCATCAGCAGCAGGCCGGCCATCGGCAGCAACACAATGAACGGCTTGAAAAAACCCATCCAGCTCTCGCGCACTTCTTTCTGACGACGCACCAGATACCCAGCGAGGTAGATCACCACGAAGACCTTGGCGATTTCCGAAGGCTGTACGTTGAAGAAGCTGAAGCCGATCCAGCGCATCGAGCCGTTGACCTCGCGACCGATGCCCGGCAACAGCACCATCACCAACAGACCAAAGGCACCGAGCAACATCATCCAACCCAGGCGTTGCCAGGTGGCGATCGGCACCATCATGGTGACAATGCACGCGACCAAACCGATCACCAGGTAAATCAGGTGACGAATCATGTGATAAAGGGTGTTGCCCGATTGCACGGCAGCCACTTCCGACGATGCGGAAGTGATCATCACCAGGCCCAGGCCCAGCAACGCCAGGCAACCGACGAGCATCGGGAAATCCAGGTCGATGCCGCGCCCGGTGATCAGCGGAGACGGGTATGGCTTGATGATGTTCATCAGGTTCATGCCAAGCCCTCCACGGCCCGGGCGAACAACTGCCCGCGCTCTTCGTAGTTCTTGAACATGTCGAAACTGGCGCAGGCCGGCGACAACAGCACGGCATCGCCCGACTGTGCGAGGGCGCGGCATTGCTGCACCGCTTCGTCCAGCGAAGCGACGCGAACCAGCGGCACGCCGTCGCCGAGGGCTTGGGCGATCAATTCGCGATCACGCCCCATCAGCACCACGGCCCGGCAGTTGGCCGCCACCGGATCGCGCAGGTCCTTGAAGTCGGCACCCTTGCCGTCGCCGCCGGCGATCAGCACGAGCTTGCCTTGGATGTCCGCGCCCAGGCCCTCGATGGCAGCCAGCGCGGCACCCACGTTGGTGGCCTTGGAATCGTTGTACCAGGCCACCCCGTCAAGATCGCGAACCCACTGGCAGCGGTGCTCGAGCCCGGCAAACGTGCGCAGGGCCGACAGCATGGCGTCGAACGGCAGACCGACCGCATGTCCCAGGGCCAGCGCCGCCAGGGCATTGGCCTGGTTGTGGGCGCCGCGAATCTTCAGCTCGCGCACCGGCATCAGGTTCTGGAATTCGAAGGCCAGGTATTTCTCGCCATTCTCTTCGCGCAACCCGAAGCCTTTGAAATCCGGCACACCGAGGCCGAAGGACCAGCATGGCATGCCCTCGCCCAGCAACGGACGAGTCAGGGCGTCCTGACGGTTGAACACTACCTGCCGAGCCCCCCGGAAAATCCGGTGCTTGGCCAGGTGATAAGCCGGCAGGCCGCTATAGCGGTCCATGTGGTCTTCGCTGATGTTGAGCACGGTCGCCACTTCGGCGCCCAAGTGGTCGGTGGTTTCAAGCTGGAAGCTCGACAACTCCATCACGTACAGCTCGACGTCCTCACTGAGCAGATCCAGCGCCGGGGTTCCCAGGTTGCCACCCACGGCAACCCGCTTACCGGCCGCCGCAGCCATTTCACCCACCAGGGTGGTGACGGTGCTTTTTGCGTTGGAGCCGCTGATGGCGATGATCGGCGCCTTGGCGTGACGGGCGAACAGCTCGATGTCACCGGACAACTTCACGCCACGGGCGGCGGCGGCCTGCAAGGCCGGGGTTGCCAGCGCAAGGCCGGGGCTCACGTAGAGCTCGTCGGCGCGGCACAGGAACTCGACATCCAGCTCGCCACAACGCACGTCCACCTGCGGGTAGTCACGACGCAGCGTGGCCAGCTCAGGTGGATTTTCCCGCGTATCGGCCACGGCAAACGACACGCCCCGGTTCGCCAGGAAGCGAACCAGGGACATGCCGCTCTTGCCGAGGCCGACAACGATGCGGAAGTGGTCAGAAGCGATCAGGGACACTCGTTCTACCTCAGCTTCAGGGTGGCAAGGCCGACCAGGACCAGAATCACGGTGATGATCCAGAAACGGACAATCACACGCGGCTCGGGCCAGCCCTTGAGTTCAAAGTGGTGGTGGATCGGCGCCATGCGAAATACCCGGCGGCCGGTCAATTTAAAGGAAGCAACCTGAATGACGACTGACAGCGTCTCCATCACGAACACACCGCCCATGATGAACAGGACGATTTCCTGGCGAACGATGACGGCGATGGTGCCCAGGGCCGCGCCCAGCGCCAGCGCGCCGACATCGCCCATGAAGACCTGCGCCGGGTAGGTGTTGAACCACAGGAAACCCAGGCCGGCACCGATCAGCGCACCGCAGAACACGATCAGTTCGCCTGCCCCCGGCACATAGGGGATCAGCAGGTATTCGGCGAATTTAACGTTACCCGAGAGGTAGCAGAAGATCCCCAGCGCGCCGCCCACCATCACGGTCGGCATGATCGCCAGGCCATCGAGGCCATCAGTCAGGTTGACCGCGTTGCTCGAGCCGACGATCACCAGGTAGGTCAGCACGATGAAGCCTGCCCCCAGCGGGATGCTGTAATCCTTGAGCATCGGCAGAATCAGGGTGGTTTCCACCGGGGAGGCTGCGGTCATATAAAGGAAGATCGCCGCGCCGAGGCCGAATACCGACTGCCAGAAATACTTCCAGCGGCTCGGCAGCCCCCGGGAGTTCTTCTCGATGACCTTGCGGTAGTCGTCGACCCAGCCGATGGCGCCGAACAACAGGGTCACCAGCAATACCACCCACACATACCGGTTCGCCAGGTCGGCCCAGAGCACGGTACTGATGCCAATGGACGACAGGATCAGTGCGCCGCCCATGGTTGGAGTACCGGATTTGGACAGGTGCGATTGCGGGCCGTCGTTGCGGACCGACTGACCGATTTGCAGGTTCTGCAAGGTGCGGATCATCCACGGGCCCAGGAACAGCGACAACGACAACGCGGTCAGCACACCCAGGATCCCGCGCAGGGTCAGGTACTGGAAGACCGCGAAGCCTTTGTGGAACTGTTGCAGGTACTCCGCTAGCAGCAGCAGCATTAATGTTTCTCCATACGGGAACCGCACAGCGCCGCGACGATGTTTTCCATCGCGGCACTGCGTGAGCCCTTGATCAATAAGGTGGTGTTCGGGTCCTGCTCGGCGCTCAGGGCCTGAATCAATTCGGCCTGAGTGCTGAAATGCTGTGCGTGCTCGCCAAACGCGGCCACCGCATGGGCCATCATCGGACCGACGGCATACAGTGCATCGACCTTGCCACGCGCGTAGGCGCCGACATCGTGATGCCCCTGTTGCGCCCATTCGCCCAACTCGCCGATATCTCCCAGCACCAGCACGGTACGGCCGGGGAAACCGGCGAGGATATCGACCGCGGCGCACATGGACGTCGGGTTGGCGTTGTAGGTGTCGTCGATCACGCGCATGCCGTTGCTTGCCAATTGCGCAACGGAACGCCCCTTGACCGGTTGCACCGCGTTCAAGCCGGCCACGATGCCCGGCAACGACACGCCCAAAGCATGGGCCGCAGCCGCAGCGGCCAGGGCGTTGGCGACGTTATGGGTGCCAAGCAGGTTCAACTGGACCCGCTCTGCACCGTCGGGGCTGTGCAGGTTGAAGGCCGGGCAGCCGCGAGCATCGCGGTCCAGGTCGCTGGCGTAAAAATTCGCCGCCACATTGCTCAAGGCAAATGTCAGGACCTTGCGCCCAGCCGCCCGGGTCTTCCAGATTTCGAAGGCCTTGTCGTCAAGATTCAGCACGGCGACGCCATCGGCATCCAGCCCCTCGAGAATCTCGCCCTTGGCCTCAACGATTTTGTCCGGACCACCGAACTCACCGACGTGGGCGGTCCCGGCGTTGTTGATCACGGCCACGTGAGGTTTGGTCATGCCCACGGTGTAGGCGATCTCACCGAGCCGCGAGGCACCGAGCTCAATGACCGCGGCACTGTGTTGCGGTGCCAGTTCCAGCAATGTCAGGGGTACACCCAGGTCATTATTGAGGTTGCCACGGGTCGCCAACACCGGACCGCGGGTACGCAGGATGCTCGCGAGCATTTCCTTGACCGTGGTCTTGCCACTGGAGCCGGTGATGGCCGCGACCGGGTTGCGGTATGCGGCGCGGTTCAATGCACCGAGCTGGCCCAGGGCCTGGCGAGTGTCGTTTACCTGCAATTGCGCCAGCGTGCTGTTGGTCACTTCCCGCTCGACCAGCGCCGCGACCGCACCTTTGGCGGCCACGTCGTTCAGGTAATCGTGGCCGTCGAAACGCGGCCCGGCCAGGGCAACGAACAATTGCCCCGGGGCAATCGCCCGGCTGTCGATGCTCACCCCATCGAAACTGGCGTCAGCCGCGATCAGCCGCGCCTGCAGGATATTGGTCAGCTCGCTGAGCTTCAAAGCCTTAAGCATGGGCCACCTCCCACGCGGTCAGGGCATGATCGGCTTCCACCAAATCGGAAAATGCGTGGCGTTCGCCGTTGATTTCCTGATAGTCCTCATGGCCTTTACCGGCCAGGACAATGACATCATCCGCCGACGCACCGGCAATCAACTGGGCAATGGCCTGGCCGCGACCGGCCACGAAGGTGACGTTATCCACCGCCGAGAAGCCGGCGCGGATGTCGTCGAAAATCTGCGACGGGTCTTCGGTGCGAGGATTGTCGTCGGTGACCACTACGCCGTCGGCCAAGCGCTCCACCACTTCGGCCATCAGCGCACGCTTGCCACGGTCACGATCACCGCCGCAGCCGAACAGGCACAGCAACTTGCCCTTGGCGTGTGGCCGCAGGGCCATCAGGACTTTTTCCAACGCATCCGGGGTATGGGCGTAATCGACCACCACCAACGGTTGCGTTCCGCCGCCCAGCCGTTGCATACGTCCGGCCGGCCCTTCGAGTTTGGGCAGGACCTTGAGGATTTCATCCAGGGCGTAGTCCAGGCCAAGCAAGGCACCCACGGCGGCCAACACATTGCTCAGGTTGAAACGCCCCAACAAGGTGCTGCGCAGGTGGTGTTCGCCTTGAGGTGTAACCAAGGTCGCACGCACGCCTTCGTCATCGAATTGCGCCTGGCGTACATAAAGGTAGGCGCTGGCATCTTCCAGGCTGTAGGTGATCAACCGGGACTCGCGCTTATCGGCGGCCAATTGCCGGCCGAACGCGTCGTCAAGGTTGAGGACCCGGCACTTCAAGTCATTCCAGGCAAACAACCTGGCTTTTGCTTCGCCGTAAGCCTGCATGGTGCCGTGGTAATCCAGGTGATCGCGCGACAGGTTGGTCAATACCGCGACGTCGAACGCCAAGGCCGTCACGCGCCCCTGATCCAGGCCATGGGAAGAGACTTCCATCGCAACAGCCTTGGCTCCGGCCTTTTTCAGGTCGGCCAGGGTTGCTTGCACGGCGATCGGGTTCGGCGTGGTGTGCAGGCCACTCTCCAGCGCGCCGTGGAATCCGTTACCCAAGGTCCCGACGATGCCGCAATGCTGACCCAGCAGATCCAGGGCCTGGGCCACCAGTTGGGAAACGCTGGTCTTGCCGTTGGTGCCGGTCACGCCAATCAGGTTCAAGTGACGACTCGGGTCGCCGTAAAAACGCCCGGCAATGTCCGACAACTGGGCCGCCAGGCCCTTGACCGGAATCAGCGGCACATCAGTGATCGGTAGCACGGTCGCGCCGTCGACTTCATAAGCCACGGCAGCCGCGCCGCGCTTCAAGGCGTCGGCGATGTGGGCGCGACCGTCGAACCGGGCACCCGGTACGGCCAGGAACAGATCCCCGGCACGCACGTGGCGGCTGTCCAGGGCCAATTCGCGAATCAGCAGATCGTGGCCGGCATGGGCAAAAATCTTGTTCAGGCTCAGGGACATCAGCCACGCCCTCCTTCGGCTTTCAAGGGTACGACCGGCGCGGTATTGGCTTGCTGGGTCGGCGGCAGGTTATCCGGGGTGATGTTCATCAGGCGCAGGGTGCCGGACATCACTTTGCTGAACACCGGTGCCGAAACCAGCCCCCCGAAGTAGCCGGCCTTGCTCGGTTCGTCGATGACCACCACGACGGCGTAGCGCGGGTCGCTCATCGGGCCGAAACCGGCGAACAGCGAACGGTAGGAATTCTCGGCATAGCCCTTGACGCCCGCGGAGGTTTTGCGGGCCGTACCCGACTTGCCAGCCACGTGATAGGCCGGCACCTGGGCGCGGTACACCCCACGCGGCGCTTCGATCACCTGTTGCAGCATGCCTTGCATCGTCTTGGCGACGTCCTCCGGAATGACCTGAGTGGCCTCCGGGGCCTTGTCGGTTTTGATCAGCGACAGCGGAGTCATGCGGCCGTTGTTGGCCAGCACCGAAAACGCGTGGGCCAACTGGATCGCGGTCACGGAAACACCGTAGCCGTATGACAACGTGGCCGTTTCGGCCTTGCGCCACTCACGGTAGTTCGGCAGATTGCCGACCCGCTCGCCAGGAAAGCCCAGGCCAGTGCCCTGGCCAAGACCGATTTTCTGGGCAAGACGGTAAATCGTTTCCCCACCGATATCGAAGGCGATCTTGCTCATGCCCACGTTACTGGAGTTGATCAGGATGCCGGTCAGATCGAGCACTGGGCCTTCGGTCCTGGAAACGTCCCGAATGGTGTACTTGCCGATCTGCAAAGTCCCCGGATATACCTCGACCGTGTCACCCGGCTTCCAGCGCCCGGTTTCCAGGGCCGCCGCCATGGAAACGGCTTTCATGGTCGAGCCCGGTTCGAACACGTCGATCATCGCGCGGTTGCGCATCATCGCCGGTTGCAGGTTGCGGCGATTGTTCGGGTTGTAGGTGGGCTGGTTGACCATGGCCAGGATCTCGCCGGTCTTCACGTCGAGAATCACCAGGCTGCCGGCCTTGGCACCGTTCTCGACGATGGCATTGCGCAGCTCACGGTTGGCCAGATATTGCAGGCGCAGATCAATGGACAACGCCAAGGGCTTGCCGGCCTTGGCGTTTTTGGTGACTTGGACATCCTTGATCAGCCTGCCACGCCGATCCTTGATGACCTGACGCTTGCCGGGAACCCCGGCGAGCCATTCGTCGTAGGCCAACTCGACCCCTTCTCGCCCCCGGTCGTCGATGTCCGTAAAGCCCACCATGTGGGCGGTCACTTCACCGGCCGGGTAGAAACGCCGGAACTCTTCGATGCCGTAGACACCCGGCACTTTCAGGTCGAGCACCCTCTGGCCTTGCTCGGGCGTCAACCCGCGCACCAGATAGATGAACTCTTTGCTGGCCTGGGCTTCGAGGCGTTCGGCCAGGGCCTTGGGGTCCTGGCCAAGGGCGACGGCCAGGGCCGGCCACTTTTCCTTGGCCTGCTGCATTTCCTTGGCGTTTGCCCACAGGGTAGTCACCGGGGTGCTCACAGCCAACGGTTCGCCATTGCGGTCGGTGATCAGGCCACGGTGAGCCGGGATCGGGATGTGCCGCATGCTACGGGCATCACCCTGCTCTTTGAGGAAGTCACGGTCGACCACTTGCAGATCGATGATCCGCCAGACGATGGCCGCCACCATGATCCCGAGCAGGCCCAGGACCAGGCGGAAGCGCCACGGAAAGAGTGCCCCTTCGAGCTTCATCATGGCGCCACCATCTGCACTTCGGCAGCTCCGGGAATGCGCATTTTCAGCTGTTCGGTCGCCAGTACTTCGATGCGGCTATGGGCGGTCCAGGTGCTCTGCTCCAGGATCAACCGGCCCCACTCGGCCTGGGCCTTGTCGCGCACGCTCAGTTCGCTGTAGAGGGTGTTGAGCAACTGCCGGTTCCAGTGCGCGCTGTAGGACACGGCGATGGCCGACACGAGCACGCCGATAAACAACAGCAGCATGAAAAAGCTGCCGCCAGGCAGGGGCTTGGCGAAGAGCTTGCTCACCGCAACTTCTCCGCAACACGCATGACGGCGCTACGGGCACGCGGGTTGGCCTTGAGTTCAGCCTCGGAGGCGAACTGCGCCTTGCCATGAATCTTGATTTTCGGCACGAAGGCTTCGAAACGCACCGGCAGGTTGCGCGGCAGGTTATCGGCCTCACCCTTGGTGAGCTTGCGCATGAACAGTTTGACGATGCGGTCTTCCAGGGAATGGAAGCTGATCACCACCAGTCGCCCGCCGACTTCAAGTGCTTCAAGTGCCGCCTCAAGGCCGGCCTCCAGATCACCCAGTTCATTATTGACGTGGATGCGCAAACCCTGGAAAGCCCGGGTAGCCGGGTTCTTGCCCTTCTCCCATGCCGGGTTGGCGACTTTGAGCACTTCGGCCAGGTCGCCGGTGCGCTCGAACGGTTTGATATCGCGACGCTCGACCACGGCACGGGCCATGCGACCGGAAAAACGTTCTTCGCCGTATTCCTTGAAAACACGGGCGATTTCTTCCACCGCAGCGGTATTGACGAATTCGGCGGCGCTGATTCCGCGGGACGGATCCATGCGCATATCCAGCGGGCCATCATTGAGAAAACTGAAGCCGCGCTCAGGGTCATCCAACTGCGGCGAAGACACGCCCAGGTCAAGCAAGACGCCACTGACTTTGCCAGCCAGGCCACGCTGGGCGACTTCCGATCCCAGCTCCGCAAAGCTGCGCTGCACAACGACAAAGCGGCCGTCTTCGGCCGCTAGCGCTTGCCCGGTGGCAATCGCTTGAGGATCCTTGTCGAACCCCAGCAGCCGACCGTCCGGACCGAGCTTGCTGAGGATCAGCCGGCTATGCCCGCCGCGCCCGAACGTGCCATCCAGATAGCAGCCATCAGGACGTACGGCGAGAGCCTCGACGGCTTCGTCAAGCAGTACGGTGATGTGGTTAAAGCCGCTATCAATAGTCACACAGTTCATCAGGCATGGCGCCCGGTTGTTGAATAGCAGCAAGGTCAGCGGCAGAGACCGCATTCCAGGCATCTTCGTCCCACAGTTGGAACTTGTTCAGTTGGCCCACCAGCATCGCGCGCTTGTCCAGCTTGGCGTATTCGCGCAGGCGCGGCGGAACCAGGAAACGACCGCTGCCATCGAGTTCGAGGTCGACGGCGTTACCGATCAGCAAGCGTTGCAGGCGGCGGTTTTCTTCACGCAGCGAAGGCAGTGCGCGCAGTTTGGTTTCGATGATTTCCCATTCATCAAGAGGGTAAACACACAAACATGGGTCAACGGCGTCGATCGTGACGATTAACTGCCCGGAACTACGCGAAACGAGCTCGTCACGGTACCGGCTCGGCATGGCGAGACGGCCCTTTGCATCGAGACTGATAGCGTTAGCTCCGCGAAACACGTCAGCGTTTCTCCAAAAATTTTGCGTTTTACGCTCAAAAAACCCACTTCATGCCACTTTCCGCCACTTGCGCACACTATAGGAATGCGCCCACCGCACCGTCAAGGCGTGGAGTGAAGGAAAAGCCTTATAGATCGGAGATTTAGGAGCGTATCTGGAGGGGCGATGGGAATCTGACGTAGGATTTTTCGCCACAACTTCAGCGAACACAGGAAGCTGCGCTCAGAAGTTAAAGTGATTTGTTAAGAGTAAGATTTTTTTGGTCTTAGCAATTGCGTCTGCCAGCGATTCTGGCAGGAGGGGAAAAGGTGGAGAGTCGATCTGTAAGCCGGGTTCTGTCTTGAACAGTCATTCGTCTACGATGGCCATCACTGGACATCTTTAGCAACCTACCCGGTCCCA